>OLNQ01003636.1_pt1 | contig 12308 bp, 11 predicted proteins | sample 1672821 | NCBI WGS metagenome assembly OLNQ01 (sample SAMEA3136727, study PRJEB25190) | human gut metagenome | biome: human gut; feature: human-associated habitat; material: faeces | place: Austria | collected 2013 | reverse complement strand
TTGACCACGCCCTGCTCGGAAATCATGATGTTGCCGGGCTTGATGTCGCGGTGGACGATGCCCATGTGATGCGAGTATTCGAGCGCGTTGAGCACGCCGAGCATCACCTGTTCGGCGTCTCGCTGGCTGAGCGGGCCGTTCGCCTTGATCACGTCACGCAGCGTCTGGCCCTTGACGAACTCCATCACCAGGTACGGCAGCCGCTCCGTGCCGCCGCTGTCGGTCATCACGGTCTCCTCGCCGGAGTCGTAGATGTTGACGATGTTCGGGTTGTTCATCTGCGCCACGGAGTGCGCTTCGCGGCGGAATCGGGACAGGAAGATCTTGTCGTTGGCCAGGTCGGCGCGCATGATCTTGATCGCCACCGTACGTCCCAGGCGCGTGTCCAATGCCACGCGCACTTCGGCCATGCCTCCACGCCCTACAAGTTGGCCGAGCTGATAGCGGCCGTTCGCCAGCGATGCCGGCATATTGCTGCTCATAGCTATTCCTCTCGATTCTTCGGGTCGGTCGTCGCCGTATGCCCGCCAAATTGGTTACGGTTCATGGTGATCAGCGTCGCCGTGTGCGGTGTGCTGGATACGCGGCGGGGCATGCGCCCGCCAAGTCCCATGATGGTCTCATCCATCTGCGCGGTCTCCTGATCGAGCAGACGTCGTTCTATGCGCGACAGCGTGCGCGAAACGGTCAGCGCGTCCTTCGGACGGTCAAGCGGATCCTTGGACAGCATCGACATGACGAACTGCCGAAGCTGCACATCTATGGAATCCGGCAGCGGGGGCACCGGGTCGTTGACGTGTGCGGCGGCGATGTCGACCGGCGTGGTGCCGGTGAACGGCCGATGCCCGCACAGCCCCTCGTACGCGACGACGCCCAGCGAGTAGATGTCGGATTGCGGCGTGGCCTGTTTGCCTTGCGCCTGCTCGGGGGAGATGTACTGCGCGGTGCCGACGACCATGCCATCCTGCGTGATCTGCTCCTGGTTCGTGGAGTAGGAGACGCCGAAATCGGTGATTTTCACCTCGCCCGTAGTGGAGACCATGATGTTGGCCGGCTTGACGTCGCGGTGGATCACGCCGTGGCTGTGCGCCACGAACAGGCCGCGCGCGGTCTGGATCAGTATCGGCAGCAGTTCCGTCGCGGGCAGCGTGCCACGGTCGCGGTAGATGTCGGCCAGCGAGTCGCTGGGCACGTACTCCATGATGAGGAAGCCGATGCTGTCGTGCTCGTAATACTCGAACAGCGCGGCGATGTTGGGGTGCGCCAGATTGGCGGAATTGTGCGCTTCCGCCCGCAGACGGTGCAGCTTGGCCTCGACGTTGCCCTGATCGTCGCGCAGCGCCTTGATGGCGACGGGACGGTTGAGCTGGATGTCGTGGCCTTTCCACACCTCTCCCATGCCGCCTTGCGCCAGTCGGCGATCCAGGCGGTAACGGCGGTGGATGAGTTGTCCTTCGACGAGTTTCATTGTTTCAGGGCCTCCTCCATCAGTGAACGCATGATCGGTCCGGCGGCTTCCACACCGTACTGATTGACATTATGGATAACAACGGAGACCGCGATCTTCGGGTTGTCGGCGGGGGCGAACCCGATAACCCATGCGTCGTTGGTCTGGTTGGAGCTGCCGATCTGCGCGGTTCCGGTCTTCGCCGCGACCTTGATGCCGCTCAGCTGCAGGCTGGGCGCGTCATGCTCGACCACCGACTGCATCATCTGGTTGAGCTTGGACTCCACTTCCTCAAATTTGAGGGGGCGGTTATCAAAGGCCGACGGCAGACGGAACCCGTACTCCACCAACGTTTTCTTGCGGGCATAGTCGCCGCCGTACATGGCGCGCACCTGCGGCAGGGTGACATGGCTTTCGTCCACAAAAAGCAGAAAATCCTCCGGGAAATAATCCAGCAGGGTCGTGGGCATGCTGCCCGGCGCACGGCCCGACAGCACCGCCGAATAGTTTTCGATGCCCTTGCACATGCCCACCTCGTTGAGCATCTCAATGTCGTAATTGGTGCGCTGGGCAATGCGCTGGGCCTCGATGAGCTTGCCCTCTGCGGTGAACTGCTTCACCTGCGCGTCGCACTCGGCGCGGATCTTTTCCAGCGCGGCGGCCTTTTTCTCGGCGCTGACAATGTAGTGGCTGGCCGGGAAGATGGCCACATGCTTGACCACGTTCTGCTTGGTGCCGGTGAGGGGGTTGAACTCGGTGATGCGGTCGATCTCGTCCCCGAAGAACTCCACCCGGATGGCCAGCTCACTCATATAGGCCAGATAAATGTCCACCGTATCTCCGTGGACGCGGAACTTGTTGCGGACAAAATTTACGTCGTTGCGCTCGTATTGCAGGGCAACCAGCTTCTGGCACAGTTCATCCCGCTCCATCTGCATGCCGGGCCGCAGACTGATGACCATGCTGCGGTAGTCAATTGGGTCGCCCAGGGAGTAGATGCAGGACACCGACGCCACGATGATCACATCCCGCCGTTCCGAAAGCGCCGCCGTAGCCGAGTGGCGCAGACGGTCGATCTCGTCGTTGATGGCGCTGTCCTTTTCAATATAGGTATCGGTGCTGGGGATGTAGGCTTCCGGCTGGTAGTAGTCGTAGTAGCTGACAAAATACTCCACCGCATTGTTGGGGAAAAACGAGCGGAACTCGGTACACAGCTGTGCCGCCAGCGTTTTGTTGTGCGCCAGCACCAGCGTGGGGCGGTTGCACTGGGCAATGACGTTGGCCATGGTAAAGGTTTTGCCGCTGCCGGTCACGCCCAGCAGGGTCTGGCAGCGGTCACCCCGCTGCACCCCCTCCACCAGCGTTTCAATGGCCTGGGGCTGGTCGCCGGTGGGCTGATACGAGGACACCAGTTCAAATTTTTCGTCTGCCACTGCAGCTCTCCTCTCCGGCTCTCCGCCGGGCGAAGAACCACAATTGGTTGTGTCTTTCAATGCGATTATAGCACAGTAGTTTTATAATGTAAACAGGTATTCTGCACTCAAGGCCAGAAAAGTGTGCCGGTCTTGAAGTCGTAGATGGGCAGCCGCCCGGCATCCCGCATGGAAAAGCACTCCGTGTCGGTCAGGATAAAGTGGTCCAGCAGATGGATGTTCACCAGCCCCAGCGCCCGGGCAATGCTGCCAGTGGCCTCCATATCCTCCATGGAGGGCAGAGCCACTCCGTTGGGGTGATTGTGACAGAGCACTACAGCGTCGGTGCCGCCCTTGATGGCAGTGGCCACCACATCCTTCACGTCCAGGCTCACCCGGTCGGAGGTGCCCTCCCGCAGCCAGACCGCTGCTTTGATGTGGCGGCGGGTGCTCAGCGAGACCAGCATGGCGCGCTCGTAGTCAGACCAGGCAAATTTTTCCATCAGATAGCTGCCCAGCTGTTCCGTGGTCTTGAAGCAGCGCTTTCCGTCGGTGCGGCTGCGCCCGTAATACCGGCTGACCTGCGGCAGCATGTGCAACAGTCTTGCCGAGGTGGGGCCGATGCCCTCCACGGTGCATAGTTCTTCCTCACTGGCCTCCAGCACAGAGGCAAAGTCCCCGAACCGCTCCAGCAGGTTGTACGCGATCTCGTTGGTATCCCTCTGAGCATTGGTCGTATACAGGATATATTCCAGCACTTCATGGTCGGCCAGACTGTCCAGCCCGTAGTTCTGCACCCGCTCCCGCATGCGCTGGCGGTGCCCCTGATGCCGTTTGTATTCTGCCATGGCGGTTCTCCTTTTCAGCGTTCTTTCTTTATAGTACCCATTTCCGGCACGGAACTCAAGCCCCCGGGCAAAATATTCAGGGCGGGATGCGTTGACTTGGCTGGTTTTGTGTATTAGTATAGTATCAGTTATTTTTTCTGAGAAGCAAGGAGTATTGCATGAAACAATATACCGCCACCACCAACGACGACGGCGTGCGCCTGTCGCGCTTTGTGCAGAGCGTGACCCGCGATTTTCCCACCAGCCTTTTGTACAAAAGTTTCCGCAACAAGCGGGTGAAGGTGAACGGCAAAAAGGCCGCGCCGGAGTACCGTCTGCAGGCCGGGGACCTGATCGAGCTGTACATCAACGATGAGTTTTTCCCGCCGGAGGGCGCAAAACCCGAGCCGAAGGCTGCGCCCAAAAAGCAGCCGAAGCAGCCCAAAGTCACCGTGATTTATGAGGATGACAACATGGCCGTGCTGTACAAGCCCACCCACCTGCTGTGCCACAGCGACCGCACTGGTGACGCGAACCTTGTGGATGCCTTTACCCAGTATCTGGCCGAAAAAGGTGAATACGACCCCCACGGCGAAAACCGCTTCAAGCCCGGCATCTGCAACCGGCTGGACCGCGGCACCGAGGGGTTGGTGATTGCCGCCAAGAGCTACGCCGCCCTGCGGGACATGAACGAGATCATCCGCACCGACCTGCTCAAGAAGGAGTACTATACCATCACGGTGGGCATTCCCCAGAGCGGGCGTTTCACCGCATGGTGGGAGCACGACGAAAAGAACAACAAGGTGAGCATCCACGCCCATCAGGCGCAGGACGAACACCGCAAACAGATCATCACGGATGTGGATGTGCTGCGCACGGCCGGGCCCTTTGCGCTGTGCAAGATCGGCCTGGTCACCGGCCGCACCCACCAGATCCGTGCCCATCTGGCCTATCTGGGCAAACCCGTGCTGGGCGACATCAAATACGGCAACCGCAAAATGAACGAGCGCACCGGCACAAAAACGCAGGCCCTGTGCGCCGTGCGCATCACCTTCCGGGAAATTCCGGAGGAAAACACCCTGCACTATCTTTCCGGCAAGGTCATCAAACTGAAGGACCCGCAGATCGTAAAGCAGTTTGACGCACTGGACAAAACCAAACCGGACCCTGCCAAAGGAGAATGAATCATGGAGCTGAATGCCTATTTCAAAAGTCTCGTGGATCAGGACCGTGCAGCGGTCGTGATCTGCGACCTGGAACACACCATCCTCTATATGAACCCCGCCGCCATTGCCAGCTATGCAAAGCATGGCGGTGCTGCCCTGCTGGAGGATCAGCACGATGTCCCACGGTTTGAGGAAATAGGTGACGCCCTCCACCACGTAGGTCACCTTTCCGCCGAGGAAGATCACCAGCTTATCAAATTCATGGTAATGGTAGTCGATTTTCTGGGCCAGAGAATCCTTCAGATGCACCAGACGGAAGTCCCGGTCCAGATACCCCCGCTTGCCCACCTCGCTGCGATCCAGCATACTGTCACTCCTCTCGTTTACGATTTCATTTTACAGCACTTTTTGCCGTTTTTCAAGGAATGAACGTTATTTCAGTAGAAAAGCTGTGATTGATTTTCCGATTTTTTCTATACAACATTCTCTGTGGGAGCATCTTGTTTTCCTCTTCATTCTTTGCTATACTGTGTAGAGTTAATGAAAATTTGGGAGGAATGTGTCATGAGCTACGCCGATCAGGTCTTTATGCAAAACATTCGGGAGATCCTTGACCACGGCGTCTGGGACACCGATCAGAACGTCCGTCCCCACTGGGAGGACGGCACGCCCGCCCACACCATCAAAAAATTCGGCATCGTCAACCGCTACGATCTGCAAAAGGAGTTCCCCATCCTGACCCTCCGCCGGACCTACTGGAAAACAGCTGTGGACGAGCTACTGTGGATCTGGCAGAAGAAGTCCAACAACGTCCATGACCTCAACGCCCGAATCTGGGACCAGTGGGCGGATGAGACCGGCTCCATCGGCAAGGCTTACGGCTATCAGCTGGCTGTCAAGCACCACTATCCCGAGGGAGACATGGATCAGGTGGACCGGGTGCTCTACGATTTGAAGCATAACCCCGCCAGCCGCCGAATCTTGACCAACATCTACAACTTTGCCGACCTCTCTGAGATGCACCTGTACCCCTGCGCTTATTCCATGACCTTCAACGTCTCCGGCAACGTGCTCAACGCCATTTTGAACCAGCGGAGCCAGGATATGCTGGCCGCCAACAACTGGAACGTGGTGCAGTACGCCGTGCTGGTATACATGATGGCTCAGGTCAGCGGCCTTGTGCCCGGCGAACTGGTCCACGTCATCGCCGACGCCCATATTTACGACCGCCATGTGCCCATCGTGGAGAAGATGCTGACCCAGACCCCCGCCCCCGCGCCGAAGTTCGCCATAGACCCCTCCGTGACGGATTTCTATGCCTTCACCCGGAACAGCTTTACGATGGAGGGCTACACCCCCGCCCCCTTCGAGGACAAAATCCCCATTGCCATTTAAGGAGCCATACCATGAACGCCATCGTTGTCACAGATAAACAGTGGGCCATTGGCCGGAGCGGTGATCTGCTGTTCTCCCTGCCGGGGGACATGAAGCACTTCCGCACGCTGACCACCGGCGGCACCGTCATCATGGGCCGCAAGACCCTGGATTCCTTCCCCGGCGGCAGACCGTTGCCCAAGCGGCGGAATATCGTCATCACCCGGTCCCCGGACCTTCACCGGGAGGGCTGCGAGACTGTCTCCACGCCGGAGGATGCTCTGGCTCTGGCCGGAGATGAAGAAAACGTCTGGCTCATCGGCGGCGGCAGCATTTACGCCGCGCTGCTGGGCCGCTGCCGGCGGGCCTCCGTCACCCGGGTGGACAGCACCGTATCGGATGCCGACACCTTTTTCCCCGATCTGGACGCCCTCCCTAATTGGAAAATTGAGCGGACCGGCGAGGCCGTCACGGAAAATGGCCTGACCTACCGCTTTGTGGACTATGTGAATACCGCGCTGTTGTAAGCCAAGGCTCCGCCGTTTTCTCGGCGGAGCCCTGTTCTTTTCTCTGCCCTCTTTTCAAAACCGCCGTCGCCGTTTATAATAGCCTTATGAAAACTGCGGAAAGGAGGCGGGCGCATGGCGGATCTGAACACCAATGTGCGGTACATCAAGGGCATTGGCGAGGCCAAGGCAAAATCTCTGGGCAAGCTGGGCATCGCCACGCTGGGCGACCTCATCAACTGGTTCCCCCGACGCTATGAGGACCGCCGGGAAATAAAGCCCATCAGCCAGCTCATCCCCGGCGAACCGGCCTGCGTCTCCGCCATGATCGCCTCGGAGCCGACGCTGTCCCACATCCGCAAAGGCATGGATCTGGTGAAGGTGCGGGCCGTGGACGACACCGGCGCGCTGGATGTGACCTTTTTCAACCAGTCGTGGCTGAAAAACCAGCTGCGGGTGGGCGAGACCTACACTTTTTACGGCAAAGCGGAGGGGAGCCTCCTGCGGAAAAGCATGGCGGCCCCCATCGTGGAGCCGGAGGGACGGCGGGAGCACACCGGCCGCATCGTGCCCATCTATCCCCTTACTGCCGGGATCAGCCAGCTGCTGTTGTCCCGGGCCATCCGGCAGGGTTTGGACAGCTGCGCCGATATTCTGCCGGACTGCCTGCCGGACGGCGTCCGTCAGGCGCATCAGCTGTGCCGGGTGAATTATGCCTACGAGAACATCCACTTCCCGGAGTCCCCGGAGGCGCTGGACATTGCCCGGAGGCGACTGGCTTTCGAGGAGCTATTTTTCTTCGCCATTGGATTGAAGCTGCTGCGCTCCCGGCGGGAGACCGTCTCCGTGGAACCGTTTCAGCCGGTGGATATGGCCCCGTTTTACAACGCCCTCCCCTTTACCCTCACCGACGCCCAGCGCCGCTGTGTAGAGGAAGCCATTGCCGATATGCAAAGCGGCAAGCCCATGAACCGTCTCTGTCAGGGGGATGTCGGCTCCGGCAAAACGATGGTGGCCGCCGCCTGCGTGTATTTCTGCATTAAAAACGGCCGTCAGGCGGCGTTGATGGCCCCCACGGAGCTGCTGGCAGAGCAGCACTACCGGGGTCTTGCCCCGCTGCTGGAACGGCTGAATATCCGCTGCGCCCTGCTCACCGGCTCTACCCCCGCCAAAACAAAACGCTCCGTCACCGCCCAACTGGCCACAGGCGAGATCGACTTCGCCATCGGCACCCACGCCCTGATCTCTGGCGGCGTGGCCTACGCTGACCTGGGGTTGGTGGTGACGGATGAACAGCACCGCTTTGGCGTGGCCCAGCGGACGGCGCTGGCAGAAAAGGGAGAGCATCCCCACACCTTAGTCATGTCCGCCACGCCCATCCCCCGGACGCTGGCCCTGATTCTGTACGGCGACCTGGATGTGTCCGTCATCGACCAGCTCCCACCGGGACGGAAGCCTATTGAAACCTATGCCGTCACCTCCGCCTATCACCCCCGGCTGTACGCCTTTATCCGCAAGCAGGTGGAGGCCGGGCGGCAGGTGTACATCGTCTGCCCCATGGTCAGTGAGAATGACGAGCTGCCCGACGAGCGGAAAGCCGTGACGGAATACGCCCAAAAGCTGCAAACGGAGATCTTCCCCGACTTGAAGGTGGCTTTTGTCCACGGCAAGATGAAGGCCAAGGAGAAAGACGCCGTCATGTCCGCCTTTGCGTCTGGCGAATCGGATATTCTGGTGTCCACCACCGTGATCGAGGTGGGCGTGGACGTACCCAACGCCAATCTGATGGTGGTGGAGAACGCGGAGCGCTTCGGCCTCAGCCAGCTCCATCAGCTTCGGGGACGGGTGGGCCGGGGAGCGCACCAATCCTACTGCGTACTGGTGTCCGACAATAAAAATGACGAGACCCGCCAGCGGCTGAAGGCCATGACGAAAACCGCCGACGGCTTCAAGATCGCCGAGGAGGACCTCCGGCTCCGGGGCCCCGGTGACTTCTTCGGTCTCCGGCAGCATGGTCTGCCGGGATTGCGGGTGGCAGATCTCGGCTGCGACACCCGGCTGCTGGCGGAGGCGCAGTCCGCCGCCGACGGGCTGCTGGCAGAGGACCCGGCGCTGACACACCACCCCGCCACGGCGGAACGGGTGCGAAAGCTGTTTCAGCAGAGCGAAAACAGTCTGAACTGAATCCGGGAGACCGGCCAGATGGCCGCTCTCCTGGTTCTGTGAAATTTTTTCGTCCGTCCGGGTTGACAGCGCCTGTTTTTTGGCATACTATAAATGTGTTATCAAATGACAACCGCATAGAGTTCCGGTAGGTAAGGCTACCACAGGGATATGGATCGCTGCCGCGGAGTGATGGAGACATCATGAGAGGGTTTGAACAGGCGATATCGAACAACAAGGTATCATCTAACGCGATTTCACCGCCCTGTGAAGCTAAAGCTTGAACGGTAAGGATGCTGTCCTCTGAGACGCTCCTGGAAGCAGGACTTCACCGCACCGGAATGGGACGCGGCGAGGTCTTTTATTTTGCTCCGCGCCATGCAGAAATACCGGGCGGAAGGCCCGGAAAGGAGGTCACGCTATGTTTGAAATGGAAAACCGTGGGGAACTGATCGAAAAAATTGAGGATCTGGTGAACCGAAAACGATATACAGAATTGCGGGACCTCCTATTGCCGCTGGAGCCTGCGGACATCGCTATTCTGGCGGACGATCTGGACGATGAAAAGACCCTGCCCCTGCTGTTCCGTCTGCTGCCTAAGGAGCAGGCGGCAGAGGTGTTCGTAGAGCTGGAAAGCGACCAGCAGGAGCTGCTGATCCGCGGCTTTTCCAACACGGAGCTGAAGGAAGTGCTGGACGAGCTGTATCTGGACGATACCGTTGACATCGTGGAGGAAATGCCCGCCAACGTGGTCAAGCGGATCTTGAAGCACTCCGACCCGGATATGCGCAAAAGCATCAACGAAATTCTGAAATATCCGGAGGATTCCACCGGCTCCATTATGACCACGGAGTTTGTGGATCTGAAGGAAACCATGACGGTGGAGGACGCCTTGAAGCGCATCCGCCGGACCGGACCGGACAAGGAGACCATCAACGTCTGCTACGTCATTGATGACTGGCGGCACCTCATCGGCGTCCTCTCCATCCGTACTCTGCTGCTGGCGGAGGAGGATGACATCATCGGGGACATCATGGAGCGGAACTACATCTGCGTCCAGACTCTGGATGACCAGGAGGAGACCGCCCGTGCCTTAGGCAAGTATGACTTTCTGGCCCTCCCCGTGGTGGACACGGAAAACCGCCTGGTGGGTATCGTCACCGTCGATGACGCCATCGACGTTTTGCAGGAAGAGACCACGGAGGATATGGAAAAGATGGCGGCTATGCTGCCGACGGACAAGCCCTACCTCCGCACCAGTGCCTTTGACACCTTCAAATCCCGTATTCCGTGGCTGCTGCTGCTGATGGTCTCCGCCACATTTACCGGCCAGATCATCTCCAGCTTTGAGGACGCCCTCAGCGCCTTCACCATCCTCACCGCCTATATCCCCATGCTGATGGACACCGGCGGCAACTGCGGCTCTCAGGCCAGCGTCACGGTGATCCGCGGCCTGTCTCTGGGCGAGATCGAATTTTCCGACCTGATCCAGGTGGTCTGGAAGGAGTGCCGGGTGGCGCTGCTGTGCGGCACCGTTCTGGCCGGCGCCAACTTCGCCAAGCTGATGCTGCTGGACCGGATGGTATTCCACAATCCCATTACCGTCACCGTAGCCGCCGTCATCTGCCTGACGCTGGTGTGCACCGTGTTCGCCGCCAAGATCGTAGGCTGTATGCTGCCGCTGCTGGCTAAAAAGATCGGCTTTGACCCGGCGGTGATGGCCTCTCCCTTCATCACCACCATCGTGGATGCCCTCTCCCTGCTGATCTACTTCCGCTTCGCCTCCTTCCTGCTGGGTATCTGAAAAGTGTATACAAACGCCCCTGTATGAAAAATCATACAGGGGCGCTCTTTATGTGGAATCCAGCAAGCTGGACGTTTTCAGTCAAAAGCAAATCTCTTCGCGGTTACTTACCTCTGCGGAAATAACAAGCTTCGGAGTATCGCCATGACAAATGGAAAAGGTAAACCCATCCCTAACGGCTCTTTGAATGCTATTATCTGCCAATTCGACTTTATATCCCATAGACATCATCACCCGCTCAAATTCTGTAGGCTCCGATTCTACTGTTAGTCCATATACAAATACAGCCGGGTCGGTTATTTCTATTGTTGTAACATATTGTCCATCATCGGCATAGTCCGGCCAAGCGGTCAGAAGATAGGACACCCGCACATTGGGTTTCCCCCCCTGCGTGCTCATGTGGTAATCTTTTCCCAAAAACTCCCGCGCACCCATCCAGCCGGTTATTTCATCATGTCCGTTCCAGTCAACGGATGACACATCGTCACATATCCAAAATTCCAGAGTTGTATTCTTTGGTCTTGGTGGAAAATATGGTCTTGTCAAAGATACTACCGCACATATTACAACGAACAGAATCCCTATTGGCGCAAGGACAATGATCAGCTTTTTTACCTTCATATTATGGCCCCCTAAATTTTGGCCCGTCCGTCCTATCTTCTCAAATCCCCTGCAAATGGAAATCCGGGGTATACTCCTCCTTGGCGGAGGTTCGCTCCTGAGTGAAGCCGTCGGCAATGCCGCAGTCCGCCATGTACCGTTCCGCCGCCCGGTATTCCGCCTTTGTCACCTTTCGGGCCAACTTGCCCTCGGCCCCCGGCTGGGGCGTGTACTGGCTCATGAGGGAAAACAGCACTTCGCCGGGGCGGAAGGTCTCCGCCACCCAGTCGATGACGGCCTTCGTGTTTTCCAGTTCTCCCGGCAGCACCAGATGCCGGATGAGAACGCCGCTTCTCAGCTGGCCGTTTTCCATTCTGTACGGCCCGGTCTGGCGGAACATCTCCAAAACGGCCGCTTTCGCCGTCTCCGGGTAATCCGCCGCACCGGAATACGCTTTGGCCGGCTCCGTCAGGGCATATTTCAGGTCCGGCAGGTACACCTGTACCCGGTTCTCCAAGCGTTTCAGGGTCTCCACGGATTCATACCCGCCGCAGTTCCAAACCACCGGCACCGGCCAGCGCTCCTCGCCCAAGGCCTCCAGCACCGCGTCCGTGAAATGGGTGGGCGTCACCAGATCCAGACAGGCCGCGCCCTGCTCCACCAGTTCCTCAAAAATCTCCCGGAGCCGCCGGGGGGTGATGGGCTTGCCGTAGCCTTCCTGAGAGATCACGCCGTTCTGACAAAATTTGCACCGGAGATTGCACCCGGAGAAAAACACGGCGCCCGCGCCGTGCTCCCCCACCAGGCATGGTTCCTCCCACTGATGCAGCATGGCCCGTGCCGCCACCGGCCACGCGGGCATGGCGCACACACCCGCCGCCTTGTCCGGCGTTCGCTCCACACCGCAGCGGCGGGGGCAGAGATTACAGATCATCAGTCTCCCGTACCCTTTCCGTTGAAGTCCGGGCCCAGATCCCCGGCCCGCCAGTGGCGGCGGCACAGGCCGATG
>OLNQ01003633.1_pt1 | contig 12330 bp, 8 predicted proteins | sample 1672821 | NCBI WGS metagenome assembly OLNQ01 (sample SAMEA3136727, study PRJEB25190) | human gut metagenome | biome: human gut; feature: human-associated habitat; material: faeces | place: Austria | collected 2013 | reverse complement strand
CGTGGTCTGCTCGGCCTTGTGCACGATGCTGGTCACGCTGACCTTGGCGGGCACCGCAGCCAGTTTTGCCGCCGGATACCGCCATGCAAAGCCCTCCTGCAGCTGAGCCACCAATGCCGGGTCTGCCGGGACAGGCTCTGCCGCTTCCGGTTCCTGTTCCGGTGCATCCGGCTCCGGCTGAGCTTCCTGCACCGTGACCATGATCTCGCTTTCCGTAAACACAAAGGGCAGTTCCAGATCTCCTGCCAGCCGCCGCAGCGGCCCGCCGAAGGGATGCACCAGCAGTGCTGCACGCAGCCAGTCGGCAAAGCTGCCCGCCTGCTGGTTCAGCGTTTCTCCCGCGCCCGCAGCAAGGAATGCTGCCGCCTTGGCAAAAGGATTGCCGGTCTTGGTCATGCCCAGCGGCACCGTGAGGATCAGCTTATCCTGTGCACGGGTGAGCGCCACATATAAAAGGCGCATCTGCTCGCTGCGCGTTTCCTGTGCATGGACGCTGGCAAGGGCTGCGTAGGCTGCAGTCTTGTACATGCTCTCGCCCTGTTCCGGGCGCAGGCGCAGGCCCGCGCCGTATTCCCGGTGCAGCAGCACCGGCTGGTAAGTGTCGCTCAGGTTGAAGTGCCGGGCCGTGTCGCCCACGAACACCACCGGGAACTGCAGACCCTTGGAGCGGTGGATGGTCATGATGGTCACACAGCCAGGCCGCGCACCGCCGGGCACAGTGTCCTGCCCGGTAGAACCGGCCTGCGCCGCCGCGTCGATGGCACGCACCAGCGCCGAGATGCCGTTTGCACCGGTCTGTGCACAGAAAGCCGCAAAACGCCGGGCATCTTCCCGGCGGTGCGCACCGTTTTCCAGTACGCCCAGCGCAGCAAGATAGCCGGTGGAGACAAAGATTTCTTCCAGCAGCTGTTCTGCCGGGGCACTGCGGGCCATGCGCCGCAGTGCGGTGAGTCGGTCATAAAAGTCTTTCACCTTTCGGGTGAACGGAGTTTCATCACCATTCTGCACCACCTGCAGCACTGCGCCGTACAGACTCATGCGGGAAGCCCTTTTGCCCGTTTCCTTCGCGCCCTGTTCCTCCTGCGCCTTTTTCTGCATTGCGGCGCTCTGGGCACGCAGGCGTACAAGGTCGTCGTCCGTAAAGCCGAACATCGGCCCCAGCATGGCGGCGGCAAGGTAGATATCCTGCGCCGGGTTGTCGATGACCTTCAAAAGCGAGATCAGCGGCCGGATGTGCGCTGCTTCCATCAAGTTTTCGCGCGCATCCGCATACACCGGGATGCCCCGGGCCGTGAGCGCTTCCTCATAAGCGAGGAAGTCGCCGCGCGCCGCCAGCAGGATGCAGCAATCCTCGTACTGCACCGGGCGGGTGGAGCTGCCGTCCCGCACTGGTTCGCCGTTTTTCACCAGTTCTTCAACGCGCTGGGCGATCCACGCCGCGTCGGTCTCAGCGGTGTCGTCGGGCAGGAAGTGCGCTTCCACACTGCCGGCGTATTCGCCGGGTGCACCGCACACCAGCCGCTGGCCGTCACCGTAAGCCGTATCGCCCAGCTGGGGGGTCATGAGCTGTTCAAAGATAAAGTTGATGCCTGCCACCACCTGCGGGGCGGAGCGGAAGTTCGCATCCAGCGCCAGCAGAGCGTTTCCGCCTGCCGTACCCCCCTCCGGGCGGGGGCGGGCAGTGCCGCTGGGCAACGGTGCCCATGCGTTCAGCTTAGCCCGGAAGATGCTTGGGTCGGCCTGACGGAAGCGGTAGATGCTCTGCTTCAGGTCGCCCACAAGGAACAGGTCATCCCCCGCCGGGGAAGCAAGGCAGCGGTAAATGGCATCCTGCAAAGCGTTCGTGTCCTGATATTCGTCCACCATCACAGCGGCATAGTTCTGCCGGATGCTCTGGCACAGCGGGGTGCACACGCCATCTGGTGTGCGCAGCAGCCGCAGGGCCTGATGCTCAAAATCGCTGAATTCCAGCAGCTTGCGTTCCTTTTTCTTTGCCGAGAAGCGGGCATCAAAATCCCGCACGGCGGCAAACAGCGCCCGCAGCCGGGGCAGGGCCGCTCTGCGGTCCGCTTCGGCTTCCTCCTCGCTGCAGGAGACAAGCTCCGTAATGTGCTCAAACAGCTTGGCGGCTTCGTCTGCGCGGGTCCTGACCGCCGCCTTATGATCGCCGGTCAGCCGTTTTTTCATGCCCTTGAAGCCGGGTATCTCCTCCATGCCCAGCACATAGGGTGTCAGCTTATCGTACAGCGGTGTCCACTGCCCTGCCGCAGCCAGCCGTTCCACCTCGCCCAGCAGGGCGGCGGCGCTTTCCAGCCGGGAGAGCGGCTCTGCAAATTTATCGTTGACACCGGCCACGGCCTTTGCCTTGGAAGCAGCGGTCTTGCCTTTTTCCTCGGCCTGTGCCTGTGCAAGGACAAAATCTTCCTTACAGTCTGCCAGTGCTGCCGTCAGCAGTTCCCGCGCGGCCTTTGCGCAGCGGGCCGCTTCCGCCAGCAGCAGGTCATGCCAGCAGGTAAAAGCAAAGCCGTTTTCCCGCTGCCATGGAGCCAGATATTCGTCCAGCCTGCGGTCGTAGTCCGGCAGAGCGCGCAGAAAATCGTACACATGCAGGATGGTATTGCCTGCGGCCTGATCGGTGCGGCCCTTTCCGTAAAGGTCTGCAAAGGCGCAGAAGTCCGGGTCGCGGTAGGCATTTTCCAGCGTTTCGGCCAGCGCCGAAGCCCGCAGCACCTCCACGCTGCCGGGATCTGCCGGGGCAAAGTCCGGCGGGATGTCCAGTGCCTGAAAGTGCTTGTGCAGCAGGTCCAGACAGAACGCGTCAATGGTGCAGATGGGTGCGCGCTGCAAAAGCATCCGCTGGCGGCGCAGGCTCGTGTTGTGGGGCTGCTGCTGGCTGAGCCGCAGCAGTGCCTGCCCGATGCGTGCCCGCAGCTCTGCCGCCGCCGCATTGGTAAAGGTGACGATGAGCAGTTTGTCCGCATCCACCGGGTGGTCCGGATCGGTGATGAGCCGCACGGCGCGTTCGGTCAACACGGCTGTTTTGCCGCTGCCCGCCGCTGCGCTCACCAGCAGCGCACCACCCCGGTCCTCAATAGCAGCGCGCTGGGCCGGAGTCCATTTGGGCTCACTCATGCCTGCTCACCTTCCTTCTCGTTCTCAGTCTCTTCCGGCTCAAAGGGTTTGGCCGGGGCTTCCAGTGCCCGCTCGCCGATGCCGGTCTCGTGGCAGCAGATAAAGCTGTAGTCGCACCAGACGCAGGGGTTCCTGCCTGCGCCTGCCACCAGCGGTTCCGCAGCGATCTGCCCATCGTAAAGCTGCTGGCCCATCTGGGTGACAAGATCATCCAGATGCAGCTGGATGCGGTTGAGCTTTGCAATATCGGCACGCTTATCCTTCTGGCTGGGGCTGGGTACACCGTTGCGGTAGCCAAAGGGCAGGTAGCGGCCCGTCTCATCCGCATCCATGGCATCGAACACCTTCTGCTCGTCCCTCACAAGGCCGTCTAGCTCGTACTGCACGTCCTGCTGTGCCTGCTGGCGGTTGGTGGTCTTGGGGGCCGGGTCTGCCAGCAGGTACAGAACACCTGCGGGTTCCGCACCGGTAAAGCGGCCGCTCTTATCCCGCGTCAGGCTGAACAGATACAAAAGCATCTGGCAGTCCAGCCCGCAGTATACCTCTTTCAGGTTCAGCTTTTTGGCGCCGGTCTTATAGTCCACCACCCGCACCCAGCGGGTGCCGTCTTCCTCCACCCACTCGTCGGCGCGGTCCACCGTGCCCACCAGCTGCACGGTGCGCCCATCCGAGAGATGATACACCTGCCCGGGCACGGCGTCCTCCCCGGAGCCGATGCGCAGCTCACAGGCTGCCGGGTGGAAGCAGGACTGCTTCTGTTCGTCCCGCAGGTAGCACAAAAGGCTTGTCATGCTTTTTTTGAGCCGCGAGAGCAGATAGGCGAACCGGGCTGTATCCTCCGGCAGATAACGCTTTGCATATTTATCCACCAGCAGGCCGGCAAGGCCTGCCATGGCTTCGTCGTCCAGCTCCAGAAATGGGGCCAGCCCGGCGCAGGGATTATCCGCGTCCGGGTGCGGGTCCAGCGCCATCTGCAGCACCCAGTGCATCAGGGTGCCGCTCTGGTCGGCAGAAAGCTCGGCCCGTCTGCGGGGCTTCAGGCCCAGCACATACTGCAAAAAATAGCCGTAACGGCAGGTATAGTATTTTTCCAGCTGGCTGGGCGAAATGCGCAGCCGCTGCCCCAGCAGGCCGCTCAGCGCGGACAGATCGTTCACCTGCCGGGGCGGGTTCTCCTCCATGCGCTGCAGCAGCGCAAGGCCCCGGGGCGCATCCGTCTGCGGCAGACGCAGCGCCTCAGTCAGGCTGGCGCGTTCCGTGTCGGTCAGCGGCCAGCCGCCCAGCGTATCCAGTGCATCGGCGGGGGTGGCTGCAAGGTCGGGAAGCTCCAGCTCCGGTGCCGCCGGGTGCAGGGCCTCCACGATGGGTTCCAGCGCTGCGCACAGGGTCTTGCCCTGCCCCTTGGGCCAGCTGAGCCACAACCCCTTTGCCGGTGCGGTGAGGGCTTTGTAAACGCACACCTGCTCGCGCACCACGCGGTTCTCAAAGCAGTCCGGCAGATCGATTTGCTTTGCCATCAGAACATCGCGGTCGGCGTGGGTCAGAAGGCCCGTCTCGGACGGTGCACAGGGAAATTCGCCCTCCGCAAGGCCCAGCACGAACACATAGTCCGGCGCGTCCAGACGCATTTTGCCCGCGCTTGCCAGCACCACGGCATCCAGCGTCTGCGGGATGTGCCCAAGGTCCGAAGAGCGCAGCAGCAGGCTGAACAGGTCCTCATATTCTGCAAAGGTCACACCCTGCCCGCCCAACAGGTGGGCCATCTCGTTGAGCAGCTGCATCACCACGTTCCACTCGCGGGCCGCTTCCTCTGCCGCCGGGATGCCCCGGGCAGTGCGGACGGCTTCCACCAGCGCTGCCTGCTGCTCTTCTGCACCCAGCTTTTTCAGGCAGAAATACAGTTCCCGGCTGATCTGTTCGGCGCTGCCGCCCCGCACCTTGCTGCGCAGTTCGTCCACGGCTGTTACCAGCAGCTGGCGGGCAGTCTCGGCATCCTCCAGCGTTTTTGCATCCTCATCGGACAGTTCATTTTCGCCGAAGCCCTTGGGGCTTTTCTCAAATTTTGTGCGCCATGCCGCCGCATTGGGTGACCAGGTATAGGCATAGTTTTCCAGCGCGCAGACCTGCGGCTCGGTCAGAGCGCACAGGCCGGTCTTGGCAAGAATGGTCAGGTTTTCGGTCATATCCGCACCGCGCAGCAGTGCCAGCAGTGCACGCACCGCCGTAGCCGGGGCGCTGAACTCCGGGGTGGTGGGTTCATCGCAGTAAAGCGGGATATCTGCCATGCGGAACTCGTATCGGATGGCCGCACGGTAATCCGGGATATTGCGGCAGACCACGGCCATTTTGCCGCAGCGCACGCCCTGCCGCATCAGGCGGCGGATGGCCGCAGCGGTGCAGCGGGCTTCCTCTTCCCGGCTGGCAGCGGCAAACAACCGCACCTCCGGCGCAGCGGGCGGCACCTCACAGGTGCCAGTCTCCAAAAGCTCTGTCACAGCCGCAAGTCCGGGCGCATCCTTATGGCGCAGGTCGCGGCGCAGCAGCTCCGGCACTGCCGCATCAGCACCGTTTTTGCGGGCCAGCTGCCGCAGCTGTGCGGCCACCTGCTTTGCGCCGGAAAAAAGCCCCATATCCCCCGGCACCATGGGCGCACCATCGTCGCACAGGGCCACCGTGACGGTGGGCAGCGCCGCCAGCATCGCGCCCATCAGCCGCTTTTTGGGTGCGTTGAAGGTATCGAACTCGTCAATGAACACTTCCCGCTCCCGCAGAAAGTCCGGCAGTTCACCCCGGGCAAGAGCGGCTTCCAGCCGGTCAGCCGCCAGCTCCAGCCGGTCGGCGGGGTCCATGCCGGTGCCCGCCAGCAGCGTTTCGTACCCCTGAAAGATCAGTGCCAGCTCGCTCAGCTTGCCGCTTTCCGGCCCGCAGTCCGGCGCAAGCTCTGCCAGCTGTGCGCCGGAAAGGCCGGCACTTTTCAGCTCGTCGATGGTCTGGGCCGCCATCTGGCAGAAGGCCGCACTGCGGCGGTGGCGGTAGTAGTAGTGCACATGATCCTGCAGCTCTTCCAGCGCGCGGCGCACCAGCACGGCGCGGCCCGCGTCCGAAAGGGTCTGCACCGCCGCGCCGCCCTCGGCAGAGAGGATGCGCTCGGCCAGACTGGTAAAGGAAAAGCTTTCCACCATGCCGGAAAGAGCATCGCCCAGCTCCCGGTAGATGCGGCCCTCCGTGCTGGAAGTGAACTGTTCCGGCACCAGAAGGATGCTGCGCCGGCCCTGTTCGGCCCGGGCCTTGATGCGGGAATAGAGCAGGGTGGTCTTGCCGCTGCCGGAGCCGCCTAAAACCAGTTTGAGCATGGGGCACTTCCTCCTAAAAAATCGATCTGTGTTTATTGTAACACGAAAATCCTCTCAAAAAAAGTGTTATTATCTACCCTTTAGCCTGCAGCTGTGGTACACTTGAACCGACAAACTTTTCCACACAAGAGAGGAAGCCTGTATGAAAATTTTAGCTGTTGACTACGGCGACAGCCGCACCGGCCTTGCCACCTGTGATCGCACCGAGTTCCTTACAACGGCCATCACCCCGCAGATCACCCTGAAAGCCCGCAACAAGGTGGCGGCACGGGTGTGCGAAGTGGCCAAGGAGATCGGAGCCGAGCTGATCGTGATTGGCCTGCCGCTGAACATGGATGGTACCGAGGGCGAACGCGCCATTAAGAGCCGCAAGCTGGCAAAGACGGTCGAGATCTGGAGCGGCCTGCCGGTGCGCATGTGGGACGAGCGCCAGACCACCTGCGCCGCCGCCGACATTCTGGACGAAAGCGGCACCTTTGGCACAAAGCGCAAGGAGATCCTGGATTCGGTCAGCGCCACCGTCATTCTGGACGACTATCTGGCGTGGCGGAAGGAGCACCCGGGGGAGATTTGATTCAACTCCTTCCGTCATCGCTGGCGCGATGCCACTGCTCCCCTTTTTGTCACTTGCGTGACATCTTCCCCCGGCCGGGGGAAGTCTTTCTCATTGAGGGAGGCTCTGGCGAAAAGGAAAACTTTGCCGCACTGCCAAGGGCTCCCTCTTTGAGGGAGCTGTCGCCGCAGGCGACTGAAGGAGTTATAAAAAAGGCACCCGCAGTTTTGAACGCTGCGGGTGCCTTTTGGTTCACTGATATGTCTCGATGCTCACGCTGTTGATGGTGATGTCCTCACAGGGCTTCTGGTTTTCGTCCACGGCGGTCTGGCCGATGGCATCCACCACGTCCATACCCTCGTACACCTGCCCCAGCACGGTATCGGTGTAGTCAAGATAAGGCGCGCCGCCGACGGTCTGATAGGCCGAAACCACCTCCGCGCGGTAGCCCGCGCTGTTCATCTGGTCCACAAGCTCCTGCGTCACCGACTGGTCTCCCGGCAGCGTCTGCATCACGTAAAAAACGCTGGCGCACTCGCCGGAAGCATCGGTGCCCATACACAGGGCACCGGAATAATGGTGCAGGCTGTCGGTGGTCTCAGCCGGGTAGCGGCTGCCGTTCCAGATGGTACTGCCCCTGCCATCGGCCCCCTGCCCGGCTTCCACCACAAAGCCGTTCTCCACGCGGGAGAAGGTCAGGCCGTTGTAGTAGCCTGCCTGCACAAGGCCCGCAAAGTTATCATAGGCCTGCGGGGCCTTGTCCGGGAAAAGCACCGCCTTGAACACGCCTGCCGAGGTATCGAACACCGCAATGGTGTCCCCCGCCGCAGGGTGGGCAAACTGCAGCTCTGCCGATTCCACTGCCGGGCGGTCGATCTTCTGGACTGTACTGCCGCCGCTGCCTTTGCCAAAGTGCAGAAAGCTCCCGGCACTGCAGCCCGTCAGCGCCAGCGCCGCTGCCAGCACAAACGCCGCCCATCTTTTTTTATGCATCATTTCCGCCCACGCTCCATACTCTATAGTAACCTGCACGGCACACCGTGCACAGAAGATTCAGAGGATAGTATATCATATTCTGCCGCAGAGTGCGAGAGCAAATGCGTGAAAATTTGCTGCACAATTTCTGTGCGAAAAAGCATCTTGACGAGCAGGCAAAAAAACGCTACACTATATGCAGGCCAAGCGGGCGGCACACAAACAGCCCGTTTTATGACACGATACAGGAGACAATATCTATGTCTGACGAAATCAAGAACCCTAATACCGAAGAAGATCAGCCCGACCTGATGACCCTGGAGGATGAGGACGGCAACGAGATCACATTTGAGGTGATCGATGCGCTGGACCACAAGGGCGTGCATTATCTGGCTGCTGTGGAATACGCCGAGACCGAAGAGGAAGCTGAGAATGCTCAGCTGGTCATTCTGAGCGTTGGCGAGGATGATGAAGGCGAATATCTGGATGTCGTGGACGACGACGAGCTGCTGCTGGAGCTGGGCAAGCTGTTTGAAGAGCGCCTGAGCGACGAGTACGACATCGAAGAATAATTCCAGACAAATTACCCGGCAAAACTTCCTGCCCGGCTCGATTTGTTGCGGTTTATATGATCCTACTAATCATTCAACGGGAGCCCGGAGTTCTCCGGTGGATTGCAGACCTCCCCGCCATGGGTCGACCATGGAGGTTCGATGAGGAAGCGTGAATCCGGCGACAGGGCACCCACCTGTCCGTAAGGGTAGGTTTGATTGACCGCAGACGACCGGGCGGGATCTTTTTATAGCAATCCATCCACCGCTGTCCTCTGCAAAAACAGAGACAGTGTGTGGATTTTTTTATTTCCCTGAATATGGAAAGGATGTGCATTGCGGCATGAAGTCAGAACATCTGGTGGGCACCTCCATCCCCCGTTTCACCTTTGATACCCCCACCACACCGGGAAACGATTTTTATAAGCTGTGCGAAGGGGAGCACCCTCTGGTCATGATCTTCCTGCCTGCCTTTGACCACCCTGTCACCCGGGAATACCTGACCCGCTACCTGCAGACCCTGCCCAGACTGCGCGGCGTGCGGCTGGCCTGCGTGGTGCGTTCCTCGCCCCGCATGGTGGCAAAGGCCACGCAGGGGGCCGAGTTTCCCTTCACCCTCATCTGCGACGCGCCGGGGGTGCTGTACGGCTACCTTGGCGTAGAACAGGCCCGCGGCATCCTGAGCTGGAGCTTTGCGGCCCAGCGCATCTACAAAGCGGCCAAAGAGCAGGGCTACCGCTACAACAGCAATGCTCCACAGCAGCTGCCGCTGACGCTGGTGGTGGGCCACATGGGTAAGATCCTGTTTACCCACTCCGGCCGCAGCCAGACCGACCTGCCGGAGGACTGCGCCGCCATCCGTGAGATCACCCGCGAGGTGGTGCGCACCATGGCCGAGGACCAGCGGCGTGCACACCCCCACTGCTCCGACGAAACGCTCACCCTGCCGGATCTGGTAGGCTGGGATGATCTTGACGGAAGCAGTAATTGAGTCAACAAGCAAAAGCACCTGCAGAATCAACCGCAGGTGCTTTTGTTTTAGCGAGCTCGCCCTCTCCGTCTTTGCTTCGCAAATCCACCTCTCCCAAAGGGAGAGGCCTTGGCATAACGATGAAGTCCGCACTGACTGCCAAAGGCTCCCACTTTGGGGGAGCTGGCGCGTCAGCGCCTGAGAGGGCGAGGCCGCTTTCAATTTTCAGAACTATCGTCCGAAAACAGCCCCGGGATGCCGCACAGGGCTGCAATGCCCACCAGCGTGAACACGATGCGCGACCAGATGGATGCGCTGCCGCCCAGCAGCCAGCCCACAAAATCGAATTGGAACAGCCCCACAAGGCCCCAGTTGATGCCGCCCACGATCAACAGGATCAGGCAGATTTTATAAAAGGTCTGCACAAAAAAGACCTCCTTCCCTTGCAGGCAGTATGCCCCGTGGGAAGGAGGTCTATGCATTTTTATCGGCTCACCCGTGCGCCGCCGCGGTCAGGCTGCGCCACGTACACCTGCTTCCACCGCCGCTTTGCGGCCTGTGCAGCAGCCCGTGCGGCCCCTTCGTCCCGGAATACGCCGAACACCGCCGCACCACTGCCGGTCATCAGGGCGGTGACAGCGCCATGCTCCCGCAGCAGGGCCTTGATGGCCCCGGTATCCTTTGCTCCGCTGCACTCTTCCAGCGCATTGCCGGCGGCGGCACAAAGGGCATCCAGATCTCCGGCACGGATAGCGGCTTCCTGCGCTCCGCAGTCCGGGTGGATGCTGCTACCCACCCGGTCATAGGCCGCAAAGGCCTCCGGGGTGGAAACGCCGTAGTCCGGCATCACCACCGTGAACCAGCACTCCGGCACCGGCGGCAGCGCTTTGAGAAAATCGCCCACACCCTGCACCCGGCAGGTGCCGCCCATCAGGGCAAAGGGCACATCCGCACCGATTTTTGCGCCCAGCGCGCACAGCTCACTCATGGAAAGGTGCGCACCGTACAGCTCGTTCATGCCCACCAGAACAGCGGCAGCATCGGCACTGCCGCCCGCCATGCCCGCCCGCACCGGGGTATTTTTATAGATGGTGATGTCCACGCCCGCCAGAAGGCCGGTGTAGTCAAAAAAAGCCAGCGCTGCCTTGATGGCAGTGTTTTTGTTATTGGGGGCCACCAGACTGCCCGGCAGACGCAGGTTCAGGTAGGGGCTGCGGCGCAGCACCACCCGCTCGTAGAGGGTGATGGCCTGCATGGTCATGTCCAGATCATGGTAGCCGCTCGGCAGAAGGCCCACCACGTCCAGCGCCAGATTGAGCTTTGCGGGGGCCAGAACGGTCACGCAGTTCAGCCTTGCCATTTGTTCCTCCTCAGATGCCGTGATAGATACCGTTTTCCTGCAGGAATTCCCGGATGCGCCGGAGCGCTTCCTTCAGATGCTCCACGCTGTAGGCGTAGGAAATGCGGGCATAGCCTTCGCCGGAAGCGCCAAAGGCGTCGCCGGGGATGATGGCCACATGCTTCTGTTCCAGCAGCTTCGTGCAGAAATCCTGACTGCTCATGCCCGTGCTCTTGATGCAGGGGAAGGCGTAGAACGCACCGCGCGGCTCAAAGCAGGTCAGGCCCATATCATTAAAGGACTTCACCACAAGGCGGCGGCGCATATTGTACTCGTCGCGCATGCGGTCGATCTCGCCGTCGCACTCCTTCAGAGCAGTGATAGCGGCGTACTGGCTGGTGGTGGGGGCACTCATGATAGCACTCTGGTGGATCTTGGTCATGATCCGGATGATGGGTGCCGGGCCGCAGGCATAGCCCAGACGCCAGCCGGTCATGGCGTAAGTCTTGGAGAAGCCGTTCACCACGATAGTGCGCTCGGCCATGCCGGGCAGGGTGGCAATGGAAACATGAGGCCGCAGGCCATAGTTCAGCTCTGCATAAATTTCATCGGAGAGCACCATGATGTTGGTGCCGCGCAGCACCTCTGCAACGGCTTCCAGATCCTCGCGCTCCATCACCGCACCGGTGGGGTTGTTGGGAAACGGCATGATGAGCAGCTTTGTCTTGGGGGTGATGGCTGCTTTCAGCGCATCGGCACGCAGACGGAACTCGTCCTCCTGACGGCAGGCCACATGCACCGGCACACCGCCGGACAGGGTGGTGATGGGCTCGTAGCACACAAAGCAGGGCTCCGGGATGATGACCTCGTCCCCGGGCTGCACCAGCGTGCGGATGCACATATCAATGGCTTCGCTGCCGCCCACCGTGATGAGCACCTCGTGCAGCGGGTCGTAGTGCAGGCCCATGCGGCGCTCCAGATACTTTGCCACCTCGGCGCGCAGCTCCTTCAGGCCTGCGTTGGAGGTGTAGCGGGTGCGGCCATGCTCCAGACTCTCAATGCCGGCTTCGCGCACGGCCCATGGCGTTTTAAAGTCCGGCTCGCCCACGCCCAGACTGATGCACTCGGGCATTTCGGCAGCCAGATCGAAAAATTTGCGGATGCCGGAGGGGCGCATGGCCTCAGCGGCAGGCGCGATCAGTTTATCGTAGTCCATCACAGCACCGTGCACTCTCTTTCATCGATTTCTTCGTCCTGATACAGGCGGCCCTCCTTTTTATAGGTGCGCAGCACAAAATGGGTGGCGGTGGACAGCACATCGTCCAGCGGAGAAAGGCGCTTTGCCACGAACAGGGCGATCTCCTGGAAGGTCTGGCCCTTGATCACCAGCTGCAGGTCGTAACCGCCGCTCATCAGCAGCACGCTCTCCACCTCGTCAAAGGCGGCAATGGTGGCTG
>OLNQ01003628.1_pt1 | contig 12344 bp, 13 predicted proteins | sample 1672821 | NCBI WGS metagenome assembly OLNQ01 (sample SAMEA3136727, study PRJEB25190) | human gut metagenome | biome: human gut; feature: human-associated habitat; material: faeces | place: Austria | collected 2013 | reverse complement strand
CGCAAGAGCTGGCCCCGATAGACTATCTAGTTGTCGTGACCAAGAGCTATGACCTGGCCGACAGCATACGTCCGCTCCAGCCTTATCTGACCAAAGAGAGTGCCGTCCTGCCCCTGCTCAACGGACTAGACATCCACGAGCAGCTCCGCACGATGCTCCCCGCAGAGGTCGAGCGCTGGGCGGGTGTCGCTTATATCACCGCACGGCGCACAGAGCCAGGTGTCGTGGAGAGCCACTCCGACAACGAGCGACTCTACATAGGTTCTCTCGCACGTCCCATCGGTGGTGAGCGAACGGCTAGCGAAGAGCGACTCCTCAATATCTCTCAAGCTGCGGGCATCGACCTCGTCATCCCCGACGATCCTATGGAAGAGGTGCGCAAGAAGTACCTCATGCTCTCCAACTCAGCTGCCGCAACAGGCTACTACGATTGCAATGTCGAGGGCTTGCTCGGTGCGCATCGTGCCTTTGTCATCGGACTCACCGAAGAGCTCTGCCAGCTCTACCGTGCTAAGGGGTGGGGTATCAGCGATGACGATCCAGTCGCCTCAGCGCTTCGTCGTATAGAGCGTATGCCACCCGCCACGACCACCTCGATGAATAGCGACCTACGCAACCATCATCAGAGCGAGGTCGAGAGTCTTGTCGGTTATGTAGTCCGTGAGAGTCGTCGCTTAGGTCTCTCAGCGCCACACTACGAAGAGGCTTACGCCGGCATCTTGCAGCGCATCGCGCAGCAGTAATCATCAGCGTCTCGGAGCTGTCGGATCTTGTCTGACTACTCCGAGACGCTTGCTCTAATATCTAACCTCTAATCTCTAACATCTAACTTCTAATCTCTAATCCCCCATGAAGCGTCTACTCGTCCTCTTCGTTTGCCTCCTCACCCTGCCACTCTTTATGGTCCAAGGTCAGGAGCTAGACTCGCTCACGCAAGCCTTTCGTGCGAAGCCCTCTGTAGCTACCGCCACGCAGCTCGTGGAGCAGGCTACAAAGCGAGGACGCAGTGACCTAGCCGTCTCAGCTTATGAGTATCTCGCTCATCAAAATGGTAAGTACCTGCCCGCTCTCTGGGAGAGCTACCTCAGAGAGTTGCGACTAGATGAGCTCTCCGCTTCGCTCGAGAAGCAGAGCAGAGCGCGCAAGGCGCATCACGCTACCGACCTCTACGCTGAGCGACTGCATACGTTGCGCCGGCTCATGGGAAACGTCCTCTGGCTAGAAGTGGCTGACACCATCACCATTGCACGAGAGCAGTTAGCCAACTACCTCAACGGACAAGGTGTCAAAGTCTTCTCCTGCGACAGCCTAGGTCTCGGCTTCCTCACCGAGCGTGGCGATCGATACATCAGACCGCTCCGAGAGCGTCCCGAGGCACCCGTTCGTCTCGTCTACGGTGGTCTCCTAGCCAATCAGCCGATCCCCACAACCCTTCAAGCGGATGCTACGATTATTACCGCCATCCCGGACAGCCTAGAGGCTCCCTCTTACCCCTCGCTAGCTCCAGACGGTATCACGCTCTACTTCTCAGCTGTTAGCAAGCACGGACTGGGCGGACGAGACCTCTACATGACTCGCCAGACCGCTTCGGGAGGCTACCTACAGCCAGTCCCGCTAGGACTCCCGTACAACAGCACGGGCGACGACCTGCTCCTCGCCTTCAACGCTGAGCGTCATCTCGGCTATCTCGTCTCCGACCGCTACGCTCCTCATGGCATGGTCACCGTCTACCGCTTTGTCTACAATGATGGCGAGGTGACCGAGGTGCCCTCCAACGATCCCGCCCTCCTGCGTCAGTACGCTATGCTGCGCCCTTACCACATCACGCAGCGTCAGGATGTAGACTACGGAGCTTTGCTGAGCCAGCAAACGACTGCACAGCCTGCCCACAGTAGCACTTCTCAGGGAGCTTTCGTTGTGGCTCCAGATGTCATCTATACAAGCCGCGAGCAGTTTCACTCCGCCAAGGCTGCGACCCTCTACGACCAGTACTTGAGTCGACAGGAGCAGCTCACCGAGCAGGAGCAGACACTAGCTCGCCTTCGCACAGCATACCATCAGCACAGTGGCAATGATGCCGACCTGACCGAGATGATTCTACAGCTCGAGCGTCAAATCCCCGCAGCCCGCAAGGCGTTACGAGCACTCGCCCACGAGATACGACAGCTCGAGCATCCGTAAGCCGACAAGCAGGTCGTGCGTCCCGACAGATCGCATCCCGACGGTCTCCATTTCTAAAGAAGGTCAATGAGCCTGCACTTGCGGGCGACTAGCTATCCAGAAGTTTTTTTGTATTTTTGGACTGTTATCAACAATACTTTAAGAATACATCCATATGAATACATCTAATCGTGTCATACCTCCCAGCGAACTTATCGTCAATGATGACGGCTCTATCTTCCACCTTCATCTGAAGCCTGAGCAGCTCGCCGACAAGATAGTCCTCTGCGGTGACCCCGCACGCGTAGATATGATTGCTTCTCACTTCGACAGTCAGGAGTGCTCTGTGACCAATCGTGAGTTTCACTCCGTTACGGGTACTTACCGGGGCAAGCGTATCACAGCACAGAGCCACGGCATCGGGTGCGACAATATAGAGATAGTCATCAACGAATTGGACGCACTCGCCAACATAGACCTAGAGACCCGTCAGGTCCGCCCCAACCATCGCCAGCTAACTATGGTGCGTGTCGGCACCAGTGGCGGTTTGCAGCCCGAGACCCCTATAGGCACCTTTGTAGCAGCGCACAAGGCTATCGGATTCGAGGGCTCCCTATTCTTCTATGCCAATACAGAGGCGATACGCGACCTCCCCTTTGAGGCAGCACTCAAGGAGCAACTCCAGTGGCCCATCAAGGGACTAGACCCCTACGTGGTCAACTGTAGCGAGCCACTCTACCAGCGGATCGTCGGAGACCACGGGGACATCGTCCGTGGCTGCACGATCGCTGCCAACGGATTCTACGCCCCCCAGGGTCGCCAGTTACGACTACCCCTCGCCGACCCGACGCTCAATAAGAAGATTGAGGCCTTTGAATTTGAGGGACAGCGCATCACCAACTTTGAGATGGAGTCCGCTGCACTCAGTGGCATCGGCTCCCTCCTAGGTCATGAGACGCTGACCGTCTGCGACATCATCGCTGGTCGTCAGAATCTCAATATGAATACCAACTACAAGCAAGGCATCGGAGGGCTCATCGAGATTGTCCTAGACCGTATCTAGTAGTACCCCCCCAGCGAGAGCGGTAGATAGCCCCTCCCGCAGGTACATACGACAGCAGAAGTGCGAAGTCCCCTCTCTACGGGCTTCGCACTTCTTCTATCCCCTCGCCCGCCACCTTCCCTCACAATAAAAACCCTCCCTCCGCAATCGTCATTTGCGGGAGAAGTCGAGAGGATTTCCCGAGGAGAGTAGCAATTTGTGGAGATTAAGTGGGGAAACCTTTCGCAATAAGAAAATAAAGAGGTATCTTTGCCAAACGGAGACTGTTGCAAAAGTTAATAGTCTCAAACGGATTGTACGGTCACGCCTCGGTGATCGTCCCGCAAAGCGAAACACAGAACAATACAACATATTATAGACATGACGGCTAATAAGCAAATGAGAACGGAGGGCGACCTGCTAGGCGATCGCCAACTACCCGCAGACGCACTCTATGGAGTGCAGACGCTACGCGGTATGGAGAACTTTCAGATAAGCAACTTCAAGCTGAGCCAGTACCCTTACTTCATCCAGGGACTCGCATACACCAAGTGGGGCGCAGCTGTCGCCAACCACAGCGAGGGCATCCTGACCGATGAGCAGTACGAGGCTATCGTCTTCGCCTGCAAGGAGCTACTTGCTGGCAAGCATCACGATGCTTTTGCAGTTGATATGATTCAGGGTGGTGCTGGTACAACGACCAATATGGCAGCTAACGAGGTAATCTGCAACATTGCCCTCCAGAAGATGGGTCACAAGCCAGGCGAGTACAAGCATCTCGCTCCCAATGATGGGGTCAACGCTTCACAGTCGACCAACGATGCCTACCCCACTGCCATTCACCTTGGGCTATACCCTAAGGGGCTAGAGGTGTACAAGCATGTAGAGCAGCTCATTGCCGCACTGCGTGCTAAGGCGGAGGAGATGAAGCATGTCCTCAAGATAGGTCGTACACAGCTACAGGACGCTGTGCCTATGACGCTAGGGCAGACTTTCCACGGCTTCGCTTCTATCCTAGAGGATGAGCTACCTCGTCTCAAGAGTGCTTGCGAGGAGTTCCTGACGGTCAATATGGGTGCTACCGCCATCGGTACCGGTATCGCCTCAGAGCCTGGCTATGCCGAGGCTTGTGTCGAGGCTCTATCTGAGATTACAGGCTGGCCCGTCAAGCTCAGCGCTGACCTCGTCGGTGCTACGAGTGACACCTCTGTGATGATCGGCTACTCATCTGCACTACGCCGCATCGCTGTGAAGATTAATAAGATTTGCAATGACATCCGTCTCCTCTCCTCTGGTCCTAGAGCTGGTATTGGCGAGTTTAACGTACCCGCTGTGCAGCCTGGCTCCTCTATTATGCCAGGTAAGGTGAACCCCGTCATCCCTGAGGTGATGAGCCAAGTATGCTACAAGGTGATGGGCAACGATACGACTGTCCTGATGGCTGGCGATGCAGCTCAGATGGAGCTCAACGCTATGGAGCCCGTCATGGCGCAGTGCTGCTTCGAGAGCTCTGACCTGATGATGCATGGTATCACGACCCTCATCGAGCGTTGTATCACAGGCATCACGCCCAATGAGGAGCGTTGCCGTCAGCAGATTGAGGCGTCCATCACGATTGTCACCGCACTCAATCCAATCATCGGCTACAAGAACTCGACCAAGATTGCCAAGGAGGCACTTGAGACGGGCAAGGGTATCTACGAGCTAGTCCTGGAGCATGGCATCCTAGACAAGAAGGATCTCGACGAGGTCATGGACCCAAAGCACATGACCCAGCCATCGAAGCTTGACCATATCAAGCCTAAGAAGCAACTGTAAGCGGAGTTATGGACGGGGTGGGATACAGACGACCCGCCCCGTCCATACAAATCCGTGTGACAGCTATCCCCAATCACAACTAAACCACTTCATGAGTATGAAAAGACTAACCCTAATCTGCATCTCTCTCTTCAGCCTACTGGCGATAACCTCGTGCAGTAGCCCCAAGCAGGAAGCTGAGCAGGTTACCAAGAAGTTTTACAAGGCTCTCCTCCAGGGGCGCCTTGACGAAGCTAGTAGCTATACGGCATCTGAGCAGGCGCAGTTCTACGTGGGGCTCTTTGGCATGGTGCTCTCTGCGGCAGATGAGTCTGAGCTGGCTGAGGCAAATCTAGACAAAGGCATCCGAATAGTCTCGACTGAGCAGGCGGATGATGGCACCATAGAGTGCACCGTCAAGATAGAGAAAGAGGAGACCGATGAGGAGGCTGATGACAGCACCCAGCGCGTAATCCTTAAGAAAATCGATGGTGAGTGGAAGATTGTCTCCATTCCGATAGATAAGTAACGGCTCATACGGTACGGCAGTAATCTTTTAAACCATATATAATTATGAAGAGATTAGCATTAATTAGTGTGACACTCGTCAGTATGCTTGCACTCGCTGCATGCTCTAATCCTACGAAAAAGGCAGAGCAGGTCACGATGGACTTCTTCACGGCTCTCAATGCTGGTGAATACGAGAAGGCGCGCAGCTACACAGCTTCCGAGCAGGCGGAGTCCTATGTGGGTCTTGCTGAGTACTTTGACTCCGAAGAGACTGAAGAGGCAAAGGCAATAAGAGCTAAGACTACGAGCCGCGTCACGCGCACGGAGCAGCTACAGGACACAATCGTCTGCTATGTCGAGACGATAGAGGCCACGGATGAGCCCGACACGCTCAACCAAAAGGTGCTACTCACTAAGGTGGACAACGAGTGGAAGATTGTCGAGCTCCCTATCAAATAACGAAGGTTTAGACCAAGTAAAGACTATAAAATCCTCCAACCCTAATCAGCGTATGAAAAGAGCCATCTTTTTAAGCCTAGCATTCGCTAGTCTATGGGCATTTATCTCTTGTAGCACTCCTACTCAACAAGCAGAGCAAGTAACTCGACAGTTCTTTGACGCTTTACTTGACCAACGCTTTGATGATGCAAAAAAGTACGCAGGAGATAGTAGAGTAGAAGCTTATGTAGACGTTATAGCTCAAGCCTCTCAGAATGAAGAAGAGATCAGCAAAGGGTTTGACTTGTCCAAAGTAGTGTACAACATCACTCAGACCGAGGAGATGGACAATGCGATTATCTGCTATGTGGAAATCTCAGAACCATACACAAACAAAAGCTCCGAAATGTCTCTACAGAAAGTTGTACTCAAGCAAGTGGATAACAACTGGAGGATTGTTAACTTTATTATGGACTAACCGAGGCGACTGCCACTCAGGCTCCCGCTCTCTAGACTTAATCTTCAGATGAAGTCTATCATCCACAAGCCCCAAGTGCTAGCGAGGTCTCTCCTCCTACTGCTCTTGGGGCTTGCTCTCTTTGGCACAGTCTCCTGCACCGCTCACCATCGTAAGCAGGAGAGGGTAACTATTGATACGACAGGACTGAGCCCTGGTAGTCTCATCCTGCGTCGTGGCGAGGGGATGCTATCGACCTTCTTTAGCAAAATCGCCTCCAAGGAGCAGCGCTACAGTCACTGCGGTATCGTCGACTACGACTCGACGGGTCATCGATGGGTCGTCTGGCACGCCTACCAGGATAGTTCACTGGGAGCTGACGGTATCTTCTGCCAGTCGCTAGACAGCTTTGTGATGGAGTCGGAGGCGGTAGCTATCTATCCAGCATTGGCTCTCGATAGCTTAGCCTTGCAGAGGATACGGGTGTACATCGCTCTGCATCGCCCTGGGGGGAAGTACCCCAAAAGCTTTGATGCATACTTTAATCTTAGGGATACAACGACGATTTACTGCACTGAGTTTGTCGCACTAGCCTACGGCAGTACGGGAATCCCAGCCTATCAAATCACGCCTACAGGTCATCTGTCGGGCATTTCCTATCCATACTATACACTCGATGACTTGATTGGCGCGATTAAACCCCTTGCATATTCAAAATTAATGTGTACCTTTGCACCAGTTACTAATCACTTATACTAAAGCTAATATGAAGAAGGTATTTGTACTTGTAGCTGCTGTAGCAGCTCTTAGCCTTGTTTCTTGCAACAAGGAGAACAAAAGTCAGGACGCTCAGCAGGCTGAGCAGAACCTAGAGAACGCTCAGGAGAACCTTGACGCAGCAGCTCAGGATATGGAGAACGCAGCTCAGGATGCAGCTCAGGTAGTTGCTGACGAGGCTAACGCTGCTGCTGACGCAACCGCAGAGGCTGCTCAGAACGCTGCCGACAAGGCTCAGGAGACTGCTGATCAGATCAAGAAGTAAACACCAACTTCTCTAGATCGTTCGCAATCTGAGATAACCTAAGCAACCAAAACATGACGAAGGTCACCTAGTCCTCTCCGTGAGGATTAGGTGACCTTTGCTATTGTATGCTGGCTGTTAGCTATTGGCTGTTGGCTAGAAATACTAGTGCCACTAGAACCACTAGAGCGACTAGAGCCAGTCTCTAATTTCTAATCTCTCAATCGATCTCCACGTGGATATTTCGAAATATCCAGGTGGAGAATTTTTATTTTCCACGTGGGGAAGAAAAAATTCCTCGGAGGAATCAAATGAAACTTCGGAGGAAATGAATCACGCCCACGTGGAAAATAAAAAATATCCACGTGGAGATTTGAGATTTTCCACGTGGATATTCGAGAATAGAGGGTAATTAGAGGTTAGAGGACAGAGATTAGAGATCGGAGCTATCGGAGCCATCGGAAGTATCGGAGCTATCGGAGGGGTCGGAGCCATCAGAGGGTGTCGTACAGGGGTGACACCTTATATATAATGAGCTCATCTACCTCTCCACTCTTCGCTGGTCGCTATCTATAGCTCCTGACAGAGCAATTAGAGATACTATTGACTTTTGCATCAGTCTCATTATAATGCGTCAGCCCTAGCTCGTGCTGCTACTTTTACCCACGGAGCCAAAGATTTCACTATCTTTGTGTATCAGGACTTGTCCTAAATGATATTTTTCACTCTATAGATTTATTATGATGAACGACTTCGCAAGTTGGCTGACACCAGGCCAAGACATTCTTATCGTAACCGAGAACCAAACCTTCAGAGGAGCCTTCCAAACCGTATGTGGGGACTTTATCGTCCTCGAGAGCAGACGGGGGCACCGACATTTCGTTCGTGAGGATTTGATTGAGTCTTTTACAGCTTATCACGAGCGAGCAGGCAGATTTGCACGCCCCACCAGAGAGCTACTAGATGAGGAGCCCACGACTGAGACTACAGACTCGCAGGAGAACCCAGACGAAGAGCTAAGCCCCGAGGACTTGCTCTCACCACTAGATGGCTCGATAGACAAGAATAAGACTTACATATACAAGCCTGGCGACCGGATCCCTCTACCTCATATAGCGCCCCAGCGCTCTGCTACTAAGCCTCAAGCGCCCAAGCCCTACAAGTACTCTCCCACGAAGCATATCCCCCATAACTCAGCCGACAAGCCGACGCTCTCCGAAATCCTAGACGAACTAGAGGCAAAGGAGGACAGAGCACTCATTCCATCGGAAGACTTAGCGGAAGTACGCCCCTCGGGAACCATCAAGATGAGGGAGAATATGAAGAAGTATGGATTCATAGAAGGCTTTGATGAAGAAAAGACCAACTACTGGTTTCCCTTTAGTGCCCTGACGGATGAGGATCTCAGTGTAACAGACGAAGTAATCTTTTGCAAAGGCTCCAACGAGAAGGGGCACACCGCTAGTGGCATCGCCTCTCCTGGCACGATACATCGTCTGCTCCTCCTCGTAGACTATATTCTGAAGACGAGATACTACAACTTCCCAATCGTGCTACCACTCCTCGAGACGATGCTCGACCAGTACCCCGACAACGAGCGTATCCTGAGCAAGTATCAAGAGGTCAAGGAGCGTCAAGAGAGTTACAGCAAGCGTAAGCTCGGCCTTGACTAGCTCACGATGCAGACTATACCAGTTATGAAGCAACTTGCTAAGATTACACTGCTACTTGCGACTTTGCTCTGCACTCTGAGTGGCTGCACTGGTGGAGGAGGAAGTACTTTCACCCAAGCGAGTGGCAAGCCGAACGAGGTGATGCTCGTGATGGATCGCGACCTCCTCGCAGACTCTGTCGGAACGGCTGTTAAGGAGATGCTACGCAGCTATGTCCCAGCGATGCCTCAGATTGAGGAGCAGATGGACGTAACGACAGTAGACCCAACGGACTTCGACTCTTTCTTACGCTACGTACGCAACATCTTGATTGTTGACATTGATGCGGAGCGATACTCGAAGAATAGTGTTAAGTACGCCTACGACCAGTGGGCGCACGGACAGATAGTGGTGACAATCCAAAGCCCCGCCCCCGACTCGGTCTGCGCCTTGATGCAGGACCGTGGACGAGGTGTTCTCAACCTTTTCGTACGCCATGAGCTGGCACTGCAGGCCTCTAATCTAGTGACGAGCTTCAGTCGTCAGGCTGATGAGCTGGCGGTGAAGACGATTGGCTACCATCTCAACGCTCCTGAGGACATCGTTTCCTACAAGGTTGGCAAGAGCTGTCTCTGGCTATCCAACAATGCGATGCGTCGGCGCACCGATATGCTCCTCTACAAGGTTCCCTACCACGGAGAGGCTCTGACGATGCCTTACCTTGTAGCTCTACGCGACTCGGTCCTCAAGGCTAATGTGCCCGGTCCCATAGAGGGTAGTCACGCAGTCACAGCTCCTCATATCTTGATGACGAGACAGGTGGCTATCGAGGGGCAACCGCTCCGTACTGAGTTGCGAGGGCTTTGGGAACTACGTGGTGGCGGCTCAATGGGCGGTCCCTTCGTACAGCACGCCTTTGTCACACCTAAGGGTGACGAGCTGGTGGTGGCTGAGTCTTTTGTCTACCATCCCAACGAGGCGAAGCGAGACATCATGCAGCAGGTAGAGGCTGCGCTCTTCTCCGTGAGACCTGACACGGTGGCGCAGTGGAGTGCCGACGAGGTGGCGCAGGTGCGCTGGACAGCATACACAACCTATTGAACTATGAAGGAAAAGAACATTGTAGTCGGGATCACTCACGGAGACATCAACGGGACTAACTACGAGTTGCTCCTTAAAGTATTCAGTCGTCCTGGGGTGACCGAACTCTTTACACCTATTATATATGGCTCACCACGCATCGCCGCCTACTACAGCAAGGCACTACAGATGGAGCGTATCTCTTGGCATCTGATTACGGACGCTGCGGAGGCTGAGCAGAATGTGGTCAACATCATTGACGTCGTCGGTGACGAGATAAACGTGACGCCAGGCAAAGTGACCGAAGAGTCTGGCATAGCTGCCCTCGCAGCCCTAGAGCGTGCCACGAGCGATATCAATCGAGGCGTCGTAGATGTGCTCGTAACCTGTCCCATCAATAAGGCGGCTATGCCTCAAGACCGCTTTCCTTACAGAGGGCATACGGCTTATCTAGGCGTGGCCTGCGGACAAGGCAAGGAGCCACTTATGATCCTCGCCTCTCCCTCAGGCTTGCGTGTCGCTCTCGTGTCGACGCACGACCCCATCAGTCAGGTAGCCAAGGGAATCACGCAGAGACGTGTGGTCAAGACCTTAGAAATCCTCGACGAAGCACTCCGAAGAGACTTCCTCCTATCCTCACCCCGTATAGCAGTCCTCGGGCTCAATCCACACGCTGGAGACAATGGTCTGATAGGATCTGAGGAGCTAGAGGAGATCATACCAGCCATTTCCATTGCACAGCGTGAGATGGGAGTCTATGCTTTTGGACCTTTCTCGGCCGACGGCTTCTGGGGCTCGGGTGCTTACACGCAGTACGACGCAGTCTTGGCCATGTATCACGATCAGGGACTGGCACCCTTCAAGCTACTACACCTCCACGACGGGGTCAATGTAACGGCGGGACTTCCCATCATCCGCACCTCACCAGACCACGGGACAGGCTACGACATCGTCCTCAAGGGGTGTGCCAATGAGCAGGCACTTATGGAGTCTATCTATATGGCTATTGACTTGTATCGCAATCGTCAGGCAGACGCTGTAGCTCGGAGCAATGTACTCCCCAAACTGTATAAGAACAAGCGTGGCGAGAACGAGTAACTAAGAACGAACAATAATGGATAAGGAGCGCATCAATGGATTCATAGCCAGCAAGGCAATACGCCCCATGACCAATCGGATAGCTCACGAAGTGCTCGTCCGTACTGACTTTGCGGAGACCCATTATATGTCGATGCTAGCGATGCTCATGGGCGTGGTCGGAGCTTTCTCTCTGATTGATCCTATATCCCTATGGAGTGCCATCGTTGGTTCGGTCGTCATACTCCTAGCACTCATCCTCAATGAGACGGCGTGGTCTATCGAGCGACAGCGTCTTGCTCGTGGCTCTGCATCGACGCTTAGCCAGCAGACGACAGCCTGGTACGTAGCTACACCCATCGTCACACAGCTAGTCATCCTCATCTCTCTGGCGGTGCGCCTAAGCACCTATCCTCCTCAAGCGACAGGAGCCAAGCCCATCTCAGACTGGTGGTATGCAGGACTAGCCATTGTCGTTATCACACTCTACCTCTACCAGCTGCTCATCGAGTACTTCGTCCGATACTATCAGCGAAGTATGTCAGCACAGCTCCAGACGAAACGCTTCGCCCCGCTCTTTGCCTATCGCTATAAGACAGGGTACCAAGCTGGCACTCCAAGCGAGCAAGCGCCCTCGTCTAGACGTGCGCTCTACGCGCTCTTTGGCGCGTGGGAGCACCTGCTACCGTGGCATCACCGCCTACAGTCGCTGCTCTACCGTCACGCTCACCAGAGTGGTGTCCCCGAGCAGTTTGTCCAGCAGATGCCTGAGAGCAAGCGAAGCCTGTGCACCGCACTGGGCCTGCTGAGCAATTACAACCGCTGGCTCCTACTCGTCCTCATGCTAGCCTTCCAGTGGGAGCTTTGGTATATGCTCGTGACAGGCATCCTCCTGACACTCCATATCGTGGGGGTACAGCTCTATCTAGAGTGGAACTATCGCAAGCTCTATGAGCGTCTCCTCAACAATCTACACCGAGAGGAGACTAAAGAGGAGGAGCCCCTCCCCCAGAGTCATGTCTGACAAGCGACTACATATTTACAAAGCCTCAGCAGGAGCCGGCAAGACCCATACGATGACGGAGGCCTTCCTGCGCCATGTCCTGCGCG
>OLNQ01003614.1_pt1 | contig 12375 bp, 7 predicted proteins | sample 1672821 | NCBI WGS metagenome assembly OLNQ01 (sample SAMEA3136727, study PRJEB25190) | human gut metagenome | biome: human gut; feature: human-associated habitat; material: faeces | place: Austria | collected 2013 | reverse complement strand
CGCACTGGGACGGGAAAGACCGTATCCTGGCACTCGCCCACCCAGCACCCTGCCACTTTTCATGATCGTTGCATCATCCAGGCGTACATAACACGCTGCCGTTCCATCCGCGGATACCTTTTCCAGTTGTTTCCTGTACTGTGTCTGGAACTCGCTGTCCGCCAATATTGCATTTACAAAATCTTTCTGCTGTTCCGTGCTTCCTGCATTCACATCCAAGATTTCGCACAGGTTCGCATCATCGCTGCAACACCGCTTCGCAAGGTTTAACTGTTTCAGGTCATACGGTACATTCTGGACTGTGTTCCGGCGGTGGAACTCTGGAATCTTCCGATTCGCATACCAATCGTCGCACGCATGGATCAGCTCAAGCGCAGTCGTATTCACTCGGTATCCGCGCTTTAAAAGATAATCTGTAACACAGTTTTCCACTGTCCTCACCTCCCAAGGTCTACATACTCTACAAAATCCAACCAGCAATAACAAAAGGCGTCCCACCAGTCATTGCAGTTGGCAATATTTTTATCTTCCGGCTGGTCAGGGTGATCCGGATCCCACCGTAGACGGCTGATCGCTCCGATTACGCTTGTGCATCGCCGACTGATCATAAGCCGTCCCATTGAAAACAGCATATCAACAGTCTTCGGTCGCTCTGTGATCGGGTTTTTCCGACATCCGCTGATGCTGCGCCACGGCAATCCTGCGGACTTCGCTGCATTTCGCAGGCTGTTAATCATCGTTGTACTGGCACTGTCGGGGAATATCCAGTCAACATCTCCGTATTGCCCGATCACCATGCGGTAAAATTCAACGAACTTATCACAAATCCGCTTACTGTCAACCTCTTCGGTAACCGGCAGGGAATCTTCTTCCAGTACAAACAGGTTCCGGTATCCGTTCAGCCAGCCCATCATGACAAAAGTGCCAGAATCTTCCGCCGGAGATCTGTGAGAACTGGTATCACATTTTTGAGGAGGGAAAATATGTCCAGATACCGGATATTGAGGAGATGCGCCTGAGCGATCCGTTTCAATATGAAAATCTGAAGCGGCAGAAGATCCATTCCATTGTTGCCATGCCAATTTATGATGCGGAAAAAGTCATTGCTTTTTACGGAGTTGACAATCCGCCGGCATTTTCATTGGAATATACGTCGGATATGCTTCAGATCATGGGTTCTTTTCTCAAGTCCTGCATCAGACGCAGGAATCTGATGAGGCGTCTGGAAGATCTAAGCTATAAGGATGCGCTGACTCAGCTTGGAAACCGCTTTGCGATGGAAAAGTATGTGAGACAGATCGATCTGGAGCAGAGCGTTGGCGTAGTTTATTGTGACGTTACTGGTTTAAAGGGTGTGAATGACACACTGGGACATAAGGCAGGGGATGACCTGATCCTTAGAGCCGGTGCATGTCTGGAGCAAGTGTTTGGCGATTACGGCGTATTCCGTATCGGGGGAGATGAGCTGCTTGTATTGTGCGCGCAGATCGATCAGGACACGTTGGCGGAACGCATAAGGCAGTTAGAGTGTCTGACAGCTGAGAAGGACGTAAATATCGCAGTGGGAGTGATCTGGCAGGACAGGGCGGACACACATCTGGATGAACTTCTGCAGGAAGCTGAGAAGCGCATGTATGAGGATAAGGCAGAATACTATAAGAAAACAGGGATTGAGCGGAGAGGTGCAGACAAAAAAGGCTGAATCTGCTCTCACTAAATGAGAATAGATAAAAAAGTGATAATAATTTTGTCTGAAAACGGTATTTTCCTAGGCGAAATGTAAAAAATTTTAAAATAGAAATAAAATGATTGTGATTTTGCCATGAGGTACAGTATAATAAGAAATGTCGGTTAAATGTAAAAATTATGTAAAAAGTATGTAAATAAAATTGCAGACAGGGATACGTTAGGATGTATAACGTAGTTAGGAGTACAAATGACAACATTTACTATTATTTTATCGCTGCTCAGCGGAGTGGCACTGTTCCTTTTTGGTATGTCCCTGATGGGAGACGGACTGAAGAAAGTAGCGGGTAATAAGCTGGAGCTGGTTCTTTATAAGCTGACGAACACACCGTTGAAAGGAGTGCTGCTTGGAACTGCTGTGACAGCGATCATCCAGTCCTCCTCCGCAACGACTGTTATGGTTGTCGGCTTCGTAAACTCCGGAATGATGAAGGTTGCGCAGGCGATCGGTATCATCATGGGAGCTAACATCGGAACGAGTGTGACAGGCTGGATTTTGTGTCTGTCGTACATTGACGGTTCGAACGGGATTGCACAGCTGCTGTCCACAGCGACTATCTCAGCGATCGTGGCGATCATTGGTATTATCTTTAAAATGTTTGTAAAAAAATCCGGCTTTAAAAATGTCGGTGACATTATGCTTGGGTTCTCCATCCTGATGGTGGGGATGCAGACCATGAGTGGGGCAGTTGCACCATTAAAAGATAATGAGCATTTTGTGAATGTATTGACAATGTTTAAGAATCCGGCGGCAGGTATACTGGCAGGTATTTTATTTACAGCGGTATTGCAGAGTGCATCTGCCTCAGTCGGTATCCTTCAGGCGTTGTCCATGAGTGGAACAATCACTTTTGCAGCGGCGCTTCCTATTACCATGGGTATTGGTGTCGGCGCAGCCTGTCCGGTTCTGCTCTCCTCGATCGGAACGAACAAAAATGGTAAGAGAACAGCCCTGATCTATCTGTTTAACGATCTGTTCGGCATGCTGTTCTGGTCAATTGTATTCTATTCTGTCAATGCTGTGGTGCATTTCCCGTTTATGAATGCCACCATGAGCCCGGTACTGATCGCAATGTTAAACACGGTTTTCCGTGCGGCAACGATTTTAGTACTTCTTCCATTTATCAAATGGATTGAAAAAATTGTTTATCTTGTTGTAAAAGATTCGCCAGAGGACGAGGAGGATCAGGCAGACTTCGATCTGCTCGAGGAGCGTTTCCTTGCTTACCCGGATCTTGCGATCACGCAGAGCCATCTTGCGATGAACGGCATGGCAAAGAAGGCAAGAAAGAATATTTTACGTGCGTTAAGCCTGTTCCTTGTGTATTCGACAGAAAAATTTAATAAGGTACAGGAAAAGGAAACGCTGATCGATAAATATGAGGATAAGCTGGGAACCTATCTGATGCAGATGTCCACGCATGAGATGAATGGAAGCCAGGCGAAGCAGGTATCCAAGTTTTTGCATACAGTGAGTGATTTCGAACGTCTGGGCGACCATGCGGTGAATATCTCAGAGGTTGCGGCGGAGCTGAACGAGAAGAAAATTGCATTTTCGGACGAGGCACAGTATGAGCTGGATGTGCTGGAGAATGCAGTAAAAGAGTGTGTCAGTCTTGCGGTGGATGCATTCTGTGCGGATGACCTTGAGATGGCGGCAAAAGTAGAACCACTCCGCGAACTGATCGGTATCCTCTGCGATGAACTGAAACTGCGTCATATCGCAAGACTCCGCACCGGAAAATGCGAGATGAAGCAGGGATTTGCGTTTAATGATCTGCTGACGAACCTGGAACGAATCGCAGCACACTGCTCGAACATCGCAGTTGCCATGATCGAGCTTGAGGCAGCAGACTTTGATACCCATGAGTATTTAAAGAGTGTCCGCGAGTTAAAGAATGACACTTACATGGCATACTTTGATGAGTATGAAAGAAAATATGACATCAATGGTTACCGGAAGAAAAAGACAAAAGCACAGAAATAGAGATCTGTGATTACGGCTGTCGTACTGAAAGGAGAAATTCCCGGATTGTATGGCAGCTTTTTTGTTCCATTCTTTTGGAGAAATTTTCTGATGGAAAACATCATAAGCCGGGAACTTTATTCTAGTCAAAAAAGATAGAATGATGTACTATGAAAAGGAACAGAAAACGAAAATTAGAATTTGAAAAAAGTTAGGGAAAAACATGTCGCTGCAATTTATTTTCGGAAATTCAGGAAGTGGAAAATCATCCTATTTATATAGGAACATACTAAAAGAGGCGGCAGAGCATCCGGAGAAAAATTATCTGGTGCTTGTGCCGGAGCAGTTCACCATGCAGACACAGCGCGAGCTTGTGCGGCTTGAAAAGTCACATGCTATCATGAACGTGGATGTGTTAAGTTTTGCGCGCCTTGCATACCGTGTGTTTGACGAGCTTGGGAAACAGAACCTGCGCGTGTTGGAGGAGACCGGAAAGAATCTGGTGCTCCGCAAGCTTGCAGGGGAGCAGAAGAAAAACTTAAGTGTGCTGGGCGGTAACTTAAACCGGATGGGGTACATCAGTGAGGTGAAATCCCTCATTTCCGAGCTGACGCAGTATAACGTGTCACCAGAAAAATTGGATACATTTTTGGAGACGGAGGATGTCGGGGAGACATTGCGCCTGAAAATGCAGGATATCTCGGTCATGTATCACAGTTTTTCTGAATATCTGCAAGGGCAGTATATCACCTCTGAGGAAGTGTTATCGCTATTGTGCGATGCCGCAGAGGATTCGAATATTATAAAAGACAGCGTGATTGTGTTTGACGAATTTACCGGTTTTACACCGATACAGAATCAGCTTCTTAGAAAACTTTTAGTGTTATCAGAGCGTATCATTGTCTCCGTGACGATGGATGCAGGCGAGGATTTTTACCATTGTAGGGGCGAGCAGGAACTTTTTTCCATGAGTAAAAAGACGGTTTCGGTTCTGATGAAAATGGCAGAGGAACTTCATGTCACGGTGGAGGAGCCTGTTGTGTTATCCGATGGAAAAAATCACAGATATAAAAATGCTCCATCCCTGTACTTCATGGAGCAGAATCTGTTTCGACCGTATTATCATAAATGGCGGCAGAAGGAGGATGAACTGCGGATCGTGAGCCTTAAAAATCCGAGGGAAGAGCTTCACTTTGTGGCGCGTGAGATCACGAAATTTGTGCGTGAGAAACAGTACTGTTATAAGGATATCGCAGTGGTGACCGGGGACGTCAGTCTTTACGACAACTATGTGGATGAGATTTTTGCAGCGTATGATATTCCGTACTTTCTCGACCAGACGAGAACCATTCTGTTTCATCCTTTTATCGAGTTTATCCGTGCGGTGCTTGAGGTGGTGGAACTTGATTTCTCTTATGAGAGCGTGTTCCGTTTTCTGCGCTGCGGTCTGACCGATATCACAGAGCAGCAGATCGATCTGCTGGAAAACTATGTGCTTGCCAAAGGGATACGTGGCAGAAAAAAATGGGAAAAACAGTGGACGTTTGTGTTCGATGATACCGAAAAAGAGAACCTCACAGAAATGAATGAGGTGCGGGAAAAGATTTATGGCTTCTTTGCACCGTTATCGGAAGCGTTCACACAGGGAAAGACTGTGCGTGACGAGACCACTGTGTTGTATGAATTAATTGAAAAATTAGAAATAGAACAAAAATTAAAACAAAAAGAACTGGAATTTGAACGGCAGGGCAATCAGGTCAAGGCGAAAGAGTACGCCCAGATTTACAAAATTGTCATGGATCTGTTTGATAAGGTTGTGGACTTCCTGGGAGGCGAAGTGCTTCCGGTCAAAGAGTATGCGGATATTTTAGACGCCGGATTTGAGGCTGCAAGAGTCGGCGTGATCCCGCCGGGAAATGATAAAGTGACGATCGGTGACATCGAGCGAACCAGATTGAACCATATCAAAATCTTATTTTTCATCGGTGTCAATGACGGTGTTGTGCCGAAAGCGGGCAATGCCGGAGGTATCATCTCGCAGTTTGAACGTGAGAAAATGGTGGCATGTCATCTGGAACTTGCACCGGGTGCGCGTGAAAAAGTGTTCATCCAACGCTTTTATCTATATCTGAATGTGACGAAGCCATCTGATTTTTTATATGTGACTTTTTCAAAAGTGAATGCGGACGGAAAAGCACTTAGAAGGTCGTATTTTGTTGGAACGCTCTTAAAAATGTTCCCGGAGAAAACGGTGGAGGAAATCGAGGAGACAACTTCTGCGGACTGCATCATGACGCCGAAGAGCAGCATGGCGTTTTTCCTGGAGGGACTGCAGGATGATGACAGGGCATCTGATTTTTCTCAGGTAGAAAAAAGAAAATTATGGAATGCTCTCTCAAAATTCTACCTCACAGATTCCGAGTGGAAGCCGGAAACGGAAAAACTTTTAAAAACTGCCTACGAAGTGCACAGCGATGAGCCAATCAGCCACGCAGTGACGCAGGCACTTTATGGAACCGTGTTGGAGAACAGCGTCACAAGACTGGAGCGTTTTGCGGCGTGTGCCTACGCGCATTATCTGAATTACGGTTTACGCCTAAAGGAGCGTCAGCTTTTAGAGTTTGCAAGCGTGGACATGGGAAATATTTACCATGATGCGCTTGAACATTTTTCCAGACGTGTGGAAAAATCAGAGTACACCTGGTTTAACATCCCGGAGGATGTGCAGGAGACATTTATAGAGGAGAGCATGAATGACGCGATTGCCGGGTGCAAAAATGCCGGAGCGTTTGAGAACGTGAGAAACCGTTACCTGACCGGTCGGATGCGCCAGACCATCAAGCGCACGGTGTGGGCACTTACCACCCAGATCCAGAAGGGAAAATTTGTGCCGAGTGATTTTGAGGTGTCCTTTTCGCGGGCAGATAAATTGGATGCCATCCGTTTTCAGCTGAGTGATGAGGAAAAAATGAACCTGCTCGGCAGGATTGACCGTGTGGACACTTACGAGACGTCGGATAAAGTTTATGTGAAGATTATTGATTATAAATCGGGAAACACGAGTTTTTCACTCGTCAATCTGTATCACGGACTGCAATTACAGCTTGTGGTCTATATGAATGCGGCATTGGAATTAGAGGAAAAACGCCATCCGGGCAAAAAAGCGGAACCGGCGGGTATTTTCTACTATCACATTCAAAATCCGATAGTAGACGGACTTGGAAATGAGACAGAGGCAGAAATACGAAACAGCGTTTTGGAGCAGTTAAAATTAAATGGTCTGGTGAACGATGATCCGGAAATCTATGAGGCGATGGATTCAGATTTTGCCGGAAATTCTTCGGTCATCCCAATCGGAAAAAAAACGGACGGAAGCTTAAAAGCAACTTCCAAGGTTGCCAGTACTTACGATTTTTCTGTGATGTCTGATTATGTACAGGAGAAAATCAAAGAGACCGGGAAAAAAATCTTTGCCGGAGATATTTCGATTCATCCATACTCGCTGGACGGAAAAAGTGGCTGTGATTACTGTCCATACCATACCGTCTGCGGTTTTGACACCCGGATGCCGGGTTATTCCTATCATAAACTGGAAAAATTTGACAGCGCGGACGAGATATTAAAGCGTATGGAAAACGAAAAGCAGGAACAGTAAATAACAGGAGTGAGAAATATGGGAGTTTCATGGACCACAGAGCAGCAGCAGGTCATTGACTTAAGAAATCGAAATATATTGGTATCTGCGGCAGCAGGTTCTGGAAAGACCGCTGTTTTAGTAGAGCGGATCGTGAAAATCATAACAGACAAAAATCATCCGGTCGACATTGACCATCTGCTGATCGTGACGTTTACCAATGCGGCAGCGGCAGAGATGCGGGAGCGAATCGGAAATGCAATTGAGAAAGCGTTAGACGAACAGCCGGGGAATGAGCATCTGTTAAGGCAGCTGACCTTGATTCACAATGCACAGATCACGACCATCGACAGCTTCTGTCTGTATGTGGTGCGCAATCATTTTCATGAGATCGATCTGGAACCGAATTTCCGTATCGGGGATGAGGGTGAGTTAAAATTACTGCGCGAGGATGTTCTTGGCAGAGTTTTGGAGCAAAACTATGAAGAGCCTTCGGAAGCATTTTCCGATTTTGTGGAGGGCTATGCTTCGGGAAGAACCGATGCTGCATTAAATGAGATGATCCTTCAGTTATATGAGTTTTCCAGAAGTTATCCGTGGCCGGAAAAATGGCTGGATTCGTTTGTGGGAGCCTACCGCATCGAAACCAGGGAGGAGTTAGACCGCGCAGAATGGCTTGCTCCGCTCACGCAAAACATCCGCTTTGTCTTAAAAGACTGCGAACAGCTCCTAAAGCAGGCGCTTGCGGTCACACAGCAGGATGACGGACCGGATATGTATGAGAAAGCGGTGCGAAGCGATCTGGAAAAATATGAGAGTTTGTCAAAACTAACATCTTTCTGTGAACTGTCCGTGGCGCTTTCCGATATCAAATACGACAGACTTGCGAGTAGCAGAGGTTTTGAGGGAGATCCCGATAAATTGGAGCTGGTAAAAAGTCTCAGGGAGCAGGCGAAGGATGTGGTGAAAAAGCTCTGCAGACAATATTTTTTCTGTTCGCCGGAGATGATGATCGGACAGTTAGAGCGCACGGAGCCGATGTTAGAGGAGGTTGTCCGTCTCACAAAGCAGTTTGCAGATGAGTTTGCAGCCGCAAAACGCCGGAAAAATCTGGTGGATTTTCATGATGTGGAACATTTTGCATTGCAGATTCTTGTGGATGAGGAGACGGAGAAGGCGAAAAAGACTGCGGAAGAGTTCCGGGATACCTTTGAGGAGATCATGATCGACGAGTATCAGGACAGCAACGAAGTGCAGGAGACACTGCTTCGCTCCATTTCCAGAGAGGAGCGTGGGGAAAATAATATTTTCATGGTCGGGGATGTAAAGCAGAGTATCTACCGGTTCCGTCTCGCAAGACCGGAACTTTTCATGAAAAAATACGACTCCTATTCGCTGGAAGAGAGTACCACACAGCGTATCGATCTGCACAAAAACTTCCGGAGCAGAGAGGAAGTTTTAACCTGCACAAACGATATTTTTTATAAAATTATGGTGCGGAGTCTTGGAAATGTGGAGTATGACGCGGAGGCTGCACTGTATCCGGGGGCAAGCTATCCTGTCAGCGCAGACTTCACCCCGGAGATCCTGCTCGCAGACAGCAATGACGAATTATTGGAGGACACCGAACTTTCCGATAAGAAGACATTAGAAGCAAAAATCGTGGCGGAGGAGATCAGACACCTGATGAAAACGCAGCCTGTCACCGATAAGGCGACCGGAACACTTCGGGCGGCACGTTACTCCGATATTGTAATTTTGCTCCGCAGTCTGTCCGGCTGGGCGGATTCCCTTGTGGAAGTGTTGAACGAGAATGGAATCCCGGCGCACACGGTTTCTTCGACCGGATATTTTTCAACGGTGGAAGTACAGACGGTGCTGTCCATGCTGAGGCTTTTGGATAACCCAAGGCAGGATATCCCGATGGCGGCAGTACTCCGCTCGCCGATGGCAGGGCTTACTGATGAGGAGCTTGCGGTGTTAAGGCTTGAAGATGGCAGTGTGCCTTTTCATGAAGCGGTGCTTGAACTGGCAGAAGGACTTTATGAAGAGGACGGGCAAAAAGAAATTTCAGATTCAGAGGCAGATTCAGAGGCAGATCAGAAGCAGGGAAGAAACGCGGACGGGAAAAAAGAAGATGATATAGAGACAACCGCTCACCGGAAATTGCTCAAATTTTACAAAAAATACAGGCAATTACGGCAGCTCGTCCCGGACACTCCGATCCATGAGCTGATCGAGATCATCCTGCGCGAGACCGGATACGGTCATTATGTGGCGGCAATGCCGGCAGGAAACAGAAGAACGGCGAATTTAAACATGCTTTTGGAAAAAGCCGCAGCCTACGAGAAAACGAGTTACAAGGGACTGTTTCACTTTGTGCGTTACATTGATGAGCTGCAGAAATATGATGTGGATTTCGGTGAGGCAGACATGGTCGGGGAAAACGAGGACGTTGTCCGAATTATGAGTATCCATAAGAGCAAAGGTCTTGAGTTCCCAATTGTGATCGTGAGCGGTATGGGCAAAAATTTCAATAAACAGGACACACGGAGCAAAATGGTGCTTCACCCGGAACTTGGTATTGGTCTTGACTACATGGACGGAAAAAAGCGTATCAAATCACCGACTATCGCAAAGAAGGCGATTGCAAAGCAGATCGATCTGGAAAATCTCGGAGAGGAACTTCGTGTGCTATACGTTGCCTTAACCCGTGCAAAAGAAAAGCTCATTCTCACCGGGACATTAAAGGATGCCCCGGAAAAACTAGAATTTTTCAGGCAGCAGGCGAATCTTTCGAAAGCAGCAGACAGACCGCTTTCCTACCTTACAAGAGAAGGGGCTTCCGGTTATCTGGACTGGATACTTCCGGCAGTGCTTTCCTATGGGGACAAATACCCGGTCCGGATCGTGGAAGCGGCAGAGCTTGTCTTAGACGAAGTGGAAAACCAGTTAGAGCAAAATGAAGATCTGACAGAGCGGATCGGGGAGATCAAAGCGGCGGACCCACAGCTGGTCGGGCAGTTGAAGCAGCGGTTTTCGCAGCGTTATCCATATCAGGTTGACGTTTTGAGGAAAAACAAATATTCCGTATCTGAATTAAAGCATCGTGCAATGCGTGAAAAATTTGAGGCAGAGCAGGAGGAGACCATCCCGGCATTTTTGGAAGAACCTGTGACGCCAACGATTCCTCTTTTTATCCAGAGACAGGGAAGTGTGGAACAGGAAACACCAAACCGTGGTGCACTAAGAGGAACCGCAGTGCACCGCGTCATGGAGTGCTACGATTTTGCCTCAGAAAAAAGCGTACAGGAACAGATGGACGCTATGGAAAAAGAGGAGAAGATCACTGCGGATATGCGCGCACTTGTGAGAGAGCAGACCGTGGCAGATTTTGTTTCCTCGGAAACAGGAAAGCGGATGGCTCTCGCACAGCGCGGGGGAGCACTTTACCGTGAGAAACCATTTGTCATGGGATTTACGGAAGAAGAGCTGGAAAACTATGGTTTCGGAGCGGACAGTAACACGGATTCCTGTGAGAACATCTACAAAAAAACAGACAGCGATCAGGAAAAGGAAGAACAGCAAAAAGTCCGTCATGAGGAGGACTTAACCTTAATTCAGGGAATCATTGATGTATTCTGGATCGAGAAAGACGGAATCGTCCTGCTTGATTATAAGACCGACCGTGTGCAGCAGGCAAAGGAACTCATCGACCGCTATGAGACACAGTTAAAACTCTATGCGGATGCATTGGAGCGTGTCTTTGGCGCACGAAAACTCAAAGTGAAGGAAATTTTGATTTATTCCTTCTCTTTGGAACAATTGATTACTTTATAACAGGAGAACAAAATGGGACAGATCATACTTGCCTCGGCATCGCCGAGAAGAAAAGAATTGTTAGAACAGATTGGACTGGAATTTGAAATCTGCCCGGCAAAGGGAGAGGAAGTTATCTCCAAAAGCGTGCCGGAGGAGGTTGTGATGGAACTTTCCGAGCAGAAAGCAAAAGAGGTCGCAGGCATGGTAAAAGCTTACGAGAGCGGACACGAGAAACTGATGACACCGCAGGACATCTTAGTGATCGGGGCGGATACCATCGTCGCATGCGATGATACCATCCTTGGAAAACCGAAGGATGAAGCGGGTGCAAAGCGGATGCTGAAGCTTTTGTCTGGAAGAAAACATGCCGTGTATACAGGCGTTACGTTTGTGTTTTTGGACAAAAATGGACGAGCGGGCGCACATACCTTTTACGAGAAAACAGAAGTTACCATGAAACCGTTGTCGGAACTTGAGATCGACCGCTATGTGGCGACCGGAGAGCCGATGGATAAGGCTGGAGCATACGGAATCCAGGGGAAATGTGCAATCTATATCGAGGGAATCGAAGGTGACTACAATAATGTGGTCGGACTTCCTGTTGCACGTATTTATAAGGAACTGCAAAAGCTTGGAATTGATCCCTATCTATGGTAAACTGCATATACACACAATTACAAAGGAGAACAGCGTATGAACGAATTTGATGAAGTATGTCTGGAATATTTTCTGGCGTATCAGGAACAGCTTCTGCCGGAGCCGGTGGCAGAGACAATGGAAGAGGCAGAGGAATTTTTAGAGGACTGCATGGCGGTTGTCTGTAAGAATCTGAAAGAGGTAAAAGCCTATTTCGAAGATCAGGGGGCTGATATCGAGGGAATGTCACTTAAGGATCTGGAGGAGGCAAGCGAAGTATTTGCCCTCCCGGATGGCAGATATCTGATCGTGGAAGCTTAAATTTTTATAAATTTTCCGGAATGGGATTGACAAAAGAAAAAATGTTTATTATACTCAAAAAGTTTGCAAAGCAGGCAGAATGAGAACGTCCTTTTGCAGCAGAAAAAGACTGTAAAAAAGGCATTTTGACAAGGAGAAAACTACATGAAAAATTATGATGTGATTATTATTGGGGCAGGTCCTTCCGGTATTTTCTGTGCATATGAACTGATCCATGCAAAGAAGAATCTGAAAATTTTAATAATCGAGA
>OLNQ01003600.1_pt1 | contig 12395 bp, 7 predicted proteins | sample 1672821 | NCBI WGS metagenome assembly OLNQ01 (sample SAMEA3136727, study PRJEB25190) | human gut metagenome | biome: human gut; feature: human-associated habitat; material: faeces | place: Austria | collected 2013 | reverse complement strand
GGGCTTTTGGTAGTTGCAGTGCTTGGCGTCATCAGAGGCTTTTTCCAGGGACTGGGTACTATGATGCCAAGTGCCGTCTCACAGATAATAGAGCAGATAGTAAATGCCATAGTCAGTGTATGGGCTGCATATGTGCTATACCGTACAGGTACAAGGATTGGCGCAGTGCTTGGTGACAAGGAGCACTATGCCGCTGCCTACGGTGCAGCAGGTGGTACACTTGGAACAGTGCTTGGCTCTGTAGCGGCTCTTTTATTTGTGGTATTTATCTTTGCCATCTATATGAAGGTGTTCAAGAGACAGATGAAAAGAGAACGAAATGTCAGGGTGAGCTCATTTGGCTACACAATGAAGATTCTTGTAATTACGGTTATTCCGGTGCTTTTAAGTACTACTATATATAATATCAGTGGTATTATCGACCAGGGTATTTTCAAGCAGGTTGCACTGCTTCAGGGATACACTCAGAATGATATAGACGTATGGTGGGGTGTATACACCGGAAAGTACAAGCTTTTAATCAATGTTCCTATATCCATAGCATCAGCTATGGCAGCATCCTTTGTGCCGGTGCTTACAGGCGCATATCACAGGGACGACATGGAGGCAGTGAGAGGACAGATTAATCTTTCCACACGCTTTATCATGGTTGTCGCATTCCCATGTGCAGTAGGGCTTGCCGTGTTTGGACTGCCAATATTTAATATACTGTTCTCAAGCACCCGTGCAACAAATGCTGAGGCATCACTTATGATGTATGTCGGTGCGGTTGCGGTAGTATTTTACTCGCTTTCCACTCTGTCCAACGGACTGTTGCAGGGAATTGACAGGCTCAAAGTTCCGGTAATCAACGCTGCGATATCCATTGTAGCGCATGTCATAGTACTCATACTGCTTATGCTCATATTCAGGCTCAATATACATGCAGTTGTGCTTGCCAATACATTTTTTGCATTGCTCATGTGTTTTATGAACAGCATGGCTTTAAAGAAGTACAGCGGCTTTAAGCAGGAAATAAAAAAGACCTTTATCATACCGGCCATCAGCTCGCTCATAATGGGAGTTATTTCGTATATAGTATACTTTATACTTTATAAGGCCTGTCATATTGAGATTATCGCCTTCATTCTTGCTGCAATCATTGCGGTTATCTCATATGCAGTTGCGCTGCTTTTGCTCAAGGGACTGACTGAGGATGAGCTTAGACATTTTCCAAAGGGCACACTTATCATAAAAGTGGTAAAAAAATGTCATTTATTATAAAATTGAATAAATAACAAAAATTTACAGATACTGATTTTGAGGTGATAATATGAAAAGCAAAATCAGTATCTGTTTTTTAACTATTGTTGTAATTCTTCTTGCACTTATTATGATAGAAAAAATCAATACGCAAAGAGCAGCAGACAAGGCTGCGATAGTTGCACAAAGCAATGAAAATGATAAAGAAGAAAAAAATGAAAAAGAAAGCCTTCTGACATCAAATGAGGCTAAGAATGCAAAATACTGCATCAAAAATGACTCCGGAATGCTGTCTGTATACAACGGCATTGCAAGTGAAAAATACTTTGACACAGGCGTGTATTTTGAAGAACTGCCCGATGAAGCAAAAAATAAGGTTACAAATGGACTCTACTTTTTTAACGAAACTGATTTGTACGATTTTCTTGAAAGCTATTCGAGTTAATGTTAAAATAAATCAGTTAGGGGAAAGAATATGTACGATGTAATTATAATAGGTGCCGGTGCATCCGGGCTGATGGCGGCAGCAACTGCTGCATCAAAGGGAGCACGCGTGGCACTTTTAGAGCACAAGGATGATATAGGAAAGAAAATACTTGCAACAGGAAACGGCAGATGTAATTTCACAAACACTGATATGTCCGTAAACAAATTCCACGGCAGTAAAGCACTGATTAAAAACGGGTTGTCGCAATTTAATTATGCAGACACAATACGTTTTTTTAAAGAACTTGGAATACCTGCATATGACAATGCAGGCTACATTTATCCAAATTCAAGGCAGGCTGCATCTGTTGTGGCAGCCTTTCGCATGGAGCTTATGAGGCTTCATGTGGATGTGAAAACAGGCATAAGTATTACAGAAATTAAGACTGCAGGTATTACGACTAAAGACACAAAGTCTGCAGCTAATCCGGCAACTAATAAGAAGACAGATGACCTGACCGGTTACTGCATCCAAACAGACAAGGGCAGATTTAAGTCCAAAAGGCTTATCATAGCGTGTGGCCTTACGGCTTCCCCGAAGCTTGGAAGTGACGGAAGCCTGTTTCGACAGATAGAAGCTCTCGGACATCATATCCAAAAGCCATTACCCGCGCTTTGCGGCTTTAGCTGTGATGGTCTTAATTTCAAAAAAATCACAGGTGTCAGGTGCGATGCCACTGTCGCTTCCGTGATAGACGGTCAAATGACAGAGCAAAATACAGGGGAGCTTCAGTTAGCTGACTATGGCATCTCAGGCATCCCGGTTTTTCAGATTTCAAGTCTTATGTCAAGAGCCCTCGATAAAGGTCAAAGGGTCAAGGTGATAATTGACTTTTTGCCGGCTTTTAGTGATGATGAGCTTAACGGATACATAAAGGACAGAAGCATTACAACGACAGACAACCGCTCGCTAAATGAGATGCTTAACGGACTTTTAAACAATAAGCTTCTTCTTGAGCTGATACACAAATCAGGTGTATCTCCTGACAAAAAGGGAAGGCTGTTGACAGATGATGATTGTAAAAGTCTCACCCGCTCAATAAAGCATACAGCCGTTTCGGTAAAAAAGCCAAGAGGAGCCGAATTTGCACAAGTGTGTGCAGGCGGCATATATACAAAGGAAATAGATGTACGTACATTGGAGTCCAAAATCCATCCGGGGCTTTACTTTTGCGGCGAGCTGCTTGATGTGGACGGCATATGCGGTGGCTACAATCTGCAGTGGGCATGGACAAGTGGATATATAGCAGGAGAAATGCAGTAAATGATTAAAATTAACCAGATAAAGCTCCCCGTCACACACAGTGATGAGGCATTAAAAAAGAAAATAATAAAAATGCTTAAGCTCAATGCCAAGACAGGCTTTACATACCGCATATTAAAGAAATCACTTGACGCGCGTAAAAAGCCTGAGCTGTTCTATACATATTCAGTTGCTGTAGAGCTAGATGATACAAAAAATAGCGAAGAAGCAATTGTAAAAAGAGCAGCCAGTTCATCTGTGCTCATATATAAAGAAAAAGAGTACATGATACCTGCATGCGGCCATATACCGCTTGACAGGCGCCCTGTTATTGCAGGGGCAGGACCTGCCGGCCTGTTTTGTGCATATATATTGGCAGAGGCAGGTTTTCGCCCGATAGTTATCGAGCGTGGCAGCCGGGTTGAGAAAAGAACCTGCGATGTACAAAAATTCTGGGAGAGCGGCATCCTTAATCCCAAAAGCAATGTACAGTTTGGTGAGGGCGGTGCCGGAACCTTTTCAGACGGCAAGCTGAATACATCCGTAAAGGATCCGTCGGGCAGAAATCGTCTTGTGCTTGAGACATTTGTGCGCTTTGGGGCAGATCCGTCCATACTTTATGACAACAAGCCACATATTGGTACTGATGTGCTTTCAGAAGTAATTGTCAACATGCGTGAATTTTTAGTTGACAAAGGGGTTACATTTGTATTTGACACCTGCGTAAACAATCTTGACATAGTTTCCCAAAAGCTATTAAGTGTTTACACGGATTCTGACAGTAACAGTAATAGTGAGATAAAGACAGATGTATGCGTTCTGGCACTCGGACACAGCGCCAGAGATACATTTGATATGCTTTACAACAAAGGCTTTGATATGGAGTGCAAGAGCTTTGCCGTCGGCTTTCGCGTGGAGCATCCGCAGCGCATGATAGATGAATCACAGTATGGTATTCAGAAAAAAATCATACTTCCGCCAAGCCCATACAAGGTCACATCCAATTTTCCGAATGGCAGAGGAGTCTATTCATTCTGCATGTGTCCGGGAGGATATGTGGTCAACTCATCGTCAACCGAAAATCACACGGTGGTTAACGGCATGAGCTATTACGACAGAAACAGCAAAAATGCGAACAGTGCCATCATAGTATCTGTTTCGCCGAAGGATTTCGGAGCAGATGATGCCCTCGCCGGAGTGAGATATCAGGAAAAGCTTGAAACAGAAAATTATAAACGAGGCAATGGTTTAATACCACAGCAGCTTTTCGGTGATTTCTGTGATGACAGATTAACAACAGCATACGGTGATTTTGGCTCCTGTACAAAGGGAAACACCGTCTTTGCAAAGCTGAATGGACTGATGAACGCTGACATGGAGCAGTCGTTCAATCTTGGAATGGAACATTTTGGCCATCTGATACATGGCTTTGACAGAAAAGATGCTATTTTGTCCGGTATGGAGACACGCACATCTTCTCCTCTTCGCATAAAAAGAGATGAATCCTTTGAGAGCAACATCTCGGGTGTATACCCTTGCGGTGAAGGCGCAGGCTATGCAGGAGGCATTACATCTGCGGCAATCGACGGCATAAAGGTCGCAGAAGCAATTATTAAAAAATATAGGCCGGATTTTAAATAATATTTATACGCATGAATAATATTTATACACGTAAAGAGAGGAAATATTCGTGGCAGAAGTATCACCAATGATGCAGCATTATCTGCAGACAAAAGAACAATATAAGGATTGTATTTTATTTTATCGCTTAGGAGACTTCTATGAGATGTTTTTTGACGATGCGATAATGGTTTCAAAGGAGCTTGAGCTCACACTCACAGGCAAAAACTGCGGACTTGAAGAAAGAGCTCCTATGTGTGGAGTACCGTTTCACGCGGCAGACTCATATATCAACAGACTCGTATCAAACGGTCACAAGGTAGCTATCTGTGAACAGATGGAAGATCCAAAGCAGGCAAAGGGAATCGTAAAGCGAGAGGTAATCCGTGTTGTGACACCTGGCACAAACACTGATATGGCTTCTTTAGATGAGGCAAAAAACAATTACATAATGTCGATTGTATACACTGAGGACAAATACGGCATAGCGACCTGTGATGTCACAACAGGTGATTTCTTCACGACAGAGGTGGATGCGGAAAGAAAGCTGTTAGATGAGGTGAGCAGATTTAATCCATCGGAAATCATATGTAATGAAGCCTTCTACATGAGCGGAATAGATGTTGACGATATGAAAAACAGATTATCAATTACTGTTTCAGCACTCGACTCATGGTATTTTTCTGATGGTCTCGCAAATGAGACACTGCTTTCACATTTCCATGTACAGACAATAAATGCTCTGGGGCTTGAGGATTATGAGAGTGGAGTCATAGCTGCCGGTGCCCTGTTAAAGTACCTTTATGAGACGCAGATGAACTCGCTCGACAATATACTTGAGCTTCATCCGTACTCAATAGGCAAATATATGATAATAGACAGCTCATCAAGACGTAATTTGGAGCTTGTAGATACCCTTCGTGAAAAGCAAAAGAGAGGCTCACTGCTTTGGGTACTCGACAAGACACGCACGGCTATGGGAGCAAGACTGCTTCGCACCTATGTCGAGCAGCCTCTTATCGAAAAGGCAGAGATAATAAAGCGCCAGAAACTTATCGAAGCCCTTAATGCAAACGAAATCACAAGAGACGAGATCAGGGAATACCTTAATCCTATTTATGACCTTGAGCGTCTCATCACAAGAATCACCTACCAGTCAGCCAATCCGCGTGACCTTATTGCCTTCAGGGATTCTTTAAAAATGCTTCCACCAATAAAGCAGCAGCTTTCAGACATACCGTGTGCGCTTACCAATGAGATTAATGAAGAGTTCGATGAGCTTAAGGATATATATGAGCTTTTACTTTCATCCATTGAGGATGAGCCTCCTATCTCACAGCGCGACGGAGACATCATAAAAGCAGGCTACAACGAGGAGGTTGACCGTCTTCGAGACGCAAAAACCAAGGGAAAGACATGGCTTGCTGAGCTTGAAGCCGGTGAGCGTGAAAAAACCGGCATCAAAAACTTAAGAATCAAGTATAACAAGGTATTTGGATATTACCTTGAGGTCACAAACTCCTTCAAGGATTTAGTTCCTGATTATTATGTGAGAAAACAGACACTCACCAATGCAGAGCGCTACATAACACCGGAGCTTAAGGAGCTTGAGGATACCATTCTTGGAGCTGAGGACAGGCTCACATCACTTGAGTATGAGCTGTTTCGTGATGTAAGAAAACAGATTTCCGACAATGTTTCAAGGATTCAGAAAACAGCCAGAGCTATAGCACAGATTGATGTTTTTGCTTCGCTTGCGCTTGTTGCCAGTCAGAATAATTACTGCAAGCCAAAGATAAATGAAAGCGGAATAATAGACATAAAAAACGGACGTCATCCTGTAGTTGAAAAAATGATTACAAATGATATGTTTATAGAAAACGATACATATCTGGATCAGCACAAAAACAGAATCTCAATCATCACAGGGCCGAACATGGCCGGTAAATCCACCTACATGAGACAGACAGCACTTATCGTTCTCATGGCACAGATTGGAAGCTTTGTACCTGCACAAACTGCAAATATCGGTATTGTAGACCGTATCTTCACGCGAGTCGGTGCATCTGACGACCTTGCAAGCGGACAAAGTACATTTATGGTTGAGATGAACGAGGTGGCAAATATACTAAGAAATGCAACCTCAAAATCCCTGCTCATTCTCGATGAGATTGGACGAGGCACGAGTACATTTGACGGACTAAGCATCGCCTGGGCAGTTGTAGAGCACATAAGTAATCCAAAGCTCCTCGGCGCAAAGACGCTTTTTGCAACCCATTATCACGAGCTCACCGAGCTTGAAGGCAAGCTTGACAGTGTAAACAACTACTGCATCGCTGTAAAGGAAAAGGGCGATGATATAGTTTTCTTAAGAAAAATCGTAAAGGGCGGAGCTGACAGAAGCTACGGCATACAGGTTGCAAAGCTTGCAGGTCTACCGGATTCAGTCATAGAGCGTGCCAAGGAAATTGCAGAACAGCTTCTTGCAAATGATATCACAGATACTGTAAAAAGCATATCCGTTGACAATGGCCACAAACATAAAAAGGAGCACCTTGACGAGGTTGATATGACACAGATTTCGCTTTTCGACACAGTGAAGGATGATGATATAATTGACGAGCTTCGAAGCATAGATATAGGCAACATGACACCACTTGATGCGTTAAACAAGCTGTATCAGCTCCAGAACAAGGTTAAAAACCGCTGGTAGAAAGGATTAAAATGCCAAATATTGCCATATTAAATCAGGAAACAATAGATAAAATAGCTGCAGGAGAGGTTGTTGAGCGTCCGTGCTCCGTGGTTAAAGAGCTGGTGGAAAATGCCATAGATGCAGGCTCCACAGCCATCACTGTCGAGATAAAGGAGGGCGGAATTTCATTTATCCGTATCACTGACAATGGCTGCGGAATTGAAAGAGACCAGGTTGCGGTTGCATTTTACCGTCACAGCACGAGCAAAATCCGCTCGGCAGAGGATTTACTTACTGTAAAGTCACTCGGTTTCAGAGGTGAGGCGCTGTCAAGCATCTCAGCCGTGGCCCGCGTTGAGCTTATCACAAAAACCTACGATGAGCTCACCGGCACCAGATATGTGATTGAGGGCTCAAAGGAGCTTTCAAACGAGGAAATCGGTGCTCCGGACGGTACTACCTTCATAGTAAAGGATTTGTTTTATAATGTTCCGGCAAGACGCAAGTTTTTAAAGACAGCACAGACAGAGGGCAGCTACATAAGCGATATGGTTGAAAAACTTGCGCTTTCACATCCTGATATATCGTTTAAGTTCATAAACAATAACCAGACAAAGCTTCATACCTCCGGAAACGGCAACAGAAAGGATATCATATACCATATATTCGGACGCGAGATATCGTCATCACTGCTTGAGGTGAAGCATGAATGTGAATACTTTAAGGTGGAGGGCTTTATAGGAAAGCCTGTTATCACAAGGGGCAACAGAAATTATGAGAATTATTTCATAAACGGCAGATATGTAAAGAGCAATATATTGTCACGTGCAATAGAGGAGGCCTACAAGAGCTTTCTAATGCAGCATCAGTATCCGTTTACAGTGCTTTACTTTACATTTTTCAGTGAGCTGGATGTCAACGTGCATCCGACCAAGATGGAGCTTCGGTTCGACAACAACAATGAAATATATGTCGAATTGTGTGACACAATATATGCAATTCTATCTCATAAGGAGATGATTCCCGAGGTGCCTGTAGACAGTACGCCGGCGCCTAAAAAGATAGTGCATGAGTATAAGGAGCCAATACCGGAGCCGTTTGAGAAACGGCGTATCAATGAGGTGAGGGTAGCAGAATCAAGGAGCGTGTACGGACAGAGCGTGACGTCAGCAGTAAAAGATTACTCAGCAATAGAACCTGCTGCTAAAGCATCTGCATCTGCGCTTGTTGCAGGCACCGGCAATTCAGTGGAACTAACGCCTGAGACTTCCACCGCGTATAAACCTGCACAGGTTGTCACCGGCACCCAGCAGACTCTTGGGGATTACGACAAGGTTTTTCTTACAGAAAGCTCCAAGAAGCAGTTTTCCATTATAGGCCAGCTCTTTAAGACCTACTGGCTCATAGAGTTTGAGGACAAGCTTTATATCATAGACCAGCATGCTGCTCATGAGAAGGTGCTGTATGAAAAAACAATGGCAAGACTTGCCAATAAGGATTTTACATCACAGCGCATAAGCCCTCCGATTGTCATGACTCTTGATGCAAAGGAAAGCGAGATGCTTGAGAAATACAGGCCGCAGATAGAGCAGTTTGGCTATGAGGTGGAGCATTTTGGCGGCAAGGAATACATGATCAGTGCTATTCCCGATAATTTGTTTAACATAGATATGAAGGATCTGTTTATAGAGATGCTCGATGATTTTTCCAATGCGACAGGCAGGCAGACTCCTGATATCATCACGGAAAAGGTCGCATCCATGTCGTGCAAGGCAGCAGTCAAGGGCAATGACAAGCTTACTCTTCCTGAGATAAATAAGCTGATAGATGAGCTTTTGTCACTCGACAATCCTTACAACTGCCCACACGGCAGACCAACCATCATCTCTATGAGCAAATATGAGATAGAAAAGAAATTCAAACGTATCGTATGACAACATACACATTTGGACTGAGGTGCAATATGACACAAAAACCGATGATTGTCCTGACAGGACCGACAGCAGTAGGAAAGACAGCTCTATCGATTGAGCTTGCAAAAAAAATAAATGGTGCTATAATATCCGCGGATTCCATGCAGGTATACAAATACATGGATATAGGCTCTGCGAAGGTTACCGTCGATGAGATGGACGGCATAAAGCACTATCTGATAGATGAGCTTGAGCCCTCTGACGAGTTTAATGTATTTATCTTCAAGGATATGGCAAAAAAAGCACTTAATGAGATATACGAAGCAGGAAAGATACCGATAGTTGTCGGCGGCACCGGCTTTTATATACAGGCACTTTTGTATGACATTGATTTCACAGAGCAGGATGTGGATGAGGCATACAGAAAGAGCCTGTACGACTTTGCTAACGAGCACGGAAACCATGCACTGCATGAAAAGCTTAAGGATATCGACCCTGCATCCTACGAGAGCATCCATGAGAATAACGTAAAGCGCGTCATCAGGGCAATTGAATACTATCACACCTGCCATGAGCCGATTTCAAAGCACAATGAGACTGAAAGAGCCAAGCAGTCTCCATACAGCTTTGCCTATTTTGTACTGGATGATGTAAGACAAAGGCTTTATGAGCGGATAGATAAGAGAGTTGATATCATGGTTTCAAACGGACTTGTCGATGAGGTGAAAAAGCTAAAGGCAATGGGCTGTACAAGCGATATGGTATCCATGAAGGGCATAGGATATAAGGAAATCCTTGCATATCTCGATGGAGAATATTCACTTGATGAGGCTGTGGACAAGGTAAAACTTGAGTCAAGGCGTTTTGCAAAGAGACAGCTAACCTGGTTTAGGAGAGAAAAAGATACCATATGGATAGAAAAAAATGAATATTCATATGATAATAATAAAATATTAAATAAAATACAAGAAATTTTATCAGAAAAGAGGATTATAATTTGTTAGATACCAATGAAGCCATTTACAGGCAGTATGAGACACTTGGAATATCAAAGGAGGTTTTGGATTTCGGAACCTCTGTAGAAAAGGAGCTTAAGGAGCGTTTTGACAAAATAGACACAAATGCTGAGTATAATCAGCTTAAGGTCATAGCCGCCATGCAGAAAAACAAGGTGAGCGCAGAGTGCTTCCAGGCATCAAGCGGCTACGGCTACAATGACCTCGGAAGGGATACACTTGAGAGAGTGTACGCAGACTGTTTTGGCGCAGAAGATGCACTTGTAAGGCCTCAGATTACCTGTGGCACACATGCACTTGCACTTGCACTCATGTCAAACCTGCGCCCGGGTGATGAGCTTTTAAGCCCTGTCGGAAAGCCTTACGATACACTTGAAGAGGTAATAGGCATACGCCCTTCAAAGGGCTCACTTGCTGAGTACGGCATAACATATGCGCAGGTTGACCTACTGCCTGACGGTGAGTTTGACTATGACGGAATAAAGAAAGCCATCAATGAAAAAACGAAGCTTGTCACAATCCAGCGCTCTAAGGGCTATGCTACAAGACCTACACTTTCGGTCAAAAGAATAGGCGAGCTCATTGCCTTTGTAAAGAGCATAAAGCCTGATGTGATCTGTATGGTCGATAACTGCTACGGTGAGTTTGTCGAGGATACAGAGCCTATCCAGGTTGGAGCGGACATGATGGTTGGTTCGCTGATCAAAAATCCGGGAGGCGGACTTGCACCAATCGGAGGCTATATTGTCGGCAAAAAGGAATGTGTTGAAAATGCCGCATACCGTCTCACATCTCCGGGACTTGGCAAGGAGGTTGGAGCTTCACTCGGAGTCATCCAGTCATTTTATCAGGGCTTTTTCCTTGCACCGACTGTAGTAAGCGGAGCATTAAAGGGAGCAATCTTTGCCGCAAAAATCTATGAAAAGCTTGGTTTTAAGGTAGTCCCTGACGGTACTGAAAGCCGCCACGATATCATACAGGCTGTAGAGTTCAATAACCGCGATGCCATGATAGCCTTCTGCGAGGGCATTCAGGCAGCAGCACCTGTAGACAGCTATGTTACCCCTGAGCCATGGGCTATGCCAGGCTATGACAGTGATGTCATCATGGCAGCAGGCGCATTTGTGCAGGGCTCATCCATTGAGCTTTCTGCCGATGGCCCTGTGAAGCCGCCATATGCGGTTTATTTCCAGGGAGGACTCACATGGTACCATGCAAAGCTTGGAATTTTGATGTCTTTACAAAAACTTTATGAGAGAAATCTTGTTAAGCTTGATTAGGTGTGCTACAATTAACTGAAAACTTTGCTTAAATCCGTTGTCAATCGCCTGGGAGAAGCGAAAGGGATTAATGCATAATAACAAAACAATTAAAAATCTGCCGGCTTCAGAGCGACCATATGAGAAATTTTTATCGCTTGGAGCATCAGGCCTGTCAGACGCTGATTTACTTGCCATCATTATAAAGACCGGCACAAGGGACAAGACTGTGATTGATATTGCACAGGACATACTTTCCGGCAGGCATGGCAATCTGCTCAATCTCTATGAGATGTCCTATGAGGAGCTTCTTAGTATCCCCGGGATAGGGCAGATAAAAGCTATACAGCTTAAAGCGATAGCAGAGCTGTCGCTTCGCATAGCAAAGACAAAAAAGGTTCAAAGCATCAGAATGAATAATCCTCAGACAATAGCTGACTACTATATGGAGCAGATGAGGCATCTCACAAATGAAGTCGTCATTTGTGCCTATTTTGATGTAAAAAGCAGATTCTTAGGAGACAAGTTCATATCCAAGGGTTCACTAAGCTCATCTGTAGTGGACGTAGGCTCCATCATCAGGACCGCCCTGGACAAAAATGCATCAAAACTTGTTTTATTGCACAATCATCCAAGCGGAGATTGTACTCCCAGCAGAAATGATATTGCTGTCACAGACAGATTAATTGAGGGCTCAGAGATTTTTTCCATAGAGCTTTGTGACCATATCATAATCGGAGATAACGAATATTATAGCTTCTATGAAAATAAACTTATATAAACAGAAGACGAGGTAGAATTATTATGAGCAACAACGTTTACGGAATTGATCTGGGAACAAACAATTTCAAGGTATACTCAAAGGCTACAGGCAAGACAATGCTTGAGAAAAACACAATAGCCGTAATAGACAAAAATCAG
>OLNQ01003598.1_pt1 | contig 12408 bp, 10 predicted proteins | sample 1672821 | NCBI WGS metagenome assembly OLNQ01 (sample SAMEA3136727, study PRJEB25190) | human gut metagenome | biome: human gut; feature: human-associated habitat; material: faeces | place: Austria | collected 2013 | reverse complement strand
ACCGCAACGACGATCTCGAGGACGACGCCGAGCTGGATTATAACTTTCTGATAACCGCTGTCTGCCCCGTGGATATTCGCATCGACGGACTGATATTCAGCGACGAAAATCAGAAGATAGAGAAAAAGCCGACCAGCGACCGCATAGTTGGTATGCCGACCGACGGCTTCCTCTACCCCGTATTTTCCGACCGCGCGCCCGATATAAACTCGGTGATGTACTACACCAAAACGTTCAAAAAGCCGAATATTTCGTTCATCGAAAGCTTTCTCGGCTGCGAATTCCTCATGACGGCGAATTCCGAAAAGGAGATGTTCCAGCGCATACTTGAAAACGTCGCGGGCGATGAGCTTGATTACTCGCTGATAACCGCCGTGAACGATAAGATCTGCGAGTTCGTCGATTCGTACACCCACGAAACTGAGCCTGCGCAGGTGGACGCCAATAAGCTCTCTTCCATAATGTGGGAAGCTGGCGTTTCGCAGGATAAGCTTGAGAATATCCCGAAAGTTTTTGAATCGGCTACCGATAATAAGCCGCTTACCGCCGTAAATCTTATCGACCGCAAGACCACTGTTGAGTTTGAGGGCATTACCGTCAACATTGGCAAAGACAGCGTAGATAAGGTGCAGACCCAGACCATCGGCGGCAGAAAATGCCTAGTTATCGCGCTCGACGGCGACGTCAGCGTAAACGGTATGCCTGCAGGAGTTTGATATTTATGGCAAAAAAGCAAGTTAAAACTAACGTCATGCGCGTGCTCGACGCCGCAAAGATAAACTATAACGAGTACACCTACGACGATACCTGCACCGTAGGCACAGAGGTCGCTGCGCTGCTCGGTCAGCCGCAGGAACGCGTTTTCAAAACGCTCGTTACCGTCGCAAAGTCCGGCGCACACTACGTTTTTATGATACCCGTTGCCGAAGAGCTTGACCTCAAAAAGGCGGCGAAAGCGGTCGGCGAAAAGGCAGTTTCTATGCTGAAAGCTAAAGACCTACTGCCGCTTACAGGCTATATCCACGGCGGATGCTCGCCCATCGGCATGAAAAAACAGTTTCCGACCTATATCCACTCCTCGGCCGCGTCGCTTCCGGCCATCTACATCAGCGCCGGCGTCCGCGGCCTCCAACTGAAAATCGCCCCGGCGGAGCTCATAGCTTTCGTCGGGGCGATCATGGCGGAAATCAGCCGCCGGGAATAGGGCTGTGGCTATTTCCCCGGTTTCGCGTATTTGGTGTAGACCGAGGCCGTCCGTTCGGCGATCGCATTCCAATCGTATTTTTCCATGGGATACTCTATTTGCCGGTAAGGGGCGTCCATATTTTCCTGGAGTTTGCGTGCCAGAGCCCTTCTGTCGCCCAACGGGAAATAGAATTCCTGCCCGAGCCCGACTTCCAGGTTTGCGGGGATGTCGCTCACGATCACAGGCAGCCTGTAACTCATTGCTTCGAGCAGTGCGATCGGGAGCCCTTCGTGTGAGGAGGGTAGTACGAAACACCGGGCATGCGACAGCAATGCGTGCAATTTCCTGCCCTTGATAAATCCGGGCAGCACGACTCCCTGTTCGCGGGCGTATTTCTTCAGGCTTGCGGAATAGTCGTCCTCGAAATCGCTGTCCCCGGCAATGACCAACTTGCATTCCCTGTGCTCGGTACGTGAAAACGCTTCGATCAGGTGGTGCAGGTTCTTTTCCGGTACGAACCGGCACATTGCGAAGATATACTTTCCTTGTTCGATCCCCAGCTCCCCGAAATATTCCGGATAGTCGGTGACATCCGGCGAGGGGACGCCGTTGTAGATCACATGGCAGTCTTTACGTCCGTATTTCCGGATCAGCATGTCGTCGATCACATGCGAGATCACGATGACTTCGTTGGCGAAGAGCGTGCCTGCGGCCTCGCCCAGGCGGAGTGCCGTTTTGGCCGCCATGCCCCATTTGTCCCTGTCGTAGTCCGGCCCGTGGTGGGTGAATACGACTTTCATTCCCAGCAAACGGGCCAGCGGTGTCAGCAGTGCCGGGCCCACCGCATGGATGTGGACGATGTTGGCTTTCAGGCGTTTGGCCCGCACGATGGCCCTGAACGTGTGGACGATTGCTTCGAGCGATTTTTTCCGCGGCGTTTCGATGTCCGATAGCGTGATGCCCTTGTAGCTGGACAGCGTGTCGCGTACATAACTTTTCCGCCGTATAACGGTTACCTCGAAGCCTTTTCGAGCAATACGCGGAAACAACTCTTCACAATGTGTCTCCACGCCTCCCATGATATTCGGAATGCCGCGGGTTCCGGTGACGACTATTTTCATGTTGTTATTTTGCGGGTTTTAGTCCGAACAGGAATCTTAACAGACGATTACGTTGTAAGATATACCGGTGCAGGATGATCGGAAGAAAAATCCCTGCGCCGATTACGGCCGCGGCCCCGACGCTGAAATAGAGCGGGTCGTTGCCGTTCGCAAGCAACGGAACTTGCTGGACAAGGGATTTGACGAATCCTTCGAATGTGGTGTGGAACAGATAGATGATATAAGAAGAGGCCGATACGACAAGGAGTTTTTGCGTTATATGTTTCAGGCTTTTGATCCGTGCCGATATCACGCATATCGTATGGATGCCTGCAAATGGCAATATATAACCCATCAGGCCGGTGAGTATGTCGTTTCGGACGAGCAAGGTGCATGCGAACAGGACGGGCAGGGCGCAGACCGGAATCATTCCCGGTATTTTCTTCGCCGAATCGAGCCAACGGGGCCAATTTATGAGAAACACGCCCAGCATAAAATATTTCAGCATGGCCACGGCCTTGTTTATGCAGAAGATTTCGGGCCAGTCGACAGGCAGAAACCCTGTCAGGAGACTTGCTGCGAACAGCACGGTTCTTCCCGTTTTCGTCTTTATCATGCTTATGAGCAGGAATATCAGCCATAGCGCCCAGATAAACCAGAGGAAATAGCCTGCTTCGGGCAGATAGAACATCTTGATATACGATGCTGCCGTCACGGGATTTTCCACGGACATTCCCTGTTGCGTCAAAAGTTTGATGCTGATTATGACGACGCTTGTCGAGAAATAGGGGATCATCAACCTTTTGAATTTCTTCAAAATGAAGTTTCCCCCCCCCTTGTTTTGGCTGTTCCCGGTCATTGCATAGATGTATCCGCTTGCGAACATGAACAGGGGCATGTGGAATGCGTATATGAACCGGTTGGCGAGGTGGTACCATTCGGGGGCATCCGCAGGATTGTAATGTCCGATGACGACGAGGATGATGCCTATCGTCTTGGCGATGTCTGCCGTTGCCGACCGTTCCATGGTTACATCCGCTGCTTCAGGTCTCCTTGCGCCGGATCCTGGCCGACGTCGCACCATTTTTTATCCAGACAGGCCGGTTTGCCCCTCATGCTGCGGAGCTTGTTCCTGAGCGCCCATTTCAGCGGGTACTTTACATATTTATGCATGACCGGACTGGCTGTGCCCACCATCCAGCAGTTCTTCGGACATTTGCGCACCATGGCACGCACCTCCTCCGCCCGGGCGCTTTGCCATATCTCCATGAAATCGGGCGTTTGGTGGATGTTGCCCATCGATTTTTGCCAGTATTTCTCTTCCAGTCCATTGCAGGGATAGACGTCGCCGAAGGGGTCGATGAAGAAATTGGCGGATCCGGCCTCGCACGGCAACATACGCCGGCCGCCTTCGATGTAGTTGATCAACCCCATGTTGAACCAAGCCCGGAACCAGCTCTTGGGGTGGTTCTCCTGCAGCTGCCACGCGATCAATTGCTCGAAGTTCCTGCATACTTCGTCTTTGTTGGTAATGACGTTGTCGTCCTTGTGGAAATAGTAGGAGTTGTGGAACGCTGCCGTTGCGAACTCCATCCCCAGCGATTTGCTCAACTGATACAGCGAAAGCATGTCCCTGGAGTTGTTGTTCGATACGGTACAGCCGAATCCGATGTCCTTCAAGCCCATTTGCTTTAAGGCAAGCAACGTGCGCAGGCCCTTGTCGAAGCCTCCGGCATGGCCGCGCAATTCGTCGTTCTTGCAGCTCAGGCCCTCGATGGAGATACGGATGCCGATTTGCGGGTATTTTTCCGCCAGCGCGATGACCTTCTCCTCGAACCAGCCCGAGGTGGAGATGACGATGCGATCCGTATGCTTGTAGCACTCTTCGACGATCTCGGCCAGGTCGTCGCGTACGAACGGTTCGCCGCCGGTCAGGTTGATGAATTTCAGCCGCGGCAGCGTGCGGAGATCCGAGGCTTTGATTTCCTCTTCTTTTTTCGTGGGGTTGAACCAGATGTTGCACATCTTGCATTTCATCGGGCAACGATAGGTCAGGATGATACTGGCATCCGTGGGATGAGGTATATTCCGGGTATTCATGTTATCTGTTGTTGTAAATTTTCAGGAGTTCTGTATAGTACCTCTCTGCCGAATATCTTTTCTGTGCGTCGAGTGCGATCTGCCGGTATTCGAACGGGGTTGCGAACATTTGTCCGATTCGGGCCTTCAGTTCTTTTGCGTTTCCGGATTCGAACAGCATTCCGGTCTTGCCTTCATCGATCAGTTCGGGAATGCCGCCGATCCGGCTGCCGAGCACCGGAGTGCCCAGACATTGTGACTCGATGACGGACAGCGGATTGTTTTCATACCATTCCGAAGGCACGACGCAGAATCGGGCCTTACCGACTATTTCCTTGATTTCCGGCCAGTGTTTATAACCCAGAAGTTCTATATCGCTTCCTGCAGCTGCGGCGCGCAGCGTCTCTTCGAGCGAACCGCCACCGATTATCTTCAGTGGGTAGGGCAGTCGCTTTGCCGCTTCGATCAGTGTTCCGATCCCTTTTTCAGGACTAAGACGGCCTATGTAACAGTAATAGTTCTCTTTGTCGTAATCGTCTTTCCGGGTTTTGGCAATGTCGATAAAATTGCAGAGCGTATTGAGCTTCTGTTTGTCGAAGTTGCCCTGAACCATTTTGTCCGCCATAAACCGGCTGGGACAAATAAAGGCGTCGGTAACTGCTTCCAGGCGCATACGAGTCCATTTCATAGCTTCCTTGTATGCCAGGAAACTTGCCAATGCGGAATTTTTCATGCATTTGTGCTCCCGCACCTTGCGTTTGTCGCTAAAGCACTCTTCGCAAACCTGCAACCCGTTGCGCAGGCAGTCGTAACGAGGGCATAGCAGTTTGTAGTCGTGCAGAGTCCATACGACTTTCACGCCTCGTCGATGGGCTATTTCGGCGATAACGGGAGAAAGTTGGGTGTGGATATTGTTCAGGTGGAGTATATCCGGTTGGAACTCATCGAGCAGTCGGGTGAACTTTGTCCTGACTTCACGGGTGCCGAATGGGCGGCGCAGCGCCTCGATTATTCCCAACCCGGGGGCGAATTTAACCTCGCTCGGAAAGTATTTGCTCCAGGGAGTTTCCAGATTTTCCGGATGCTGCATGGAAAAAACGGCTACTTCATGGCCTTTTTGTTTCAAAAGCTCTTCTAGATTGATCGTGCAGACACAATCGCCGCCGCGCGGATAATAGAATTTATTGGCTAAAAGTATTTGCATAAATTGTTTTATGTCCGGTTGCCGTTGATTTTATAGTTATTCGTCAGTATTATGATTATATATCAGTGCTTTATCCGATTATAATATTTGACGAAAATTTCTTTAGGTGTTTTTCTTGTCAGAAGAGCTGCAGCAACATTACGATTTGCTGCTGACATTATGCTGGCATTATCACCGGATACTTTGTTCTGTATTCGATATTTTAAGCTTCTCAGAACTGCTATTACACAGGCAAAGCATGTTAAAAATATATATAATACTACAGACGACCCGGAAAGGAATCTAATCACCCCTTTTTCACCTGCAGGGGCTGTTGCCGTTTTGATCTGGGAAATGTGTGTTTTGCCACTACAGCCTTCATAATGAATTAATTCGACCGATGCGTTCACGTAGCAAAAATAACCACGTCTGTTCAGTGCGGTGGACAATGCGATATCTTCCGGACAGAAAAAGTAGTATTCGTCGAAAAATCCCATTTGCCGGAATATGTCTGTTTTGATCATAAATGCCGCCCCGACGAGATTGTATGTCCGGAATATTCCGATTCGGTTCGTATAGGGACTTTCGACCGTTTTTTCGCGCCACAATCCTAATTGGGCCAAAACATATGTTTTCCAATTTATTTCAGGTCGGCCGCAGTATTGAAGCGAGTGGTCGGCAAATAGCAATTTTGGACTGACGACAGCAGCCTCCGATGGTAATTGGTCGAACGTCGCCGCCAAACTCGTGATTACGTCCGATTCTATTTTTGTGTCGTCATTCAGAACAAAACAATATTTTCCGGTTGCTTTTCGCAATGCCAGATTGTTGTTGGCCGAGAATCCACGGATTTCATTACTTTCAATAATCTGCGCCCACGGGTAATTTTGTCTCAAATGCTGAAGGTTTTCCGGTGAGAAGAGATATGCGACGACAAATACCTCATAAGAGGTCGAGGTGTGTGTGCGGATACTGTCCAGACATCTGCTTAGCACCTCATAATTGTTCATGCTAACGATGATGACTGAAACTTCCATTGTTTCGCTTGTTTATTCGTGATCGGTTGCGATCTATTTTATAAATCAGAATGTAGACCAGATAGAAAAGATAAAGGTGCATTCCCGGTGTTGAAGATACGGTCGACGCCGCTATGAAAGCCAGCGGGAGAAACACGGAAAAAGTGCTGTTGCATCAGATGTAAATGATTCTGCGGAAAAAAGTAAAAATAAAGATACAGTATGTGATAATTCCCAATATTCCCCGTTCGACCATAATCCATATCCAGATACTTTCCAGTCCCAGAAGCCGGCCTACCAATATGCGATCCGGAAAGTACAGTGTCGCTTTCTGTCCTAATCCCCATATGGGGCTTTTCGACATAAGAATATAGGCGGCTTCGAACTGATCCTGGCGCATTTCTAAACTGCTGCCTCGTATTTCGGTTTTTTCCGGATTTAATACCGATACGATCAGATTTTCAACAAAATCCAGATAAGGCATCAGGACGATTATACTGATTACCGCAAAAGCTAAGATGCGAACGGATTGTTTGTTTTTTAGATTGATCAGCGGGAGTATTCCTACTGCCAGAAATACCAGCGGTGTTCGGCTGTTGGATAGCAGGGATGCGATGAATGCCATAATGCCGACAAGCAGCATGGTTTTTTGCTGTAATTTACTGAAATATGCTTTATAATACACGTACCCGTACAGGCAGAGGCAGAATATCAATCCGAAATTGATGCTGCCGCCGATCGGATGAAGGAAAAACGATTGGACACGGGTTCCTCGCTCATCTTCCAGATATTGCCAGTCTGTTGCTCTGGGACCTGCGAGGTCTATTTCATAATCCATTACGGGATTGTAACCCAGGAATTTTTCGATAAATGCATATGTGCAAATTATCAGCGAGGCTCCTAATAATATATTGACAACTTTCAGTATATCTTCTTTGCTTGATATTAACATCCAGCATAAATAGGCACTGATGAAATCGCAAAAAACAACGGATAGCAGTGACGTGAAGGTATTCTGGATTCCGGCGATCGAAATAAAGCTCGATACTACATAGGACAATAGTACCCAGATAAATACCTTGTTGAACGGCAGGGGAGATGTCGTTATTACCCGGCTGTATCTTTTTCTTTTGATTACATATAGCAGTGCGAAGAAGATCGACATGAATACTTCCAGGGTCAATAACGGAACGCCCGGAAGGTTTATCAGGTTTATGTTGTTGTTTAGGAACAGCCGGAACGCCAGAAAGAGAAAAAAACCTTGTTTGTAGTTTTTTAATGAGTACAGAATTAGCAGTGCCGCTATAATCAAGAATGGATTCATGCAGTCATTATTTTATAATTCGGGCCGGAATCCCTGCCGCGATCGAATACGGGGGAATATTTTTTGTAACCACCGCATTCGCACCGATGATGGCCCCCTCGCCGATCGTGACTCCGGCCAAAATCGCGGCTTTCTCCCCGATCCACACATTGTCTCCGATGACGATCGCACCTTTGGAATAAATAGGCCGGGCATTCGGTGCGATGTTCCGGAGCGCCATATCTTTGGGATCTCCGTGCGAATTGTCCGAAATGAGCACGCTTTTCCCCGTGCGGACGTTTTTACCGATCCGGATAGAATTGACTGCGGTGATATGCATATCCGGACCGAACATGCAGCCGTCACCAATCGATATTTTCACCGGAGTATTGTATTGCGGCATTTCATGAGCCGTGATATGGGAATTGCGGCCGATAAGACAATAGTCCCCAATCTCAATGTATTTTTTCCCATTGACTAAATATAATCCCGGTTCTACCTCTGTATGAAGCCCTATTTTTCGGACGTTATGTGCAATCCATGCTGTATAAAACCATGCGTAATACCGGCTAAACCGTTGTGAAAGCGAATATGGCCATATACAATGAAGTAAATTGCCGAATGTTCGTATATATTTATAAAGCATTTTTTATTTTGTATTTAAAAATTTATTTTTCAAATACCCGTATAATGTTTCCTTACCATCTGCCGTTTCATAATATGATAACCGATGGTTTAGTTTGAAAACCGTCGTTTCTTGTTTGATGCGATCGAATTTTTCTGCATCATATGGTTGGTTCATCTCGGAAAGCAATTGGTGTAAATATGGGGATGTATAGGGCATCGTGTCTACGCTTCTGCGGAATGAATCGTTTTTCCGATAAATTAGGTCGAAGATGTAATCTATCAGAAGATAATCGATCATCTTATTGTATTCTTGGAGGTATTTAAGAAAGATACTTTGGATAGTGCCAAATGCTGGATTACCATGAGTTGATGCAAGGAAAAATGTAGCCCACCTGTATGCAGATATGGTGGTATTGGATCCAGTCACAATTTTTATTGAGTGAAAATAGTCTGGGGCAGGAATTGATATTGAATCGGTAATCAGTAAAGTACTGTCCATCCAAATACCGCCTTTATCAAATAATAAACAAATGCGTAATATGTCGGAAAAGTGGGTGTATGAAAGTTCTCCTCTATTCAATCGATCATAAATATAATTAGGAAGTGTAACGTGTGAGGCAATATTATCTTTGGTCAATAAATGGACTGGCCGGTCATGTATATTCGAGACAATACTATTGTAACATATTTTTACAATTTCAGGCATTGCAGTCTCTCCCTGATACCAAAAGATCCATACCGGATCGTTATTTGACTTTTCTTGTAGCGATGGAAATGTTGCAGGAACCATATCGCAATAATGTTCATCCATCCATCGGCGAATAGAATCTATTTTCTGGTTTTCAAAAAAACAGCATTCTTTGAAATGAAAATAGAAAAAATCCCGTATCAGTTGGATGAATAACACGCAAAGTGTCCGTATCCGTAAAAATGAACTTAATCGGACGATATTTATGATCTTAGATCCGTATAAACGAATTGTACGATACATTACTCTGGATTATTTTGGTCGGATATTTTTGACATACATCTTTGTTGATGAGAAATAATTTTTTGATAGATATCGGTTAACGTATTTTTGATAGATTCGGGATTATGCCGTTGCCGGGCTGCTAGTTGTCCTTGGTGACTCAGTTGCTCCATTAATTTTGTATCCCGGCTCAGTTTAACGATCTCCATTGCCAGCATGTGCGGTTCATTTGACGGGATGAGAATGCCGGTTTCGTAGTTTTTGACGAGAGACGGAATTCCGCCTACATAGGTCGTGATGACTGGAATTCCGATTATTTGGGCCTCGCATAATGAATTAGGAGAATTGTCGATATATGCTGTATGTACGTAGATGTCGGCCTCTGCAAGTTGAACGGCTAAATCTTCGGCCGAAAGTGTTCCCAGAAATTTTATGTTGACTGCATCATGAGGCGTACGTTCATTTTTCTCGAAGAAAGAGAAAGACCCGGTGGGGCCGGCAATAAGCCATTCGAAATCAAAATCCGTATGATCTTTTAATAATTTGGCTGTCTTCAAAAGGAGATCCATGCCTTTGACCATACTGCATGACCCGACGCTGAGCAATTGTATGCGCTTCCTTTGTCGAAATGTCCATGTTTTCGGGGGATTGAAGAAGACTGGGCGTAGTGCTTCATTACAATGATAATATTGTGAGTCTGGGGCATACAGGCGTGTGATATTGTAATCCCAGTTCGTTCGCCCCATGACATAACGGCAGTGTTTCAGGATATCTATTTCACGTGCTACTTTATAGTTGTCATTTCTACTCCATACAAATCGTCTTTTTAACAGTACGATAGGGTTGTAGTGCGATGTTTTCCACTGGGTGAAGAAATTATAGCCTGGAGGATACGAGGCATTTACATAGGGAGGAAGGCTGCCCTGCATGTGGATGACGACTGGTATGTCTACGTATTTCTCAACCAATCCGAATCCCCATTCCGAACCGAAAACATGGATGATGTCCGGTTTGAAATCCTCTATGACTTTCAGGCAGTCCGCAATAATTATCTTGTCTTTTTCCGATGCGTATATGCGTCGCCGCAATCCCGGTTTTACCCGGATCGGATAATAACACACCCCGTCGATTTCTTTCTTGAATATCGGATCCGGATGTTCGAATGCTACCCCCAGGCGGATGTTATCTGATGTTCGGATTATTTTTTCCAAGGATGCGATCCAACCGCCGCCGTTATGTTCGCCGTTCCGGTGGGCATCGTAAAGAGATGGATTTACGGCAAACCAAAGTACTTTCATATTATGAATTGGTATTATGTGACAGGAAGCTTTTACTCGTGTCGATTTTCCCGGACAGAAGATCGTCTATGCGCTTCCAATCCGGAGTTGACAGGGGTGTCGTGTCCTGTATCTGTTGAGGATCGAATCTGTCGGTCATTCCCAATCCGTTCAGGAAATCCCGCATCCGCGAATGGTTCGTTCTGCCCCGGAGCGGATAGGTCAGGAACGGTTTATGGAAAAGGACGGAGAATGCCGTCGCATGAAACGAATTCGAAATGACGAATTCCGCATTTTTAATCCATGCGAGGAATTCCAGCGGCCCGGCGTCCGAAATATTCCGTTCCGCATAGGCAAGCGGTGCGAAATCGTTCAGGGAATACAATCTGGCGCCGAGCTGCCGGGCTATTTGCCGTGCATGTTCCCTAATAGTGGGATCATTCGAGAAATCATATACGAGAACATACCTTTCTTGGGGTGTTATGTCCGCGGAAATTTCCTCCCAGCTTTGTCTGTTCAACAGAAAAACCGGATCTTCCACCTGTTCTGCCGTTCTGCCGACAGAAAGATCCCTGATTATTCTTACCCCTGTCTGCTCCCGCACCGATATCGCATCGAATCGCTGCAGTTTTTTCGTGACGAAAGCCCTGTATGCGGGAGCGATCTCCGATACTGCAAAACTGGCTGCATAGGAGATACGCCGCGTATCGTCGGATCCGAAATCGAGATAGAACGCTGCATCCTTTCCGTTTTCACACGCCGTGTTCCAAATCTGGTCGCTTCCGGCAATATATAAATCTGCCTGCGGTGGAGTGGCCCTTAGCTCTTCGGCCGAAGTATAGGTATTGTCGGTAAGCGTCAGGAATTTTTGCCTGAAATCGTCGAATTTACGTTTCCGGCCGATCGTTTTGTATATTTTCCGGTTTTTGAGCAGAAAATAGATACATTGTGTCCCGACGTAATCTTTATAGGGATATAATCTTGATTCAGCGGGAATATGCCGCCAGTTATATCTGCTGTTCAGATAATAGGGCTTGTAATCGATGATCTCGACATCGTGTCCCTCCTGCGACAGATACCGTTGCAGTGCGTACGCCTGCAAAGAGGCTCCGTAATTATAAACGTTATGACAGGTAATCGTCGCTATTTTCATTTTGCGATGCGTTTTATGAGTTTGCGCATTGTCGCTGTCGGATGACGGGCGTGATTTACTATCCGCGTTAATTGTTCTCGACGGGTTACGTAGCGCTCTATTTGTCTGAGCGAAATTTTCGGGTTTCGCAGCAGCGACATGATGTGATCATAATTGCCGGGTTGTCGGGCGTTCTCCCGCATTTGTCCCTCCGCTGCCGTTTCGAATGAAATCTCCGATATATGGCAGCCTTGCAATATTTCGACGATATTTTGGCCTCGCTCCGTGAACGGGATCAGCGCGCTGACACCTTGTTCGTTATCCTGATAGCGGGAACCCCAGAGGTCGCCGACCCGCAAATCCGCGGCTGAGTTGTCGAGTTTATATTTGCACTGTTTGTAGCAGGCAGAACCTAAACACATATCTTTTAGGAATATTTTATAAAAAAGATCTCCATCTGTCAATTTAGAAAAATAAGTAAATTGTCTGATTCCATTATTTTCATTTCCATCATACAGATTAATTCCCATAGCCC
>OLNQ01003594.1_pt1 | contig 12419 bp, 10 predicted proteins | sample 1672821 | NCBI WGS metagenome assembly OLNQ01 (sample SAMEA3136727, study PRJEB25190) | human gut metagenome | biome: human gut; feature: human-associated habitat; material: faeces | place: Austria | collected 2013 | reverse complement strand
ACTCAGCGCGAAAGACCGCGCGATCCTCGGTCATACCTACGGCGTGTTCGGCTACTCTTGCATCTCCTTGAATTTGTTTTGGAAACCGGATTCGATTTCCTTCACCCGTAGTTTTGCCGGATGCACAAGCGTTATGAGTGCCAATTTGCGGCGCCGTTTCCATCGTTTGTTCCGTTTTTTTAATTTTTATCAGGTCTGCGGCTCCATCACATGCTGCAGCTGCCACACCTGCAGCAGCTGCAGCGGCAGAGTCCCGCCCTGCGGGATCAGACTGACGGGGCGCAGCGGTGCTGTGTCAAAAACATTTACAGACAGACATTTTCCATCTGCAAAAATTTCTGCAGAGCATCGATCCAAAAACACCTGTAGCCGCACCGGCGCGCCCGGCACCAACTGCAGTGTGCCGCAGTCCTGCATTGTCTGTTCACCGGTATCTTTGACATACGCATGCAGCGTCCGGGACACCAGCGTGAGCTCCAGGGCAAAGCAGTTGCCGACCTGTAGCAGCAGCCCGCCGGTCTGCTGCTGCGCCGGAATTTCAAGCAGAATCTCCCACGCCGTCTCTGCCGCATCCGGCAGCGTCCATGGTGCGGTCAGTTCCTTCCGGCCCCACGGAATTGCCTTTTTGCGCAGCGTTTCCAATTGCGGATGCGGCTGGAACCGCGGCAGTTTGTCCGCGCCCTCTGTCACAACGCGCGGCAATGTGAACCAGCCACGCCAGAAGCCCTGCTCCGCCACTCCCCAGCGCCGGAACTGCGGCATCCAGTCCCATCCATTGGCCCAGGCAACCTGCACACACTGTCCCCGATCATCGACAAACGACTGCGCCGCGTAATAATCCGGTCCCGCGTCCGGGCAGACTGGCTCCACATTCAGAAGCTTCCCCTCTTCGCGTGAAAATGTCCCGACCAGGCACACATTGCGGTACGCCGGGCAATGCATCGGGGAAACGCAGAGCATATGCTTCCTGCCAAGCGGAATCAGATCCGGACACTCCCACATCGTGCCGAAGCGGCCCCCGCTGCGGGCCAGCACGCCCTGATACTGCCACTGGAAAAGATCCTGTGAGGAAAACAGCAGCGCTGCCCCATCCCCTTCCAGGCTTGCGCCGCAGACAAAATAGAATGTCCCATCTGCCTCGCGCCAGAGCTTTGGATCGCGGAAATTTGCCGGATCAACGCCCACTGGCGCGCAGACGACCGGATTATTTTCATATTTTTGAAACGTGACGCCATCGTCACTCCAAGCCAGACACTGCGCCTGCACGCAGTGTCCATCCTTCTCACACACGCCCGTGTACAGAAGATACAGCCTCTGCCCTACAACAAGCGCGCTGCCGGAGAAGCAGCCGCCCTGTTCATACATGTCATACGGCTCACTTGGCACAAGCGCCGGCGGCAGCTGCGTCCAATGCAGCAGATCCCGGCTCACCGCGTGACCCCAGCAGGGCTCGCCCCAAGTGAGGCCAAACGGGTTATACTGATAGAAAAAGTGATACGCGTCCTTGTACCAGACCAGGCCGTTCGGATCGTTGATCCAGCCCGGGCCGCCCATAAAATGATACTGCTGGCGCATATACATCGGATGCGGGCGCTGCTGCTCCTGCAGCAGCTGCGCAAGATACGTTCCGTCGTTTCGCATATGGCTCCTCCTTACACAGCTCTCTGGGCGCGGCCTGCAATCTCCAGCTGCATTTCCCGGCTCAGATCGACAAAACGCGCACTGTAGCCGCAGACGCGGATGACAAGCTGCTGATGGCGCTCCGGATGCTCCAGCGCGTCGGCAATTGCGGCGCTGTCCAGCACGTCAAAATCCACCGCGCTGCCGCCACAGGCCAAAAAGCACCGGATCAGACCTGCACAGATCTGCACGTTGTCGTCCGCTAGTGAAACAGGCATACAGAAATATGCCACCGCAGACTGCGGGAACTGCGCATAATCCACTCCGTCCATCGTGTGCAGAATGGCACTGAGCTCTGCGGGTGTCCGCTCTGACGGGTTGAGCCCGCGGGAAAGCGACTGTCCACGCAGACGCCCATCCGGCAGCGCGCCGCAGTGTGCTTTCATCCACTCATACCCATAAAACGACCAGATCGACGCCTCATACCGGCCGCCGCGGCCATTGGGCATCCAGCTGATGCTCTCGGCGATATCCTGCGTGACGCGGCGCACAAACGCGTTCATCTGCGCCGTATCCGCCCCCACCTTGGGAATCTTGTTCTGCAGATAGAGCCGGTCGAGCTCACAGCCCTCGTAGTTTTTGCGCAGCATGGCGGTCAGCTCTGCAAGCGTGTAGCGTTTTTGCTCATAAACCGCTTCTTTGATCGCGTAGAGCGAATCAATAAAATCTGCAAGACCGACAAGCGCAAAGCCGCTGTTGTTATAGATTGCCCCGCCCTGCGAAACATCCTGCGCCTTTTCAATGCAGCCGGTGATTGTCGAGGAAAAGAACGGGCACGGATTATAAGCTGCCCAGCGCTTCTCAAAGCCGTTATAATGCCAGGCCACAGCGTTGACGATCATAGAGAGGTTCCGCATCACACGGTGATAGAACGTCTCAAAATCCAGCGCAGCCAACACATCGTAGGGAACAATATGCTCCCGATCAAAAAACACCGTTCCATCCGGCTCCAGCATCATCTCAAGATACCGGCAGGGACTGAGATAGCACGTTGCGCGTGAATTGACCTCCGTATCTGCAAGCAGAACCTCCTGGCAGCCGCCATTGAGATACAATCTGGCGTCAGCCTCCTGTTTGCCCATGCGCATCTGCGCGGCAATGATCGTGCGGTCATTGAACACCGACAGCACATTCCGGCCACTGGCCGCAAGCTGCGCCACAAGCTGATAGTATTCCTCCGGCGCGTCCGGCGCGAAGCGTGCCTGTACTTTGGGGTTAATCAGTCCGCAGTCCAGATAGCACTGCAGCACCCATCTTGTGATATCGTTGAAAACCGGCGTTCCGTTCTCATCGCAGCCGCCGATGCTCATAGCCGTGTTTGTTCCATAGAGCGCCTGCGACAGATCCCACTTGGCATCTGTCATGGCACAGAACCAATAGACGAGCTCCTGCGCCTGCGCCGCGGTCAATCTGCCAAGCTGCACATCGCGCGCGTAATACGGCGCAAGCACCCGGTCGACATGCCCCAGAATTGCAAAGCCCATCGACTCCAGCCCGTTGCCAAGCTCTTTTAAAAGCAGCATTGTATTCAGTGCTTCAAAAAACGTCTCTGCCGGCTCGGCCGGGCAGCGCCGTGCGCTGATTGCAATCCTTGCAAGACGAGCCTGGACAACCGGGTCACGCTCCGTGCCGCACAGGCGCTCCGCTTCATCGGCAAAGCGTGCGCACAGGCGCATCACGGCGTCCTCCGCACGGATCACGCAGCGCAGAAATGTCTGCTTTTCCACGTCCGTCTCCGTCTGCAGGCGTGCCTGCGCCTGCCGCTGCAGTCCGCGCAGACCATAGCGCAACACGTTGCCGACGCCCATCGCGTGGTGCGCGCAGTCCACGTACATCGTCGAGTTCAGCGCATCCTCCTGCACATACGGCGCGATCCAGTTCTGAAACTCCTGCTCCAGCCCGGAGGTGTCGCGGCGCATCAGCCAGCTGCCAAGCCCCGGGATCGGCGGAAAGCACGATCCCGCCAGATTGCGCGGCGCACCGGTGTCTACCTCAAAATAGAACGGGCAGTGCCGGAACAGCTTCACCCGGCATTTTTCGGCTGCCAGCTCATAAATCCACGTTTTTTTCTCCATGGCGCCCGCCTGCGGCTGCAGGCGGCTTTTTTCGTCCAGCTCCTGCTCCAGCGCGCTGACGTCCGTAGGGTAAGCGGCGTAATAGTCGTCCAACTCCTGACGGAATGCGTCATATTCTTTTCCAAATTGCGTTTGTTTCCAGTCGTTCATAGTGCTCCCTCAGAATGTCAGCGCGATCTTGATACCTTCTCTGCCGCGGACGAGCCGTAAGCCCTCCGCGAAGTCCTCCACGGGGATCTTGTGCGTCACGAACTCGCGAAGCGGCAGCCTGCCGCTCGTCACATAGCCGCAGACCTCGTCGTGCACGGCGCTCTCCTGCGCAGCAATGGGCCACTGCACCGTTTGCAGGATGCAGTTGTGCGGCAGCAGCGACCAGTCGATCGCCGCGTCCGCCCGCAGACCGAGACCGTACAGGCCGATCGTGCCCTCCTGCCGGATCAGGCGCATCCCATCCATCAGAAGATTCGGGTTGCCGACCGCATCGATATACAGATCCACGCCCTCCGGCATATAGCCGCGCACAGTGTCCGCCAGCGGCTGCTCCCGCGTGTCAAAGGCAAGATCCGCACCCAGACGCTTTGCCGCCGCGATGCGCGCCGGATGGTGGCCTGCAAGCACGACCTTCCCGGCACCCATGCATTTAGCCAGCGCCGCCATAGCAATGCCGACTGGCCCGCAGCCTGCCACCACAACGTTCTGTCCCGGCTGCAGCCGCAGCCGGTGCAGGGCGCTGGCAACCTCCTTGAGCGTGATGAGCATGGTTGCCTCCACGGGATCTATCCCCGCCGGCACCAGCTGCCGCGTACTCGTCTCAATATCCGCGCCTGCGTGATCGGCCAGACGCGCAGCATAATCATCCGCCACGCCGTACTCAGCAAAACCACCCCAGAAGCTGTGATAGCCAGGCAGACCAGGCAGCGCCGAGCGGAGGATATAGTCCCCCTCTTGGAAGCTGCGCACCTTTTCCCCCACAGCCACAACCTGACCGACAGCCTCATGCCCCAGCACGAACGGATACTGGATAAACGGCATCTGCCCGTTTATGAGCTGCATATCCGTCCCATTGCAGATCCCACAGCCCACATTGCGGCACAGGACCTGATATGCGTCTATCTCCGGCAGCGGCAGATCCTCCCGCAGGCAGATCTTCCCCGCCGCTTCTACTACAAGACCCTTCATTCTATTTCTTATCCCCCTTTTTCTGTGCTCTGCCGGACGTCACCGGCAGACCAAGCATCCGGAGCGTCTGCTCCGCAGTTTCACAGGCAGCCGCATCCGGCACCGGAAACTGCCGCTGTACGCGGTTCAGCTCGGCGCTTTTTTCAGCTCCAAGTGTATGATATGGCAAAATTTCTACCCGCCGCACGCGCGGCAGCTGTGTTAAAAACCTTCCGATGTCCTCAATCTGCTCCGTGTTGACGCCCGGCACAAACGGGATCCGGATCCAGATATCCGCGCGTGCAGCGAGCCGCCGGAGGTTCTCCAGAATCCGCTCGTTCCCCACGCCTGTCCACTGCCGGTGCGTCTGCGGCGAATATGCCTTCACGTCATAAAGAAACAGATCCGTCACCGGCAGCACCTGCTCGAAGGCTTCCCACGGGACATTTCCCGCCGTGTCGACGCATGTATGCAGGCCGCGCGCATGCATCCCGCCCAGAAGCTCCGCCACGGCGTCTGCCTGCAGCAGCGGCTCCCCGCCGGAGCATGTCACGCCGCCGGCTGTCGTGCGGAAGATCTTCTCGTCACGCAGCACCAGCTCTGTCAGCTCCTGGCAGGAGATCCTGCGCCCCGCCACATCAATGGCACCGGTGAGACAGGCCTGTGCGCAGCGGCCGCAGCCCACGCAGCGTGCCGTATCCCGCACCGGACCCTCCGGCCCCATCGTCCGCGCACCGGACGCGCAGCTGTGCACGCAGGTTCCGCACCGGACGCAGCGCTGCGCGCGAAAGATCAGCTCCGGCTGCGGATTTTGTGTCTCCGGGTTGTGGCACCAGGCACAGCGGAGATTGCAGCCCTTCAAAAACACGGTGGTCCGCATGCCGGGTCCATCATGGAACGACATGCGCTGGATATTCGTAATGAGCAGCTCCTGCATGGCGCCGCCTCCGTTTCTTCCCCCCGCCGCAGCAGGGTTTCATATTGAAGTTGCAAAAAAAGTATGTTATAATACTATAACAATCGATAATTCATCGGAGAATTGAGGATGGAATATGGTAAAATTAGATGATGTTGCAAAGCTCGCCGGCGTGTCCAAGGGAACCGCCTCGCGCGTGCTCAACAATCGCGGCTACATCTCCCAGCAGACGCGCGAGCGCATCGAGGCCGCTGTCAAGGAGCTCAACTACTACCCCAACGAGAATGCGCGCAACCTGCTCAAGCGCCGCTCCGGCATGATCGGCGTCGTCGTGCCGACCATCACCTATCCCTATTACTCCGAAATGATTTCCTTCCTTGAGAAATTCCTCAAGGCAAGCGGATACAAGATTCTGCTGTGCAACACATCGTTCAGTTCCGGTGCATCGCAGGACTATATCAAGCTCCTCAACAACAATCGTGTCGACGGAGCCATTATTTTCAACTATAAGCTTACCGAACAGGACTACGCCAGCCTCTCCTTCCCGATCGTCTCTATTGACCGCCATATCCGCGACGAGGCGTCGTATGTCGCCTCCGACCATGTGCAGGGCGGCACACTGGCCGCCGATTGTCTGCTGCGCTGCGGCTGCCGGCATGTGATCCAGATCGGCGGCTCATTCGAGGACGACGCACCCTGGAATATCCGCCATCAGGTTTTCCGCGATATCATGGCAAAGCACCAGGTGGACTGCTTTTCCTATGAGCAGGTCCGTGACTCGCACACCTTCCACGATTACCGGCAGATCGTCCTCGGCCTTCTGCGTGAGCATCCGGAAACGGACGGCATTTTCTGCAACGATCTTTGTGCGGCAGCTGTGCTGAACGCCGCCATGTCCCTGCAGCTGCGCGTACCGGAACAGCTGAAAATCATCGGCTATGACGGGACATTTCTCTCAGAAATCGTGACGCCGTCCATCACAACCGTCTGGCAGAACACAGAAAAAATCGCCAGTTCAGCAGCAGATATCATCGTCAAAATGATCGACGATCCCAGCTTTTCTTCGTACCACCTGACGCTTGGCGTCAGGCTCATTGAGCGCGACAGCACACGCTGCGGCTGAAGGATGCATAGACAGGTTTCAGATACACCCTGAACAAAAAGGGGATGTTGCCAAGGCAGCATCCCCTTTGCGTATGTGTTGGGGTTTACCCCTTGACGGCGCCGACGGTCATACCGTCGACCACATGGCGCTGGAAGATCCCGTAGAATACGAGCTCCGGCAGCAGCACCATGACGCTGTAGGCGGCCAGGCCGCCGTAATCGATATTGTACTGCCCCTGGAATGCCGCAATGCCGCGCGAAATGGTGTAATAGGCCGGCTTTTCAATCATAATGGAGGCGAACGGATATTCGTTCCAGATATACAGCAGGTTGAATATGATCACCGTTGCCAGAACCGGCTTTGCAATCGGCACAAGAATCTTCGTCATCAGCTGCCACAGGCTCACGCCGTCCATCAGCGCCGCCTCATCAAGCTCCTTGGGTACGGTACGGAGATAGGCAGTAAACAGCAGCGTATTGAAGGAAATGGATGTTGCGATATACGGCAGGATCAGCGACAGCTGCTGGCTAAAACCAAGGAATTTATTGATCTTATAGATCGGAAACAGCAGGATAAACGGGCTGACCGCAAGTCCCAGCTGCAAAAATCCCTGCAGGCCGCTGCGCACACCGTCACTGCGGTAATACAGCCGGGTCAGGCCCACGGCGCTGGAAAACGTAATGACGATCTCCACAGCAAGCGAGCAGACAGCGATAAAAGCCGTATTTTTGTACAGCGTGAACAGATCCAGCGTCTGCAGCGCGGATACATAGTTCCCAAAGTCCAGCGCATTCGGCAGCGAGAGCGGATTGTTCATGATCTCGCTGTTCGGCTTCATAGAGATAAAGACCAGCCAGATGATCGGGATCACAATTGCGATTGTCAGAAGCACCATCAGGACGTAGCACACGCCCAGCTTTTTTCTTACTCTCATGGCAGGCCCTCTCAATCTTTCCCGCGCAGCAGCAGCGTATAGATTCCCATGAGGATCAGCGAAATCAGGAACGTCGCTGTAGCCAGCGCCATGCCGTAGCCGTATTCTCCCCGGGCAAACGTTGTGTTGTACGCGTAGGTCACGAGTGTTTCTGAGTAATGCGTCGGGCCGCCGCCGGTCAACTGCTGCACCGTCTCAAAAATCTTCATCGAGCCGGTGATAATCAGGATGCCGACCGACACAAACGTGTCGCGCAGCGCCGGAATCGTCACATGCAGCAGCCGCTGCCAGAAATTTGTCCCATCGACAGCTGCCGCCTCCATCATCTCGTGCGGAATCGTCTTGAGCCCGGCAAGATAGATAGCCGCAATATAGCCGGCCTGCTGCCAGAAATAGACGAACGCAATACTGTAGGGCGAGAGCGTTTTGCCGCCGATCCACTCGAGCGCCAGCTTGTCAAGGCCGATGGCCCGCAGGACATTGTTGACAAGGCCCGTCACCGGGTCGAGCAGGTATCCCCAGATAACGCCCGCAATGATGCTTGCGATGATGGCCGGCGCAAAGATCAGCGCCTTGCACACGTTCACGCCGCGCATCGGCTGGTTCAGGAGCATCGCCACAAAGAACGCGCCGATGCCAAGCAGAAGGATGGAGATACCGAGGATAATCGCTGTGTTTTTCAGCGCGATCCAGAAATACGGATCATCCAGCAGACGGATGTAGTTTTTCAGTCCGTACAACCGCGGCTTGCTGATCCCGGAGTATTTGGTAAAGCTGTAGTAAAGCGAAACAAGGATCGGCAGGATGATGTAGACCACATACACCAAGCAGGTCGGCAAAAGCAGTAGCAGCTTATTCTTTTTTGTACTGAGTAATTGCATGTTCTCTCCTTCCGGCGTATCCGCCTGGCGGCCGGTCTGCGATCATCCCGCCATTGGATCCTGCCTTGTTTTACTGTGCGGCCTCGGCAAAGGCAGTGTCGATGGACGCAACCGCCTGCTCCGTGGTGATGTTGCCGAGCATGAGGCTGTTCATCGCGTCATAGAAGGTTTCGCTGACGGATGCAGTCAGGGATGCGACCGGGTTGCTGGCTGTAGTGCTTGCATAGCCGGTAGCCAGTGCCTCAGAGATTGCGGCAAAGGCCGGGTTGGTGTTTTCCATCTGCAGATCCGCATAGGTGGCAATGGGAATGTTGGAGTTGTCAAACAGGATGGACGAGCCTTCCTGGCCAAAGTAGAACGCGAGGAAACGATAAACAGCAGCCTGCTTGGCCTCGTCCTTTGCAACGTCCGCGCTCACAACGAACGGGCAGTTTGCGAACTGGTTGCTGGTTTTCTGCGAATAATCGGAATCCGTATAGGTCGGGCCCCACCAGAAGCCGACGTTCTCGCCGAGTGCTTCGCCGATTTCACCGGCATCCCACTGGCCGGAGGTGAAGATAGCCGCCTGGCCGGTCGTGAACAGGTTCTTGGCCTCGAAGTAGTCGATGGTTGCCATGTTCTGCGGATATGCGCCGGCGGCGCCAAGCTCTGCAAGCTTGTCAAACAGCTTGGAGAATACCGCGCTGCTCTGCGAGCCATCGGCGATTGCCGCAATGTTTTCCGCATAGCCATAGCGGTTCAGGCTGCCAAGATAACCCCAGACACTGTAGTTGGTCATAGCGCCCTGTGCGAAGGTCGTTACGCCGTTGTCGTGCAGCGTCTTGACCATGTCCAGAAGCTCCTCGTATGTCGTCTCGTTTGTCAGCTCGGGCAGACCGTTGTCTGCAAAGATAGCCTTATTGTAATAGAAGCCGGTCACAAGCGAGGTGTAAGCCAGACCGTAGATCTCGCCGTTTTCGCCAGCATAGCAGTTCTTGATGGCATCGGGGATTGCGCTGTCAATGTCGGGGTTCTGGCTGAGGAAATCGTTGAGCGGCAGCAGATAGCCGTTCTCGCCATACTCCAGCACGTCGCCCTCCTGGCACCAGAAGATATCCGGCAGTTCCCCGGACTGCGCCCAGAGCTTGAGCTGCTTGTTGTGCTCCTCGGTCAGGTGCTCAACGAGCTCAATCTTCACATCGGGGTTCTCCTGCTGGAAAGCCTGAATCGCCTGATAGACGGCAGGCTCCTGCTCCTGCGTGTTGGACACGTGCATGGCAAGCGTGATGGTGGTCACATCACCATTGGTGTCCGTGGGCTGCTCCGCTTCAGTGTCTGCCGGCTGCTCTGCCGCTGTGTCTGTGGTGGTGGCTGCGTCGGCGGCCGTGTCCGTCGTGGTTGTCTCTGTCTTGGCTGTGCAGGCTGCCAGTGCCAGCAGCATGGTCAGCGCAAGGATGACTGCAATAATCTTTTTCATGGGTTCCTCCTTGATCTTCATGTGATTGATTGTGTGTTTTCCGATATGACAATCGATTGTCATATCCGTTGTTATATAGTGTAGTAATTGCGCTCTGTTTTGTCAAGAATGCAAGCGCCAAAAAAATTTTTTTGTTGGTTTCGATAATTTGCAGTCATTCACATTGTGTATTTTGCCGATTAAATTTGATTTTTTCCTGTTTATCTGTAGGTCAATCGGTTTTCTATATGGATATAAATAGACCGCTTCGGATCTGCCGAAGCTGCACGGCCTATAACCATCATATCGGTCCTGGGATTGCCGCTCCGTCAGGCCGCCTGCACAGCGGAGAATCTGCGGTACTGCTCCTGATTTCTGCGGAAAAAGCCGCGGATGGCCAGCAGCACAAACGCTGCAGCAGCGAGATAATAGACAGGCAGTGCAACGCTCCACGCGCGTTCCGGAATCAGCTGCCTGTTGGCTGCCGCATCCAGCAGAATGTAAATCAGAAGCTGCTCACTGCCCACAACGAATGGGCGGAGAATGGCGGCGCGGATGGCCATCCGAGCAACACCCAGCGCCAGTTTCGGCGCATCCTTTGCACTGCATACCTCACCTCCAATCGTCACAAAACCGCAGAAATAGATTGAGCCATGGCAGAACATCGAAATATAGATACCCCTGATACCCGTCCGCGTGCAGCCAGCCCGAGAAGCCTTTCAGGAAGGCCTCCGCATGCTCCGCTTTTCGGGTGGGCTGGTACTCATACAGCACAATGGCCTGTTTCGCGCAGCCGCTGGTGCGGTACAGCCACATGTAGGACTTGCTGGTGGAGGAACGTCCCGGCTCTTTCAGCACCTGCAAGGTCGTCTCATCCGCATGCAGCACCGGCTCCTTGCAAAGCTGCTCGCGCAGCGTATCGTAGACCGGCCGCAGCCACTTCTCCGAAGTGTTCAGCAGCCAGTTAGCCATGGCCTGTCGGGACAATTTCAGACCCTGACGCTCAAACTCCTGCTGCAACCGGTACAGCGGCGAGTACATGACGAATTTTTGCGTTGCCAGATAAGCCACCGCCTCCGCAGAGGCAAAGCTGCCAGGCAGCAGTGAGGGTTCTTTCACTGCCTTTACAATGTTGGCTTCACCGGTCTCCTGCTCGCAGTTCTTGCAGGCGTAGGCGTAGTACACGTCCTCGCGCACCCAGAACTCTGCCGGCTTCATCTGCAGTGTTCGGCGAACCTCTTTGCCGATCTCAACCATCTGGCTGCCACAGGCAGAACAAGTCCGTTCGTTCTCCGGCAGACGGTGCTCCACTACCTCGGTGGGAGTACCCTCCGGAACGACATCCAGCACATTGCCGGACTGCCGTTTGCGCTCGTGCGCCTTCACGGTGATCTGCTTCTCTATGGCGGCTTTGGTGCCGAAAGCATAGGCCTCCAGCTCATTGTAGGTCAGGCTCAGTTGCTCCATGACCATCTGCTCCGCCTGTTCCGAAGAACGGCCAAACAGCTTCTTTTTAGACAGCTTCAGCTGTTCCAGCAGCCACTCGTTTTGCAGCGTGAGGCTGGTAATGACCTGCGCCTGTTCCTGTTCGCGGGCAGCAAACTTTGCTTCCAGTCTTGCATGCGCCTCTTCCAACTTGGCGCTCTTTGCTTCCAACTGCGCATTTTCCTGCTGCAACCGCTCATATTCCGCACGGGAAATGGTCACCATTTCTTCCGTGTTGCTTGTCTGCATTTCTCTGTTTTCCATGTAAACATTATACCACAGAATGCGGCAAAAAGCCAGTGTTTTCAATGATTTCCGCCTGTTTTGCTTGTTTAGACAGCAGTCAATCCCGTCACTGGGTGGTGGGCTTTCGGCTGTTCGATTTGCAGCCCCTCCATGAGCCAGCGGTACTGCTGCTGCGTTAAAGTCTTCACCTCGGATTCAGAGCGCGGCCATTGGTACGCGCCCTGTTCCAGTCGCTTGTACAGCAGGATGAAGCCATCTTTTTCCCAGTACAAGCCCTTGATACGGTCTCGCCGCCGCCCGCAGAACAGGAACAGTGTGTTGGTAAATGGATCCAGTTCAAACTGCTGCTGGACGAGGCGCGCCAGACCATCTATGCCCTTGCGCAGATCCGTGTAGCCGCAGGCGATATAGACTTGATCTGCACCGGTGAAATCGTTCAGCATAGGCGTAGGAGCTCCACCAGCAGTCTCAGCTGTTCCGCGTCACAACCGGGGTAAATGTCCA
>OLNQ01003588.1_pt1 | contig 12432 bp, 9 predicted proteins | sample 1672821 | NCBI WGS metagenome assembly OLNQ01 (sample SAMEA3136727, study PRJEB25190) | human gut metagenome | biome: human gut; feature: human-associated habitat; material: faeces | place: Austria | collected 2013 | reverse complement strand
CTTGATGCCCTCCATATTGTGGTCGGTGATGGCATCGGCCAGTTCGTAAGTCTCCTCGATGGTATTGCTGCGCAGCGAGTCGAATGTCTGCTCGCGGTCCCAGGGGCACTCGCGGCGCAGGGTGTTCATCACCTCCAAAAGACGGGCCGTGGCCTTCAGACGTTTATCTTCCATGTCGCAAATTATTTTTTCACACCGGGCGCAGAAGCAGAATCCGTCCGTGATTCGCCGCCGTCCGCCCGCTAAAACCGTGGTTTTACTCCGGCAAAGGTAGCACATTCGGCGGAAAAAAAGTAACTTTGCAGGAAACAAAATCCTCACGTCGCATGAAATTACGACTTCTGATCCTCTTGACGACAGCCCTTTGCGGCCTGTGCACCGCCGCGGCGCAACCCGCCCCGGAAAAGACGACGCCCCGCGAAGGGATCTTCACGTTCGGTCCCGGAACGACAATCTCCGCCGACCGCGAACTGGCCCCTCTGGCCGAATACGCCGCCGAATACCTCGGGTGCGGGGTCCGCAACGGCATGGCGGGGGAAGGCTCCGTCGTGCTGACGCTCGACGCCCCGGACGGGAAGCCGTCGGAGGCTTACACCCTCGACATCGCGCCCGACCACATCCAGATCGGAAGTTCCACCTGCGGCGGGGTTTTCAACGGGCTGCAACAACTGTTCCGGCTGCTGCCGCCCGAAGTCTACGCCCGCAGGGGGATCGCCCCGGGAACCGGCATCGCCTGCGTCAGGATCGAGGACAAGCCGCGGTTCGGCTATCGGGGGATGATGCTCGACGTGGCGCGGACGTGGATCGGAATGGATGAAGTGAAACGTTATATAGACCTATTTTCCTACCACAATATCAACAAATTGCATCTTCATCTTTCGGACGACGAGGGGTGGCGCATCGAGATCCTTTCGCACCCCGAGCTGACCGAGATCGGCGGCTTCCGCGGCGGCGACTCGCCCGTGAGGCCCGTATACGGCAAGTGGTCAGAGAAATACGGAGGTTACTTCAAGCAAAGCGAGATGCACGAGCTGATCCGTTACGCCGCCCTGCGGAATATCGAGATCATTCCCGAAATCGACCTGCCGGGCCACAGCCGCAACATCGCGTCGGTGCATCCCGAAATCCGCTGCAACTATCCGCCCGACACCGTGTCGACCAACGGTTACGACTACCGTTCGGCATGGTGCGTGGCACGCGAGGAGAACTACGCGCTGCTCGCGGACATCCTGGGCGAACTCTGCACGCTGTTCCCCTCGGAATACATCCACGTGGGCGGCGACGAGGTCGACATGACCCAATGGAAGCGCTGCCCCGACTGCCAGGCGCTGATGCGGCAGCGGGGCATGGCAGACCCGCACCAACTGGAAGACCTCTTCATGCAACGCATGGCGGCGATCCTCAGCGCCAACGGCAAACGCCCCGCCGTGTGGAACGAGGCGGTGACGACGGGCGACCTGGCGCACGACAGCCGCGTCTACAGCTGGCAGAGCGTCAAGGCATGCCTCGACGCCACGGCCAAGGGATACGAGACCGTAGTGATGCCGGGCGAATATTTCTATTTCGACATGCGCCAGACCCCGCACGAGGACGGGCACGACTGGGCGGCGGTCTTCGACGCGAAAAAGGTCTTCGGGTTCGACTTCACGGACAAGGGGTTCAGCCCGGAGCAGATGCGCAACGTCGTCGGGTTGCAGGCGGCGTTCTTCAGCGAAGCCTACGTCTCGCACGAGCCCGAGAAGCCCGACTACCTCGACTACATGTGTTTCCCGCGTATCTGCGCACTCGCCCGCATCGCTTGGCGCGGCAACGGCGAAGGCTGGGACGCCTATTACAAAGGGCTCGTGGAGAAGCATTACGACCGCATGGCAGCCATGGGCATCCGTTTCCGGCTCTTCCCGCCGAAGGTGAGCTATAAGGATGGCGCATTCACCGTGACGGCCGACGACGGGTCGGAGATATACTACACGGAAGGCGACGCGCCCGAAGAACACCGTTATACCCGTCCCGTCAAGACCGGCAAACCGCACCTGTACCGCTTCTTCACCCGCTACAAAACGGGGCGCAGCCCCTATGTCGCCGACAAATCCTACTACCGCACGCTCACACCCGCCGTGGCCATCACCACCTCGATGGGCGAGAGCAGGCAGTTCCCCCTTGCCAATGCCGCGGGTTACAAGGGGCTTTCGCGGACAGCGCGCGCCTGCCGGCAGCAGGACTGGGTGCTCTACACCTTCGAGCAGCCGGTGAAATGCCGCGAAATGTACCTCCAGACCGGAAACCGCCAGCTGCCGAAGACCATCATAACCACAGGTTATGCCGAGGTGTCGTACGACGGTGCGACGTATGAGCGGGCGGGCGACCTCGAAAAGGGAAGCATCACCCTGAAGCCGGGGCGCGCGGTGAAAGCCGTGCGGATCGTCTCGACCTGCGACGACAACGGCACGCCCTATGTGACGATCCAGCCGCCGCAGATCAAGCCGGTGCTGTAACGGCGGCCTGCTCCGGCCAGCAACGGCGCATCGGCGCGGCAGGACTGCGGCACATGGATGAAAAGGTTGCGAGCAGGATGCCTTCGGGCCATCGGCGGACGGACGGCACGGGCGGAAGCAATCTTCACACGGATCGGCCCTCAGACGGGAGGGCGGGAAGCGATTTTACGGCAAAGCAGAAGAACAGGCACTGCGCCAGGTAGTAGGGAACCATCACGACGTAGGTGCGCCCGGGAACGGCCCCGATGAAACGGCTCCAGGCTATCACGCCGTCGGAAAAAACGAACAGCAGGGCCGCGAAGCGGAACCATGCGGCATACGCCCCGCGATACCGGAGCACGCTGTAAAGCATCCCGGCGATGACCGCACCGTAAACGGCGACGCCGATCCGTTCGGCCGGATCCAAGACCCGGGGCACGACCCCGGCGAAGAGCAACGCGAGCAACGCCGCGGGAAGCAGCCATGCGGCAGGACGGGCAGGAAGTCCCCCGGCGCAGAGGAAATAGCGGATATAGGCACCGTGGGCCAGCGCGAAAAACAGCATCTGCGGAATGAACAGACCCTTCGCACCCGCCGCATCGCCCAGGGCAGACAAGAGGAGTGCAGCCCCGACCGGAAGCAACGTTTTCCGCCGGAGGCAGAAAACCGCCACAGCCAGCAAAAGCACCGGATAGGCCACCTTGTACGGAAGAGCCGCCGCCTTGGTGAAGAACAGGGCGGCGCCTGCGGCAAAAAGCAGGGTAGTCAGGGCCAATATGCGGGAAGTCCGATGCATCGTTTCAGGAAAAATCATTTCAGGAAAAAAGCCGCCCGTCAGAAAACTGGCAGGCGGCTTCGGTTCTTATCCGTCACGACGGGTCATGCACGGACATGGGCGCCGCACTGGCGCTCGAACTGCGCCGTGAGGTTCTGCATGGCCCGTTCGATGGCCTTTTCGTCCAACGTGCGGGTCTTGTCCTCGAGGATAAAGCTCAGGGCATAGGATTTCTTGCCTTCGGGCAGCTTGTCGCCCTCGTAGACGTCGAACAGCGAAACGCTCTTGAGTAACTTGCGCTCCGTAGCGAACGCCACGTCGCGCAGCGCCGAGAAGGTCACCTGCTTGTCCACGAGCAGCGCCAGGTCGCGCTTCACCTCGGGGAACTTCGACAGCTCCTCGGCCACGATCCGGTGCTTTTTGGTCGATTTGACAAGCGCCTCGAAGTTCATCTCCAGATAGAAGACATCCTGTTTGACGTCGAGTTTGCGGCGGATATTCCGGCTGACCGTACCGATCTGCAACAGCTCCCTGCCGTTGAGCGCCATCGTGAGCGCCTCGCCGAAGAGGTCGCTTTGCAGCGTTTCGGTCTTGAGCGCATAGATGTCGATGCCGAAGCGGCGCAGCAGTTTTTCGGCCACGGCGCGCAGCGTGAAGAACGATGCGGCCTGCGGCTGCACGTTCCACGAAGCGGGCACGGCGATGCCCGTCACGGCGATGGCCAGGCGGTACTCTTCGGAATAGGCTGCCAGGGGGGTTTCGTCCGCACGTTTGGCCTCGTCGTAGAAATAGCAGTTGCCGAACTCGTAGAGTTTCAGGTCGCCGTTGCGGCGGTTGGCGTTGAGCTGCACGGCTTCCAGCATGTTGAACAGCAGCGTCTGGCGCATGACGCTGAGGTCGGCGCTCAGCGGGTTGAGGATACGCACGCAGTTTTCCGCCCGGTAGCTCTCCAACCCTTCGTAATAGGCCGCCCTCGTCAGCGAGTTGGACATGATCTCCGTAAAGCCGTTGGCCGATAGGTAGTCGGCGGCGAGGTTCATCAGGCGGTTGCGGTCGGGTTTGGGCGCATAGGAAAGCGTCGAACGGACGCGCGAGGGTATTTCGACGTTGTTGTAGCCGTAAATGCGCAGGATGTCCTCGATGAGGTCGGCCTCGCGCTGCACGTCGACCCGGTAGGGCGGCACGGCCACGCTCAGCACGCCGTCCTTCTCGTCCAGCACCTTCACTTCGAGCGCCGCCAGGATCGCACGGACGGTCTCTTCGGGGATATGCTTGCCGATCAGCGCGTCGATGCGGGCGAACGAGACGTCGAAGCGGAAATCTTCGATCGGCGCGGGGTAGATGTCGGTGATGTCGCTCGAAATCTCGCCCCCGGCCAGCTCCTTCATCAGCAGGGCGGCACGCTTGGCGGCATAGACCTGCATATTGGGATCGACACCGCGCTCGAAACGGAACGACGAATCGGTGTTCAGGCCGAAGCGCTTGGCGGTTTTGCGCACCCACACGGGGTTGAAATAGGCGCTCTCGATAAATACGTCGGTCGTGGTGTCGCTCACGCCCGAGTCCAGTCCGCCGAAGACGCCGGCGATGCACATCGGACGCTCGGCCGAGCAGATCATCAGGTCGTCCGCCGTGAGCTTGCGCTCCACGCCGTCCAAAGTCACGAAGGGCGTACCTTCGGCGCAGGTGCGCACGACGACCTCGCGGCCCTCGATCTTCGCCGCGTCGAACGCGTGCAGAGGTTGTCCCAGTTCGAAAAGCACGAAATTGGTGATGTCCACCAGGTTGTTCTTGGGGTTGATGCCCGCGGCACGCAGGCAGTTCTGCATCCACTCGGGCGAGGGGGCTATCTTGCAGTTTTTCACGGTCACGCCCGCATAGCGGGGCGCCGCCTCGTGGTTCTCGACGCGGATTTTCACGCCGAGGTCGTGGTTGTCCGGGGCGAAAGCCGACACGTCGGGCATCTTCACCGAAACATCTTCCCCCCGGCTGCGCAGATAGGCCGCCAGGTCGCGCGCCACGCCGATGTGCGACGCGGCATCCACACGGTTGGGCGTGAGCCCCACCTCGATCAGGTAGTCGTCCTCGATGCGGAGGTAGTCCCTGGCCGTCGTACCCGCCACGGCATCGGCGGGAAGCTCCATGATCCCGTCGTGCGAGGCTCCGATGCCCAGTTCGTCCTCGGCACAAAGCATGCCGAGCGATTCCACGCCGCGGATCTTGCTGCGCTTGATCTTGAACGCCTCGTCGCCTCCTTCGGGGTAGAGCACGGCACCCACCGTGGCGCAGAGCACTTTGAGTCCCTTGCGGCAGTTGGGTGCGCCGCAGACGATCCGCAAGGGCTCCGGAGCGCCCACGTCGACCGTCGTTACGTGCAGATGATCCGAATCGGGATGCTTCTCGCAGGTGAGCACTTCGCCCACGACGACGCCTTGCAGGCCGCCGCGCACGGTCTCGATCTTCTCGAACGACTCCACCTCCAGACCGATGTCCGTGAGGATAGTCGCCATCGCCTCGGCCGACAGGTCGGCGGCGATGTACTTTTTCAGCCAGTTGTAAGAGATATTCATATCGTTTCGAATTTTCTTTCCGATGAAATATAACGGACAAAAATACGAAAAAAATCGGCGAAAACGCTCGGTACGGCCAGAAAAATCGACTGCAAGCAATTCATTCTCTACCGCAGTTTCAAGTTTCCGATTTTTTTCTTATCTTCAACCAACAAAAACGAAAATCATGTATCGCATCCCCCGCATCGACTGCAACGTCGCATGTCCCGCATCGCTCGAAGAGGCCTTCGCACGCACCGTGCGCGAAACGGTCGCCTGCAACAACTGGCCGGCCGATTTCCCCTATGCCCCGCAAGTCGGGTTCCGCATCTTCCACACGGGCGCCGATCTGCTGCTGCGGTTCGACATCGCGGAACGCTGTACGGCGGCCCGCACGCTCGACGACAACGGCCCCGTATGGACCGACTCCTGCGCGGAGTTTTTTTTCCGCCCCGAAGGGAGCGACTCCTACTACAACTTCGAATGCAACTGCATCGGCACGCTGCTCGTCGGGCACCGGCGCGACCGCACGCAGGCGGAACATGCCCCCGCCGAAGTGCTGCGCACCGTGCGGCGACGCGCGACCTATCCGCACGCTCCGCTGCCGGAAACCGAAGGCGACAACCGCTGGACGCTGACGCTCGCAATCCCCGCCGCCGCACTGTTCCGCGACCGGCTCGCAAGGTGGGACGGCGTACGGGGTGCGATGAACCTCTACAAATGCGGCGACGACCTCTCGTGCCCGCATTACCTCTCATGGCGGCCGGTCGGAACGCCTGCGCCCGATTTCCACCGCCCCGAGTTCTTCGAACCGGTATTTTTCGAACCGAAAAAACAATAAACGTCCGATGAAACCCAAGTACATTCTGGCGCTCGACCAGGGGACGACCTCCTCGCGCGCCGTCCTGTTCAACTCCCGCTGCGAGATCGTCTCGATGTCGCAGCGCCCCTTCAACCAACAGTTCCCGCAACCGGGATGGGTCGAACACAACCCGCTCGAAATCTGGTCAACGCAGTCCTTCGTCATGGAGAACGTCGTCAACAAGGCCGATATCGAATGGAGCGACATCGAAGCGCTGGGCATTACCAACCAGCGCGAGACGACCGTCGTATGGGACCGCCAGACGTCGGAACCCGTCTACAACGCGATCGTGTGGCAGGATCGCCGCACGGCCGACTACTGCGACGTGCTGCGCGAACGCGGTCTGACGAAGCGCATCCGCGAAAAGACGGGATTGATTCTCGACGCCTACTTCTCGGCGACCAAAATCCGCTGGATTCTCGACAACGTACCCGGCGCACGCGCGCGCGCCGAGCGGGACGAACTCTGTTTCGGCACGGTCGATTCGTGGCTCGCATGGCGGCTTTCGGGCGGGCGGCTCCACATCACCGACGTCTCGAACGCCTCGCGCACGATGCTCTTCGACATCCACACCCTCGACTGGGACGACGAACTGCTCGACCTGTTCGACATCCCGCGCTCGATGCTGCCCGAAGTCGTACCCACGAGCGCCGTATACGGCACGACCGACTGCCCGCAGATACCGGTGCCGATCCCGATCGCCTCGCTGGCGGGCGACCAGCAGGCCGCGCTTTTCGGGCAGCAGTGCATCGCCCCCTTCTCGGCCAAGACGACCTACGGCACGGGATGCTTCATCATGCTCAATACGGGCGACCGGCCCCACGCCTCGGCCAACAACCTGCTGGCCACCGTGGCGTGGCAGCTCGGCGGCAAGACGACCTATGCGCTCGAAGGAAGCGTCTTCGTAGGCGGTTCGGTCATCCAATGGCTGCGCGACGGGTTGAAACTCTTCTCCTCGTCGGCCGATTCGGAACCGCTGGCCGCATCGGTCGAAGATACGGGCGGCGTCTATCTGGTACCGGCACTGACGGGACTGGGCGCTCCCTACTGGGACCCCTATGCCCGCGGCACGATCGTCGGCATCACGCGCGGCACGACTTCCGCGCACATCACCCGGGCGGCGCTCGAAGCAATCGCCTTCGAGGTCGACGACGTGGTACGCGCCATGGCGGCCGATACGGGACACACCTCAACCGAGATGCGCGTCGACGGCGGTGCCGTGGCCAACAGCCTGCTGATGCAGTTCCAGGCCGATCTCACGGGCGTGCGCATCATCCGCCCCTCGGTCATGGAATCCACGGCGCTGGGGGTAGCCATGTTCGCCGGTCTCGCGGTGGGATTCTGGCATTCGACCGACGAAATTTGCGCCCTGCTCAAACCCGACCGCACCTTCTCACCCGAAGCCGCTCCGGCACTCATGGAACAACGCCGCAAACGCTGGCACGAGGCCGTGCGCCGCAGCCGGCATTGGGTCGAAGAGTAACGACAACCGTAAAAACGACTCGTCATGACACCTGTTCTGGCCGAATTCATCGGAACCGCCGTGATGCTGCTTCTGGGCACCGGCGTCTGCGCAAACGTTTCACTGGCCCGCACCAAAGGCAACGGCGCGGGGTGGATCGTCGTCATCGTCACCTGGGCGATGGCCGTCTTCACCGGAGTGGTGATCGCCGGTCCGTACAGCGGCGCACACCTCAATCCTTCGGTCACGCTGGCCTTCGCCGCGACGGGGCAGTTCCCGTGGAGCGACGTGCCGGGCTACGTGCTCGCCCAGATGCTGGGCGGTGCGGCGGGCGCGCTGGCCACATGGCTCTTCTACCGTCCCCATTTCGATCTGGAAGAGAACCCCGACACCATTCGCGGCGTTTTCTGCACCGCCCCCGCCGTCCGCAACCCGGCATCGAATCTATTGAGCGAGATAATCGCCACATTCGTATTGATTTTCACTATTTTCTATATCACGGAAGGACACCTTGCGTCGACCGAAGGCAACGTCCCTATCGGGCTGGGATCGGTCGGTGCGCTTCCCGTAGCGCTGGTCATCCTGGTCATCGGCGGCGCATTGGGCGGCACGACGGGCTATTCGCTCAACCCCGCCCGCGATCTTTCGCCGCGCATCGTCCACGCGCTGGTCCCGATCCGCCACAAGGGCGGCAGCGACTGGCGCTATGCGTGGATCGCCTCGGTCGGGCCGCTGCTCGGGGCGCTGCTCGCCGCAGGAGTTCAAGTGATGATCCGCTCCTGAAACACGAAAGCCGGAATCGAGATTCCGGCTTTCGTGTTCGAACGGGCAGGTATTCCGCAGGCATAGTTTTTGTTTCCGGAGGAGGAAAACGACAAGCCGGATGAGCAAATTCAAGCCCCACATCGCCCTGTTGGTGTGCAACATCCTTTGGGCGATGGACTATCCCTTCTACAACATCGTACTGCCCGAGTACGTCCACCCGATGGCCATGGTATCGGGCTCGCTGATCGCAACGGCGCTGCTGTCGCTCATTCCGCTCGCCTGGGAGAAATCCGAAAAGGTGGCACGCACCGACATCCGCAGACTGATCGGGGCCGCACTGCTCATCGGCGTGCTGCGCAAGGTCTTCATCATGTACGGACTCTCGATGACGTCGCCCATCGACGGATCGATCATCGACACGATCGTTCCGCTGCTCGTGCTGGTCGTCTCGGTGTTGTTGGGAATGGATCGCTTCACGAAACTCAAAGTCGCCGGTCTCGCGCTCGGCATGGCGGGAGCCGTCGCCGTCGTACTGACGGGCATCTCGGCCGCCCACACCCATTCGCACCTGTGGGGCAACATCCTGATTCTGCTCTGCGCCTGCGTTACGTCGCTCTACATGGTCTGGTTCAAACGGCTGATCGCCAAATACCGAATCACGACCGTCCTGCGCTGGCTCTATTGCACCGCCGCGATCGTCGCGCTGCCGTTCGGACTGCGGGCGATCATCCACACCGACTACGCCGCAATCGCGCAACATGCGCTCTTCCCGACCCTGTTCGTGCTGATCGTCCCGACCTATCTGCCCAACCTGATGCTCAACTATGCGCTCAAAACGGTGCAGCCGACCGTTTCGAGCATCTACACCTACCTGCAACCCGTGCTGGCCATCGCCATGTCGGTGGCAATGGGGCTGGACAAGCTGCACCTCGACACGGTGATCTTCGCCCTCGTGATCTTCACGGGCGTGGCACTGGTGCTGCGTTCCTACGCCACGCATCCCGACGCGCCCGCCTCGCGGACGCACTGAGAGGCCCGGCGGCTCCGCCGTTCTACCGCGAACCGATCCAGAGGAAGACCATACCGACGAGGATCAACGCCAGATCGATCGCCTTGGCGCGCAGGTTGCGTTCGCGGAAGAGCAGCGCGCCGAATCCGAACGAGACGACGACCGAGCCGCGGCGGATCATCGAGACGACCGAAATCATCGCTTCGGAGTCGCTCAACGCATAGAGATAGCAGAGATCGGCCGCCGACAGAAAAAGCGAAATGAAGGGAATGGCCCAGCTCCAATGGAAGGGCGTCGTACGCCTCCGGCGCGGCCACCAGATCAGCAGCACGGCCGCGGACATCATCCAGAACTGATAGAAGGTATACCAGCTCTGCACGAAGACAGGGTCGAGCCGGCGCGTGATGAACTTGTCGTACAACCCGCTCGCAGCCCCCAGCACGGCGGCCGCGGCGATGCAGTAGATCCAGACGTCGTGACGGAAATCGACCCCTTCCCTGCGGCTCGACCGGCTCAGCAGAAAGAGCGATCCTATGGCCAGCACCACGCCGACCCACTGATACCCGTTGAGCCGCTCGCCGAAGATCAGCATGGCCCCCACGAGCGTCATCACCGGCCGTGTGGCGTTGATCGGCCCGACGATCGTCAGCGGCAGATGTTTGATGCCGAAATAGCCGAATACCCACGAAGAGAGTACGATGCACGATTTCAACACGACGAGCAGGTGAGCGTGCAGATCGCCCGCAGGACAGCGCAGGGGCGTCGCGTCGAACCATCCCCAGCCGCCGGCCGTCGAGAGGATCGTCGGCAGGAACAACAGCGACGAAAAGAGGGTATTGAGCAGCAGCACCGGCAGCACGGCATTGTCGCGCAAAGCCTGCTTCTTCGCCACGTCGTACAATCCCAGCAGCAGCGCCGAGGTAAAAGCCAGCAGCAACCACATGGGGCGGCTACATCAGGTCTTCGCCGTAGACGGCGCCGGGCAGGTCGTGGAGGTTGTAGCGCGACGCCATCGACATGCCGTAGGCACCGGCCGACTTGATCGTCAGCAGGTCGCCGCGCACCGAACGGCGCAGGCTCACGTTCTCGTCGAACCGGTCGGTCGACTCGCAGGCCGTGCCGACGACCGTGTACTTGTCCGTGCGGTCGGTTTCGGCCGTGATGTTTTCGATGTTGTGGTAGGAGCCGTAGAGCGCGGGGCGGATCAACTCGGTCATCGAGGCGTCGACGATCAGCAGCTTGCGCCCCGTGGCGGTCGTCTTGTTGAACAGCACGCGCGTGATGAGTTCGCCGCACTCGCCGACGATCGACCGGCCGAATTCGAAATGCACCTCGCGGTCGCCGACCCGCAGATGGTTGTGGACGATGGCGAACAACGACGCGAAGTTGGGGATCGGCTCGTTTTCGGGCATGTCGTAGTTGATGCCCAGACCGCCGCCCACGTCGACGAAACGGAACGAAAAGCCCAGCCGTTCGAGGTTCTCGACGATGACGTTGACCTTCTGGCACATGTTCTCGAAGACGTGCAGTTCGCGGATCTGCGAACCGATGTGCAGGTGAACGCCCACGATGCGCAGGTGTTTCAGCGTCATGGAATACGACGCCAGTATCGGCGGCACCTGTGTTTTCTCGCATCTTGACGGCGACATCGCACGCCTGATCCGTTTTCGTGAGGCAATGCAGACCGGCGCAGGGAGCTTCGAGGTACTCTGCTTCGATGATCAAGCGCATTTTCTTAGAGAGTACCTTGGCCCGCATATCACACTCAAAACCATCGACGCTGCCACAGTAGAAGCAGAACTGGGACTATAAAGGAGGAATGCATTCTGGATAAAAAGCGAGCAGCAGCCATCATCGCCGTCTCCATACCGGGACTCATCACCCTGCTTTACCTGGGCGGAGTGCTTGGCCAATTGCTGATAAACTACGAGCTTTGGATGAATTCCGGCGGTCTTACAGGGCAAACGACCATCGGCGCCGTAGACTGGAATCCGATCGTGTGTCTGGGCAGCGCCTTCAGCATCCCGGGGCTAAAAAGCATCGGTATACTGCTGCTGACCGGGGTCGGTATCACGGCCTATGTGCGTTTCCACGATAAATTCAGCTCCAAGGACTACGATGAGCGCGGATTTACCCGCAGCAAGTACGGAACCTACGGCACCGCTTCATGGATGAAGGACAAGGAACTGAAAGAGATTCTGGAGATCAAGCCTCCGCCGCAGGCCGATGGCATCATTTTGGGCGAAAAAAACGGCAGCGTTGTCTGCTTACCTAAAGACACCAGACTGAACCGCCACATCGCCGTATTCGGTGCATCAGGTACCCGGAAATCCCGTGGCGTGATCCGTCCGGCACTGTTCACCATACTCAAGCGCGGAGAGTCGGCAGTCATTACGGATCCGAAGGCGGAGCTCTATAACGATACCGCCGAGTTGTTCCGCAAGAACGGGTATGAGGTAAAAGTATTCAACCTGGTAGACCCCCGGCATGGCGACTCATGGAACTGCATGTCAGACCTGAACGGCGATACCCTGCTGGC
>OLNQ01003587.1_pt1 | contig 12434 bp, 9 predicted proteins | sample 1672821 | NCBI WGS metagenome assembly OLNQ01 (sample SAMEA3136727, study PRJEB25190) | human gut metagenome | biome: human gut; feature: human-associated habitat; material: faeces | place: Austria | collected 2013 | reverse complement strand
GCTCGGCATACTGCTTGAACATGCCCATGCGCTCGCTCTGCACATAGGGGCCCACAGGGCCGCCAACGTCCGGGCCCTCGTCCCACAGCAGGCCGGTCTCGCGCAGAGTGTTGTAGATCACGTCCACAGCACCTTCCACATAGCGGCCCTGGTCGGTGTCCTCAATGCGCAGGATGAAGGTGCCACCCTCGTGCTTTGCCATTAAATAGGTATATAGCGCAGTGCGCAGGTTGCCCACATGCATATAGCCGGTGGGCGAGGGGGCAAAACGGGTGCGGACTTTGTTGCTCGGCATAGAAAAACGCTCCTTTTATACTCATGCAAAAAAATGCGGATAGCTACGTCTTAGTTTACCTGTTCCGCTGCGATTTGTCAACGGAGGGGCGTGTTTTGTGCGAAGGCCGGGTGTTTTGGACACAAGGCGGGACATTTTGTCGAAACCGCCCGCAATCATTGACGAAGGCTGTATTTTTTTGTATACTAATTTCAAACGGTGCTGGCACAATTTTCCTGTTGTGCCAGCTGCCTGCCTGTATGGAGAAAACGTTGAAGGAGAATGATACCTATGAAAAGCACCGGGATCGTCCGCGGCATCGACTCGCTGGGCCGCATCGTCCTGCCCAAGGAGCTGCGCACCACCCTGCATCTGGACGGGGACACCAAGCTGGAGATCTTTGTGGATGGCGACGCCATCGTGCTCAAGAAGCACCGCCCCGCCGGCAGCTGCGACTTCTGCGGCGACGTGGACGCCAACGCCATCCAGTTTGCCGGGTACTGCATCTGCCCCGCCTGCCGCCGCAAGATCGGCGCGCTGTAAACCAGAACCAAAAGGAGGCCTGCGTCCATGAGCCGCATGACCGATTTTACTGTCCCTTCCACCGTGCCCGGGCGCACCCTGCATGCGTTCTGCTGTGAGCCGGAGGGCGAAGTGCGGGCGGTGCTGCAGCTGTCCCACGGCATGGTGGAGTTCATCGACCGGTACAAGCCGCTGGCGGAGTATCTGGCCGGGCAGGGCATCGTGGTGGTCGGCCACGACCACCTGGGCCACGGCGGGTCCATCCGCACCAAGGCCGACTACGGCTACTTTGCCGAGCCGGACGGCAACCGTGCCGTGCTGGACGATCTGCACGCCATGACCCTGCGCACCAAGGAGCGCTACCCCGGTGTGCCGTACTTTCTGCTGGGGCACAGCATGGGCTCGTTCTATGCCCGGCAGTACCTGTGCGAATACGGGCAGGAACTGAGCGGTGCCATCATCATGGGCACCGGCCACCAGCCCAAAGCGCTGGTGCAGTTTGCCCGCAGCACCTGCCGGGCGCTGGCGGCCGTGCACGGCTGGCAGTACCGCAGCAAGCTGGTGGCCAGCCTGTCCTTCATGGGCTACAACAAGGGGCTGGAGGGCCGCACCACCCACGACTGGCTCAACCGTGACGCCGCCGAGGTGGACAAGTACCTGGCCGACGAGCGCTGCACCTTTACCTTTACGCTCAACGCCTACTACAGCATGTTCAGCGGCATCCTGCGCCTGCACGACCCGGCTTTTCTGGCCCGGATGCCCAAGGACCTGCCCCTGCTGTTCCTGGCCGGCACCGCCGACCCGGTGGGCGACCGGGGCAAGGGCGTGCTGCGCGCCATCCAGAGCCTGAAGGCCGCAGGCGTGCAGAACATCCGCTGCAAGCTGTACCCCGGCGCCCGGCACGAACTGCTGGTGGAGACCAACCGGCAGGAAGTGTTTGCCGACATTGCCGCCTGGCTGAACGATCAGCTGCGCTGACCACACTGCACCGCACCTTCTTTGCATTTTTCAAAGCCGCTGCCCGGCACACCGGGCAGCGGCTTTTCTGCGTTCTGCAACAAGAAATTTCAATGCGTATCAAGACCATTTCAGCAGCGTAACAACAGCGCACATTTCTCTCTGCATTTCGTGTAAATTCCCGCCGGATTTTTTTGCACTTTGCCAATTATCCGCGTGTTTTGTGAAGCTATTGACAGCGCAGCCATAAAATGATGTATCATAAACAGAGTTTATTGTTCTGTTTTATCTCCGTATAGATACAATTTATGGTATCTTTTGTGTGCAGATCGAAAGGAGCGAATCTTATGACGAACAAGAAATTCAAAAAAGCCGCAATGGCTCTGGCCCTGACCGCCTGTGTGGCAGCCACCCCTCTGGCCGCCAATGCTGAGACCCCTGAAAACGCAGTCCCTGTAGAGAACAAAGAACGTTCCGAAGCAGAAACTCCTGCACAACAGGCTTCTAAAAGTGCAAACACTGCTCCCGTAGAAAACCAGGAGCACAAAAACGCCGAGGGCATTCTGGAGGACCGGGAGACTGAGGACAAGAAAATCACGACCGATGTCGAGTACACCGACCGCGAGTTCACCTATAATGAGGACGGCACCGTCAAATCGGAGGAATCCTCCGGTCATATCGTCCAGAAGGAGATGGATAAGAGCACCGAAGCCGCTTCTGGCGAGACTGCCGGAGAAGGCAAGGATTCCGAGGGTTCTGCTAAAACTCCTGAAGCAGGCGAGACCACCGAGGAAGGCAAGGGCATCGAAGCTCCCGATGCGGACATCTCCGAACCGGTCAAGGACGCCGAGGGCAAGATCATCGGCACTGCCTCCAAGGAGGAGCGCACCGAACAGGAAACCACCATCACACCCACCAGCCCGGACTCTGAAAAGCTGGTAGACAGCACTGTCAACCCGGACGGTTCTGTGACCAACCGCTACGAGACTTCTCACACTGCTGATAAGACTACAACCAACACAACCACCGGCACAGTTACCGCAGACACCAAGGAGATTTTTGTGACCGATGGCAAAGGGGTTGACCTGAAGCAGGAGTTGGGCAAGGATTATCAGGAAAAACTGAAGTGGGACACCGTCGATGGCACCTCGTTCAACGGCTACACCGTGGGCAGCATGGAAGAAAACGGCGACCGCCAGACCTACACCCTGACCAAACACACGGAAGACACCGACCTTAAGATGACCGGCGAAGATCTTGCCAAGCTCCTGGAAGCTGACTACACCAAAACCGAGAACGACGATGGCAGCTACACCCTGACCAAAAGCATCCGCACTTCTGCCGGCGAACAAACTGTGTACATCACCGTGACCGGCAACAAGGCCACCCGCACGGTGGACACTACCCTGAAGGTGGACGTTAAAAAGAGCGAGCACCCCGGAAGCGCTGAAGTGAAGCAGGACGACGTGATGCTGCCCAACAAAACAGATAAGACGCTGGCCTTTACAGACAAGAACAGCAACACCTTCCATGTGGATCTGGATGAGCTGCTTCAGGAGCCGGACAAAACCGAGAGCACCAATGCTGCCGGTGACAAGGTCATCACTGTGAAGGACGGCAGCAAGACCTATGAGATCATTTACCACGAGACGAACGAGTACACCGATGCACAGGTCAAGGATCTGTCCGCCGACGAGCTGGCCGGTCTGTTGAACAGCAATTCCGCTAACGGCAAGTTCATTGTCAAGGATGGCAAGGTCTGCAAGGTGGTCAACGACGAAGCCTGCGAGATCAGCTACAATAATGCCACGAAGCTGCTGAAAAAGGTCCAGATTTCTGTCACTATGACCGATGCCGACAACCAGCTGTCCAAGGACAACGGCACCTTGGAGGATGCCAAGCTTCGTGCCAAAAAGGACGCTTTGCAGAAGGCTCTGGCAGAAGCGATCTACGCCTGCACCGGCACCACGGTGGACCCCTCTTCTCTGCCCATTACAGACGAGGATGTTTCTCTCCCCGAAGGTGTGGATAATGTCTCTGCAAACAAAGACAAGCTGAAGCGCACCTATACCTATACGGCCTCGGACGGCAAACAGTATACCTTTACTTACAGATTTGCCTACGACGATACACGGAACCATATCACCGGTTTCGGCGACGATGTCAAGAAAGTGGGTTATTTTACCGGCGGCATTCATGTGAAGCCTGAAGAAGATGTGGAGACTGCGGACGGAAAGACAGATCACAAGCGCACCCTGATTGAAAGCGGCATTTTTGTTTCCGGCGATGCCACGGCAGAAACCAATGGTGCTTACACCACCATCACCAAGGACAGCCCCCTCTATGGCCTTGGCGTGGACTTCAAGACCGCTCCGAAAAACGCCGTTGCCGGTTCCATCAAGTATGATGATACCGGCCGCATCATTGAATACCAGACCACCAACGGCAAGACCATTAAGCTATCTTACGAAACCGTTGAGCTCGACGATTCGAAGCTGCCCTCTTATGCACCGGTTGACGGCAAGACCAACATTACCACCAAGTCCTTTACCAGAGTGACCTGGGAGGCCTGGGATCTAGGCGAGATCCATAATGAAGAGCAGGCTGACGACCAGTGGACGCTTTCCTCCGGCAAGGACGAAAGCGGCAGCCTGACCTACACCATCGTAGACAAGAAGAATAACGTTACCTATGACGATCTAGTCCGGGTCGGCAGCAACAGCTACACCAAAACGGTGACCGATGAAAACGGCGTCAAGACCACCTACACCATCACCGTTGAGCCCGGAAACCTGGGTGAAGACATGGCCCTGGCCAAGCTGGCCGAGCGCTATGGCGTGGATCGCACTGCCATCACCGTGAAAGACGGCGTTGCCTCCTTTACCAAGGACGGCAATCAGTACCAGGTCAGCTATGGCAGTCAGCTGAAGATCGAGACCGTTCTCACCACCGAGGGCACGGTCACGACCGATGCTGATCAGGCAGAGCTGCTGGAAAAGATCCAGCAGATGCAGAAGGACCTGCAGGACGGCGAGATGCTGGATGTGGGTGGCTATCAGGTGACGCTTTCGACCACGAAGGAAGAGATCATCGAGATCCTCCACAAGGTCGGTGAAACCACAGACTTCACCCGCTTGACCCGCGAGGAGCTGAAGGCTCTGCTGGAAAAGGAAAAGGCAGAGGCCGATGCCGCCGGCAAGAGCTATACGGGCGACATGGATGTTTCGCACCCGGAGTACAGCAACAAAAACCTGTACGGCAAGCCTGACACGGGTATCTTCGCCACCAAAAAGAAAGAGTATCTGTCCTATGATGGCAACTACATCCAGCATCTGGAGCTGAACGCAACGACCAAGGCCGACCTGCTGAAGGACGCTGACGGCAACGTCAGCCAGACCGACTGTGTTCTGGTGGACAAGAAACTGGAATACAGCGACGATCTGGATAAGCTCATTGACAGCCAGGGCACCAGCGTGGTCAACCTGCAGGATAAGATCGGTTACGACATCCCCATGGATCGCTATGAATATGCCCGCACCAGCTTCAGTGACGGCGACAAGCTGAACTGGAATGTCCGCAACAACCACCCCACTGCCAGCACCTATTACAAGGTGTCCGGTACGGTGGCCTACAACCAGTACAAACCGGCGGATGGCACCTCTGATCTCACGAAGGAGCAGGCCGAAGCCCTTCTGAAGCAGCTTCAGGCGGAGGGTTATGCCGATGCTTCCATCGTGACCTTCTACACGACCGAACATGAGCATCAGCAGACGGAAAGAAACGCTTCTTACCGCATCTATCTGAACAAGAGCGAGCTGATTTCCTACGGTTACCTGTCCTACGACAGCAACACCTGCACCAATGCCCACAATTGGAATCAGGCGATGTACGGCTTATCGAACAAGTATTTCAACTCTGATGCCTACTGTGGCGGCTACGACCTTGGACTGACCGGTTTCCGTCAGGTAGACGACAAGACCTTTGTGGCACAGGGCAAAAAGACCATCACCGTATCCCGCATCCTGCCCGCTACCACATTGACCAACAATCATCTGACCATCACGGATTCCGCTCAGAAATCCAACACCGGTCATGCTGTCAGTGGTCGTTACAGCTACACTTCTACCATTTCCGGTTCGGGAGTGAATTACAATACGATCGGTACTGCAGCCCATGAGACCTGGAAAGAAGCTGCGCAGCAGACCACCGAGCGCACCGGCGAACAGGGCGATGGAACGTTGTCTTATACCTACCGTTCCACGCAGGATGCCAGTGTAGATGCCGAAAGCGCCCACAAAGAAGAAACTGTCGTCCGTCACGGCACTGCAGACTACGAATACACCTACACCGCCAGCAAGGACGAAGTAGAGATCACCACCGACAGCCGCACCGAAACCACTACACCCGAAACGCCTGACACCCCGGACACCCCCGTCAGCCCGGAGGGCCCCACCACGCCTCCCGTGCAGGACGTCACTCCGGACGAAGCCGAGACGCCCGTGAACCCGGAGAACCCCGCCAATCCTTCTGTGCAGGATGCTACCCCGGACAGCACCGTGGCCGCCCTGCCCAAGACCGGCGTGAACTGGTTCACCGCTCTGGCCATGGCTCTGAGCGGCATGGCCCTCACCGTAGCCGGTGCGTTCACCAGCCTGTTCGCCAAGAGCAAGCACTAAAAGCCAACCCCCAGTGAGCCGTAAAAAGCTCGCTGTTCCTCGCACACAACAACAATGCCCCCGGAGAGTTTTCCGGGGGCATTGTTGTTTCTATCGGTTTTTATCGGTTTTTATTTTCTCAGCCAGCCGTCCACAGCGGCCACCAGCGCCTTGCCGCGGCGGCCCAGCAGACGGGGCAGCAGAACGCGGGCCATGGCCCACACGCCTGCAAAGTTGATCAGGATGACCACTGCGGTGAGCAGGCCGGTCCACAGGCCGTACAGCGGGGTCTCGGCCAGCAGCACAAAGGCCTCGAACACCAGCAGACCCACGTTCAGCAGCACCCGGCCCGGATGCACATGCATATGGATCATGCGGTTTGCGTCGATGGAGCGCAGGGTGAACACCAGCGCCAACCCCAGGAAGGAAGCGTATGTGGCACCGATGGGGCCCCACCACTTGATGAAAAAGTAGTTCATGATGCAGTTGCTGATCGCGCCTGCCATCATGGTGACCATGCTGCGGCTGGATTTTTTGGTCACCACATACACGCTGTTCATGAACTGGTTGAAGCAGCTGCAGGTGGAGGCCAGCACCAGGAAGGGCACAAAGTGCCAGGCGTAGTAGTAGTTGGACTTCATGATGTGCATCACCGGGCGGCACAGCCAGATGATGCCCGCCGCACAGCAGAACAGCACACTGGAATAGGTGCGGAAGATCTTGGTGAAGAACCGCGCCCGGCCCTCCTCCTCGGTGACAGCCGAGAGCTGCCAGGCGTCGTAAAAGATCAGGCCCAGCGTGGTGAGGATGGTGGGCAGAAAGTATCCCGTGGAAAGCAGGCCGCTCCAGGCGTTGCCGTCGCGGCCGTCCAGCCCGTTGCACATCTCACGCACAAAGAACAGGTCGGAGGCGTTGATGATCCAGAAGCTGATCTGCGCGGGGATCATGGGCAGCGAGAAGTGGAGCATCTGCCGCCACAGCCCCCGGTTGACGCCCCGGAACTCCAGGTAGTTCCACAGTTTTCCGGTGATGCACAGGAACAAAACGCTGACAAAGTCGCCGCTGATGATGGCCAGCAGGTAGCCGTTGGCACCCCACTTGAAGCCCACCAGATACAGCACGTAGAAAGCCATGGTGGCCACGGTGCACAGCACGCCGTCCACGGCCACCAGCTTGTTCCACTGGCGGCTGCGCACGAACTGGGTGCACAGGGTGCGCAGGCAGCTCATGAGCACATAGATGTAAATGAGCAGGCCGTACTGTGCCATATCGGGCAGGAACTGCGCAATGGGCCAGCACAGCACCAGAATGCCAAAGCCGCCCAGAATGGTGAGCAGGCCGTTGGTGAACACCTGCTTTTCGCTGTTGCCCTTGTCCAGACCAAAGCGGATGATGGCGTTGGACATGCCCATGGACACAAAGGGGATGAGCAGGTTCGCGTACTGACTCAGGATCTTGGACAGACCCAGATCCGAGATCTCCGCCATGGCGTAGGTCAGAAAGGGCTGTACGATCAAAGTGAGCAGTTTGGACGAAAAGCTGGAGATTGCAAAGATCAAAGTATTGCCGGCCAGCTTGGAATATTTATCGCCGGTCTTTTTTTCGTTTTCCAAGGGAATTTTCCTCCGTTTTTACGATAGATTATCTTTTCAGCAGCTCCCGCCGGGCTTTCCAGTCCGGCAGCAGCTTTTCCACCTCTGCCCAGAAAGCCGGGCTGTGGTTCAACTGCAAAAAGTGGCAGTACTCGTGTACTACCACATAGATCTGCGCCGCAGGAGGCTGGTTATACAGCTGCAAAGCAAAGGTGATCTGCCGCTTAGCCGGGCAGCACACGCCCCAGCAGCTTGTCATGCTGCGCACTTTCAGGATAGGCTTCTGCCCGCCCAGCACCCCGGCAAAGGCCGGGTAGACCTTATCGCTCATGGCAGTAAAGTAGGCCAGCGCCGTGGCTTTATCCGGCAGGTCGGCGTTGTCCCTGTTCAGCTTGGCAATGTTCTTCACCCGGGTATCCCGGATCCACTGGGCGTTTTGCAGCACAAAACGGTCAGCCTGCTCCAGACTGGCCGTCAAAGGGATGCTTACCATCACGGTGCCGTTGCTGCGCACCCGCAGATGCAGCTGCTTTACCTTTTTGCGCACCAGCTCGTACTGGATGCCCTCCACGCTGCGCAGCTGGGTGCACGGCTTTGTCGGCATCTCAGGCCTTGCTCCGCATCAGGCGGCCAAGGGGCAGCTGCGCCAGCACCACGGCGGCAAACAGCAGCACGCAGCCGGTAGATTCCCGGAAAGAAAGGTTCTGGTGCAGCAGCAGCCAGCCGCCCAGGGCGCTGAACACGCTTTCCAGACACATGATCAGGCTGGCAACGGCGGGGTTCAGGTCCCGCTGACCCAGAATCTGCAGGGTGTAGGCCACGCCGCTGGACATCACGCCGCAGTACAGGATGGGCCCGGCGTAGGTGACAAACTCTGCCATGGCAGGCTGCTCGAACAAAAACGCCGCCACGGTGCTTTCCACCGACACCACAAAAAACTCCACAAGGCTCAGGCGCACGCCGTCCATCTGCGGGGAGAAATGATCCACCGCCATGATCTGGAAGCTGAACAGCACCGCACACAAAAGCAGCAGCCCATCGCTGCTCTGGATGCTGCCAAAGCCGTCCTTCATGCACAGCAGATACAGCCCCACCACGGCAATAGCCATGCTCACCCACAGCTGCGCGCTGCCCTTGCGCCCCAGAAACAGGCCGAACACCGGCACCAGCACCACATACATGGCGGTCAGGAAGCCCGCCTTTGCGGTGGAGGGGTCCAGCGTGATGCCCAGCTGCTGCGCCGCACTGGCCAAAAACAGCAGCGTACCGCACACAAGCCCGGCTTTCAGCAGCTGCTTACGCTCGGCAGAACTCTTGGGCTTGCCGTCCGGCCTGCCCTGCCGGTGGTGCAAGGCGTCAAACGCCTTGACCGTGGGGATCAGCACCAGCACCGCCATCCAGCTGCGCCCTGCCAGAAAGGAGAACGCGCCCATGCCGGAGCCGGCGCTCTGCGCCACAAAAGCTGTGCCCCAGATCAGGGCGCACAGCATCAGCAGCATTGAATTTTTCGTCTGGTTCGTCATCCGGCAATGCCCTCCACCTTCATCAGGCCGTACAGGTAGTACCGGCTGGAATCATACGAGATGGTCACGCGGTACTGCGCCGCCGGGTCCAGCCCGGAAATGGTGCAGCGGTAGTCGGTGCCATCGGTCTTGATATAGTAGGTGCTGTCCGGCACATACTCTGCGCCGCCGTCCACCTTTTTCCACAGTGCCACCTTGAACTTCTGGGTGCCCTCGGCGGTGCCGCAGGCCATGATGTTCACACTGCCGCCCGGCACGGTAAAGTAGCCGGTGTTGCGGCTCCAGATGCCGTTGAACACTGCGTACAGGCAGCCGTCTGCGGTGGCGGTGGCATACTTTGCCGAGGCATCCGCAATGCCCTGAATGATCAGCGGGTCGGTGGTGGATTCTGCCCAGCGGGTGGTGTCCTCCTCCTGCACTTCCTCGGAGTGGCCTGTCACCTTCTGCGCCACCTTTTTCAGGGTCTCCTTGCAGCCGGTCAGGCTAAACACCATCACCGCCGCCAGCAGCAATGCCAAAAGCTGTTTTTTCATCTTCATAGCTTTCCTCATAGAAACTTTTCTTTTTCGTGCGTCTCTGCCAACGGGCAGATACAGGGTAAGTATACCGCATTTTGCCGCTCTGCACAAGATACCTGTATTTATTTTGTGCGGTTTGCCGCCTGTTTCTGCACAATTTTCACGTATTCAGCGCCCGCAGCGCTGCACACTCGGCCTCGGCCAGTGCGGACGCCTCCGGCCCGAACAGGCTGCCGTAGCGGTACAGTGCCCAGCCGCCCGCCGCCTGCTGCCGTAAGTCCTTTACCTGTGCCGCCAGTGCGCTGCCGGTGCTCCAGCCGGATACGCTGTCCGGGTTCGCGCCGCCGTCCCCGGTGCCCACCCGGTACGCGCCCAGCCCAAAGTACAGCGCCACATCCCCCGCCCGGGGATAGCTAAGCCACGCCGGGACGATGTTTTCAAAGGCAAAGCGGGTGCTTCCGGATTGCAAGGTAAAGCCGTAGCCCCAGTACACCTGTGGGCAGAGGTAGTCAATGACCTTTTCCTCCCCGCCTGCCGCCAGCCACGCGGTCACATCGCTGTACTGCTGGTCGAGGTCGTTGTCCGGGTTGCCCTGCGGACTGATGCCGAACCGCAAGGTGGGGTCTGCCGCCTTTACGGTGCGGTGCACTTTCGCCACCAGCGCGGTAACGTTCTGCCGCCGCCACGCGGCAAGGTTGGCTGCGCCGCTTGCCGCAAACTGCGCCGCGTCCACAGCGGCATCGGTGGTGGGGTAAAAGTAATCGTCAAAGTGGATGCCGTCCACCGGGTAGTTCTGCAAAAGCTCTGCCACCCCCTGCACCACATAGTCTGCGGCGGCAGGCACGGCGGGGTTCAGGTACAGCCCCTCCCCGGCGGTGCACAGCCAGTCCGGGTGGGTATTGGCCAGATTATTCTCTGCCAGATTCGGCGGCATCACCGCTGAGGAGCGCAGGCGGTAGGGGTTGACCCACGCCTCCACCCCGATGCCCCGGCGGTGCGCCTCGGTCAGAAAGATATCCAGCGGGTCAAAGCCGGGGTCTTTTCCCTGCACCCCGGTGCACAGATGGCTCCACGGGAACAAACTGCTGCGGTACAGTGCATCCCCGAAGGGGCGCACCTGTGCCAGTACGGTGTTCAGTCCCAGCCCGGCGCAATTGTCCAGCAGCTGCGCTGCCCCGGCGCGGAAGGTGTCCTCGGTGGAGAAATCCAGCAGCACCCAGTCCAGATAGCTCACCCACACCGCCCGCCACTCCCCGGCGGGCAGGGCGGGGTTGGGTGCCGGGGGCGTATCCTGCCCGGAGGCAGCAGTGTGGTCTGCATCGCTTTTCTGCCGCAGGTACCACCCCGCCGCAGCACAGGCGGCAACACCCGCCCCGGTCAGAAAGGCTCTGCGGCCAAAGCGGCGTTTTGCCTTGGCTTTAGACGTCCTGCGGCGCTGGGTCACAGGGTCTCCTCCTGTGTCTTATACAGGGTAAGCCCCGCCCAGCCCCGGGCGCAGGTCAGCAACACGAACATGATATTCGTCCAGAAGGCAAGGCCGCTCATGCCCGCGTACTTGGTCAGCATCCAGAACACCAGCCGCAACACCTCGGCGGCGCTCACCAGCTGCAGCTGCCGCTGGATGGGCTTGCCGCGCTCGTACTCGGTGGCAAGCAGCGCAGGCCACACCAGCGCCGAGCAGATATCCCCCGCCCAGCCGCTGGCACCCAGCTTGCTGAGCATCAGCACCACGAACACGCCGGTGTAGTTGCGCTTTTCCCTTGCCGGTGCGCCCTTCTGCGCCGCCAGAAACAGCACCGCGATGCCGGTAAGGCAGAACACGATCATTTCCAGCCCGGAAAAATCCATCCCGCCCAGCACGGCAAAGCCGCCCAGCATGGACACCGCCGCTGCAGCCAGCAAAAAGAAATACCATGTCTTGCGTGTAAATTTAAGCTTCATGAAGCCCTCCCCCAGGCGTTTGCGCCCGGCTTGCAGAAAAATTTAAAAAAGAATTGTAAATATTATAGCACAAACCCCCGCAGGTTGTGTTACAATAAGGAAAACTCTTTTGGGGAGGATCTTTCCATGAACGCTGTCGTTTCCGTCTGTCTTTTGGCCTGTGCGCTGGGCATCATCGTGTACCTGCTCTCCCGGCGGGAGACAAACCGCCGCAGCCAGTACGGCCCCGCCGGCCTGTCCGAGTTCCGCACCGGCCTTGCGCTGGACGAGTGCTTTGACCGTCTGGACACCCGCAGCGACACCGACCTCTTTGCCTACGAGTGCCGCCGGGAGAACGACGGCAGCTTTCTGCTGCACCTGACGCTGCACCAGCCCAGCCAGCAGCCGCTGGACACTTTGTACACCCTGCGGCTGGACCCCGGCCGCCAGACCGTGGTCACCCTGATCTTCAT
>OLNQ01003586.1_pt1 | contig 12435 bp, 9 predicted proteins | sample 1672821 | NCBI WGS metagenome assembly OLNQ01 (sample SAMEA3136727, study PRJEB25190) | human gut metagenome | biome: human gut; feature: human-associated habitat; material: faeces | place: Austria | collected 2013 | reverse complement strand
CCCTGCCCGTAGTTGCTGCCGCCGACGATGATGCCGTCCCCGGCCGCCTTGGCGCGCGCCGGGAAGCTGGGGTCGCAGACTGTGAAGCAGAACTCCGACAGCTTCGGGATGTTCGAGCGGTAGGGCAGGATCTTCGAGCCCGCGGGCATGATATGGTCGGTCGTGATGTTGTCACCCACCTTGAGCACGAGCTCGGCCGTGAGCGTGTCGGCAAAAGGCTTGCTCTGCGGGAAGGGCCGGATGTTCGGCCCGCGCAGCACCTCCACCGTGTCGGCCTCGTCCGCCGGGGCGGGCGGCAGCACGGCGCTGTCGTCGATGCGGAAGCGCTCCGGCAGCGTGACGGCCGGCATGGGGCCGAGCGTCTGCGGGTCGGTGATCGTACCGGTGAGCGCAGCGGCGACGGCCGTCTCCGGGGACACGAGGTAGACCTGCGCGTCTTTCGTACCGCTGCGGCCGAGGAAGTTGCGGTTGAACGTGCGCAGGCTCACGCCGCCGGAGTTGGGCGAGAAGCCCATGCCGATGCACGGGCCGCACGCGCACTCGAGCAGGCGCGCGCCGCTGGCGAGGATGTCCGTGAGCGCGCCGCAGTCAGAGAGCATGGTCAGCACCTGCTTCGATCCCGGCGAGATGGACAGGCTCACGCCCGGGGCGATGGTCCTGCCGCGGAGCAGCGCCGCGACCTTGAGCATATCGAACAGGGACGAATTCGTGCACGAACCGATGCAGACCTGATCGACCTTCGTGCCGGCGAGCGACGCCACGGGGACGACATTGTCCGGGCTGTGCGGGCAGGCGATCATGGGCTGCAGCGTGTTGAGGTCAATGTCGATAATGCGGTCATACTGCGCGTCCGGATCGCTCGCGAGAGGGACAAAGTCCGCCGCGCGCCCCTCGGCCGCGAGAAACGCGCGCGTCACGTCGTCCGACGGGAAGATGGACGTCGTCGCGCCGAGCTCGGTGCCCATGTTCGTGATCGTGGCGCGCTCGGGCACGGACAGCGCCGCGATGCCGGGGCCGCCCCACTCGATGATCGCACCGACGCCACCCTTGACCGACAGGATGCGCAGCAGCTCGAGGCTGATGTCCTTGGCCGTGACATAGGGCCGCAGCGCGCCGGTGAGGTTGACCTTGAACATCTTCGGCATGGTGATATAGTACGCGCCGCCGCCCATGGCGACCGCGACATCCATGCCACCGGCGCCGAAGGCCAGCATGCCGATGCCGCCGCCGGTGGGCGTGTGGCTGTCGGAGCCAATGAGCGTCTTGCCCGGCTTGCCGAAGCGCTCGAGCTGCACCTGGTGGCAGATGCCGTTGCCCGGGCGCGAGAACCAGACGCCGTGCTTTTTGGCCACGGTCTGGAGATAGCGGTGGTCGTCCGCGTTTTCAAAGCCGGACTGCAGCGTGTTGTGGTCGACATAGGCCACGCTCAGCTCGGTCCTGACACGCGGGATGCCCATCGTCTCAAACTCCAGATAGGCCATCGTGCCGGTGGCATCCTGCGTGAGCGTCTGGTCGATGCGCAGGGCGATCTCGCTGCCGGGCGTCATGTCGCCGTGCAGCAGGTGGGCGCGGATGATTTTCTGAGCAAGGGTCTCACCCATGGTTTTTCAGCCTCCCCATCATACTTTCTTTTGCGTGAATGGTGTGTTCGGTCGTGAGCTCGGCGGCGCGGTCGGCGTCGCCGGCGGCGATGGCGTCGAAAATGGCGCGGTGCTCCTTCACGACCTGCGCCGTGCGCGAAGCGTCGGCAATGGACGCCTTGCGGTAGCGGCGGGTCTTGCGGTGCAGCGGGACGAGCGTGTCGCTGATGACGGCGTGGCCGCCCATGTCGCAGATGACGTCGTGGAACTGGTCGTCCATCTCGCGCAGGTGCTCGGCGTCGCGCTTTTCAAAGTAAAACTCCTGCAGGTCCATGATGTGGCGCAGGCGCGCGAGGCCCTCGGGCGAAGCGTTTTTCGCCGCGTAGTAGGACGCGAGCCCCTCGATCTTGCAGCGGATATCCATGATGTCCACCAGATCCTCGGCCGTGATGCCGAGCACGACGGAGCCCTTGCCGGTGTCGGCGATGAGGTGCTCCTGCTCGAGGCGGCGCAGCGCCTCGCGGATGGGCGTGCGGCTGACGTTGAGCTGCTCGACGAGCCGGAGCTCCGTGAGCACCTCGCCGCGCGGGTACACGCCCTGAATGATATCGGATTCCAGCCGCTCAAACACCTGATCGGCCAGCGTAACGGTACGGAAATCTTTCATGCGGCGCCTCCTGTCAGACCTGCGCGAAGCGGCCGGGGGCCAGCTCCGCGATCTTGACGTTGAGTTCCTTGGCGGACAGGACGGTCTGGCGGCCGTCCTCATATTCCGCGTCCACCCAGCCCTTGAGCGCGAGCACGAGCGGGTCGTGCTTGTCGATCTGCGCATCTCCGGTCAGGTGGTAGTTCTGGTTGATCCAGTAGGCGATGCCCGCGAGGCCGGACGTCTTGGCGACCTGCACAGACGCCGGGCGGTTGAGCAGCTTCTCGGTGTCGAAGATCGTGTAGATCTCGGCGTCCTTGAGCAGACCGTCGGCGTGGATGCCGGCACGCGTGACATTGAAGTCGCGCCCGACGAACGGCGTCATCGGCGGGATGTCATAGCCGATCTCGTGCTGGAAGTAGTCCGCGATCTCGGTGATGACGGTCGGGTCCATGCCGTCGAGCGAACCGCGCAGCGACGCGTACTCGAACACCATCGCCTCGAGCGGGATGTTGCCCGTGCGCTCGCCGATGCCGAGCAGCGAGCAGTTGACCGCGCACGCACCGTAGAGCCACGCAGTCGAGGCATTGACGACCGCCTTGTAAAAGTCGTTGTGCCCGTGCCACTCGAGGCACTCGCTCGGCACGTCGGAGTACTGCTGCAGGCCGTAGATGATACCGGCCACGCTGCGCGGCAGCGCCGCCTCCGTGTAGGGGATGCCGTAGCCCATGGTGTCGCACGCGCGGATCTTAACCGGGATGCCCGCCTGGCGCGAGAGCTTTTGCAGCTCGTTGACAAACGGCACCACGAAACCGTAAAAGTCGGCGCGCGTAATATCCTCGAGGTGGCAGCGCGGGACGACCCCGGCCTCAAACGCGTCGGCCACGGTGGCGAGGTAATAGTCCATGGCCTGACGGCGCGTCATCTTCATCTTCTTGAAGATGTGGTAGTCGCTGCAACTGACGAGGATACCCGTCTCGCGGATGCCGAGGTCGCGCACGAGGCGAAAATCCTCCTTCGTCGCGCGGATCCACGTCGTGATCTCCGGGAACTTCAGCCCCAGCTCCATGCACTTTTCGAGCGCCTCACGATCTTTCTTGCTGTAGATGAAAAACTCCGTCTGCCGGATGATGCCGTACGGCCCGCCGAGCCGCGACAGGTACTTATAAATATTGACGATCTGGTCGACCGTGTACGGCTCCACAGACTGCTGCCCGTCGCGCAGGGATGTGTCCGTGATCCAGATCTCCTCGGGCATGTTCATCGGCACGCGCCGGTGGTTAAACGGCACCTTCGGCACCATTCCCTGCGTGTAGATGTCGCGCTGGAGGTTCGGCTCCGCCACGTCCTGGAGCGAATATTTATACGCATTCTGCTCCAGCAAATTTGTCTTTCCGGATATTTCAAGCATGGCAGTGGGGCTCCTTTCTATCGCTTTGTATTATTGTATACAATTATACACACTATCGTGCCGTTGTCAACGCACAAATGTTCACAATTTTCCGCTTGCTTTTCGGGCGGATGCTGGTATAATACAAAATCGTTCAAAATTGAACTATTTTTCGGGAGGTGACCGCCGTGCTCACCGCATCGCAGGTCTATACGTACACGCGCCGCATCCTCGACGCTTACGCCGCCGTCATGCAGCCGCTGAGCGCGGAGCTGGACATGGCGCAAAACGCCGTGGACATTCTGCTCTTTCTGGCCAACAATCCGGGGCTGGACACCGCGCGCGACATCTGCACGTACCGGAAGCTCAAGCCGGGCATCGTGTCGTTCCACGTGGACAATCTCGTGCGCGAGGGCTACCTGCTGCGCACGCGCGACCCCGGCGACCGGCGCCGCTGCCGGCTCGTGTGCACGGACAAGGCGGCGCCGATCGTCGCGCGTGGTCAGGCGCTGCAGGAGCAGTTCGTCGCGCAGATGTCCGCGGGCCTCGCGCCCGACGCGCTCGAAACGTTCCAGCACTGTCTGACAGCGTTCGCGCAGAATCTTGACCGTATGGCCAACAGGGAGGAAAGTTAAATGCAGCAGGACAAAACATTTCTCGGCACGGAGCCCGTCGGACAGCTCCTGCGCCGGCTCGCGATCCCGACGGTGATCGCGCAGCTGGTGAACATGCTCTACAACATCGTCGACCGCATCTACATCGGCCACATTCCGGAGGTCGGCAGTCTCGCGCTGACGGGCGTGGGCGTGTGCCTGCCGATCATTCTGATCGTGTCGGCCTTCGCGTGCTTCACGGCCTCGGGCGGCGCGCCGCGCGCGTCGATCTACATGGGACGCGACGATATGGACAGCGCCGAAAAGACGCTCGGCGGCTGCTTCACGCTGCAGATCGGCATCTCCGTCGTGCTCACGGCGGTGCTGCTCCTCTGGGGGCGCGAGGCGCTGCTCGCCTTCGGCGCGAGCGAGAACACCATTGACTACGCCGCGGACTACCTGCATATTTATGCGTTCGGCACGCTCTTTGTCGAGCTCACGCTGGGCATGAACGCCTTCATCACGGCGCAGGGCTTTGCCAAGGTGGGCATGTGCACGGTGCTCATCGGCGCGGCGGCGAACATCGTTCTCGACCCGATCTTCATCTTCGCGCTGGGCATGGGCGTGCGCGGCGCGGCGCTGGCGACCGTGCTCTCACAGGGGCTCTCGTGCGCGTGGGTGCTGGTGTTCCTGTGCGGGAAGAAGGCGTTTTTGCGCCTGCGGCGGGAAAACCTCTTCGTCTCGCCGAAGCTCATCCTGCCGTGCGTGGCGCTCGGCCTGGCCACGTTCACGATGCAGGCGAGCGAGAGCGTCATCTCCGTGTGCTTCAACGCTTCCCTGCTCAAGTACGGCGGCGACATCGCCGTCGGCGCCATGACGATCCTCACGAGCGTGATGCAGTTTGCCATGCTGCCGCTGCAGGGCATCGGTCAGGGCGCGCAGCCGATCACGAGCTACAACTTCGGCGCAAAGAACACCGACCGCGTGCGCGAAACGTTCCGTCTGCTGCTGAAGGTGTGCCTGATCTACTCCGTCTCGCTCTGGCTGCTCATCGAGCTCGCCCCCGGGCTGTTCGCGCGCATCTTCACGCCGGACGCGGAGCTCATCGCCTTCACGGCGCGCGTGCTGCGCATCTACTGCGCGGGCCTGTTCCTGTTCGGCATCCAGATCGCCTGCCAGATGACGTTCGTGTCCATCGGCAGCGCGGTGTGCTCGATCATCGTGGCCGTGCTGCGCAAGTTCGTGCTGCTCCTGCCGTTGATCTATCTGCTGCCGGCGCTGCTGCCCGACCAGACGACGGCCGTGTATCTGGCCGAGCCGGTCGCGGACGTCATTGCCGTCACGTGCACGGCCATCCTGTTTGCGACGCAGTTTCGCAAAGCCCTGCACAAGCTCGAGGCGAGCGCCTGACGCGGCACGGACGATTCAGAATTTGAAACGACGTTATCAAAATTATAAATCGTCCGCAGCGTTGACAATTGTCATTCCGGCGCGTACAATGACGCCAAATTCCCTTTGAGAGGAGCTGCAAGCCATGCGTCACACGTTCTTTGCACGTCCCTGCAACACCGCGGCCAAGCGCGCGGCCGGCTTCGCATGCTCTGACGCGAATACCAACAACAGCATCCTTCTGCTTACCATCGACACTGTACTTGCAGTGTCGATTTTTGCTATACTCGGCATTCTGGGCATTACGCCGCCAACAGGACGCGCCAAACCGGTATTCGCGGGATAACACGACAGCACTTGGTATACCAGGAGTCGGCCCCGACCGTTTTGGTCGGGGCCGATTTTTTGTTGTATAGAAAAACGGACAGAAAGGAAATCTGTTATGGAAAAGAAAAAAGTTGGATTCGCCAGCGGCATCGGCTTCATCCTCGCCGCCGCCGGCAGTGCCGTGGGCCTCGGCAACCTCTGGGGCTTCCCGTACAAGACATCGCAAAACGGCGGCGCGGCCTTCGTGCTCATTTACATCGCGTGCGTACTGCTCATCGGCTTTGTGACGATGCTCAGCGAGATCTATCTCGGCCGCCGCGCGCAGGCAAACCCCATGACCGCCTACAAGATGATCCACAAGAACCTCGGCTGGTGCGGGCTCGTGGCTATCGTGATCCCCGCGTTCATCATCTGCTACTACTCCGTGCTCGGCGGCTGGACGACGAAGTACGCGCTCAACTCCTTCAGCGGCAACGCCGGCATCGTCGGCACGTTCTCCGTCAACACGGGCGAGGTCATCCTCTACACCGCGATCTTCCTCGTGCTGAGCATGATGATCATCATGGGCGGCGTCAAGGACGGCATCGAGAAGGCGTCCAAGGTGCTCATGCCGGTGCTGTTTCTGATCCTCGTCGCCATCGCCGTCTACGCGCTGACGCTCGGCAGCGGCGTGCGTGAGGGTCTGAGCTTCTACCTCAAGCCCGATTTCTCCGGCATCACGTTCAAGTCCGTGCTCGTGGCCATGGGTCAGGCGTTTTACTCCCTGTCGCTCGGCATGGGCATCATGATCACCTACGGTTCCTACACCGGCAAGGAAGTCAACCTCGTGCGCTCCACCGCCATGATCTGCATCTTCGACACGCTCGTGGCGCTCATCGCGGGTCTGGCGATCTTCCCGTCGGTAGCGCACTTTGACCCCGCGCTACTCGGCAGCAGCAAGGGCGTCGCGCTCATGTTCATCATCCTGCCGCAGGTGTTCGAGTCCATGGGCGGCGTGGGTCAGGTCGTGTCGTTCGCCTTTTTCGTCATGGTCGACATCGCCGCCATCACGTCCGTCGTGTCGCTGATCGAGGTCGTGACGCAGTTCGTCATCCAGAAATTCCACGCCCACCGCAAGCGCGCCGCGCTCATCGTCGCGGGTGTCTGCTTTCTCGTGTCGATCCCGATCGGCATCTCGCTCGGCCATGTCGCCATCCTCGAGGAATCCAGCCCCGCGCTGTTCGGGCTCGACTGGCTGACGTTCTTCGATGAAGTGACCAACACCGTGCTCATGCCCGTGTGCGCTCTGTTCTCCTGCATCGTTGTCGGCTGGTTCATCACGCCCAAGCGCGCCGTGGCCGAAATCGAGGCCGAGGGCACGCACATGGCCGGCTGGCTGAAGAAGGTCTACGCCGTCATGATCCGCTTCGTGACGCCGGCGCTCATCCTCATCGTCGAGATCGGCGGCCTGCAGAGCGAGATTGCGGCCGGCAACACCGCCGTCATCGTCTTTGCCTACGCGCTCGTGGCGCTGTGCGTGGTAGCGTATTTTGCCTTCTTCCGCAACAGAGACACCGGCACGAACGCCGACGAGAAGCTCTCCGGCGATTACCCCGTGTGACACGCGCGATGCGCCCAATACCCCGGCATTGTTTTTGACAAGCTGTACACCGGTGTGGTTTTTTGACCATACCGGTGTTTTTTGTATGACAAACTCGTTAAAAATCGAGCAACTTTCAGTTGAAATACCGGCAAAAAACAGGTATAATAACAATGTCAGTCCATCTGACAAACATAGCAGACAGGAGGCACGCCCATGTCGATGCAAGAGGTGCGGGAACAGAATATCGCACTCGTAACGCAGTCGGCACTGGCGTGTTTTGTTGAAAACGGCATTGAAAAGACGACCATCCGCGACATCGCGCAGCACGCCGGTCTGACCGAGCGCTCGGTCTACCGGTACTTTGCGGGCAAGGATGAGCTTGTCATCGCGGCGGCCTACCTCTACTGGGACAGGGCCAAGGAACTGGCCGCGCAGTCGCTGGCAAAGCAGCGGCGCAGGGGCATGACCGGCATCGAGGAGATCCGCGTGCTGCTGCGCAGCTACGCGGGGCTGATTTTTACAGACCCTGCGGGCATCCGCTTCTCGCTGGATGCGGAGGTCGCGCTGTGCAACGCCGGCCGGCAGCACGCGGTCATCAACCGCCCGCCGGAGCGCTTTGAGGTCGCCCCCGGCCCGATCGCGGCGGCCATCCGCCGCGGCCTCGCCGACGGGACGGTCGACCCCAACGCCGATGTCAAGATGCTCTACTATAATGCCTACGATGCGATCCTCGGCGTCATCCAGCGTATGTCCGTCGGTGTGCCGAGTGTGCACGAGCTCGACGGGCACGTGCGCATCGACGCGCTGTGCGAGCAGTTCGCGCGCGCATTCGCGGCGCCGCCCAAGCAATAAGGGGACAGGGAACACCTTTTAAATACCACCCTACACTGAAGGAGGAAACGGCATGGCAAAAAGACCGAATATTCTCAAGCTGGCTACGAAGATCAGCCTTGAGAGCATGACGTACATGGGCATCACGTATGACGATCCCGAGTATAAGATCCTCGAGCCGATCATCGACGATGATATGTGTGCGATCATGATGCACGTGCGCCTGGAGACCAACCGCACGGTTGAGGAAGTGGCCAAGCGCGCAAGAAAGAGCGTGGAATTCACGCAGGAGCAGCTCGACAAGCTGTGCAAGACCGGCGCAGTCCGCTACCGCTACGTGGACGGCAAGCGCTGCTACTTCTACCCGATCTGGGTCCCGGGCATCATGGAGGGCATCCTTGCCAACCGTGAGCAGTGCGACAAGTATCCCGTGCTCGGCGAGAGCTTCGAGGCGTACACCCGCCGCCGTCCGGAAATGCTCGCGCCGATGCTCGACTCCGGCAAGACTGGTATGTTCTTCATGCGCGTCATGCCCGTCATGAGCGCCATCGAGAACGACTCGCACGCCGCCTCCTACGACGAAGTGCGCACCCTCATCGAGAACGCGACCGCCATCAGCGTCGGTCCGTGCTCCTGCCGCCGTGCCCGCCGTCTCATGGGCGAGGGCTGCGGCCACCTCGAAGAGGATATGTGCATGTACCTCAACGACAACGCCCGCTGCTTCTCCGAGCAGGGGTATCACCGCCTCGTGACCAAGGAAGAGGCGTATGAGATCCTCCAGCGCGCCGAGGACAACGGTCTCGTGCACGAGATCAACCAGACCCCCGGCTTCGAGGACACGAACGCCATCTGCAACTGCTGCGGCTGCTCGTGCTTCGCGCTGCGCATCGCGGAGCTGTTCCGCACGCCGCGTGCCATCCGCTCGAACTACATCGCCCGCGTGGACAAGGAAAAGTGCGTCGCCTGCGGTCAGTGCGTCGAAAACTGCCAGACCAACGCGCTCAAGCTCGGTCAGAAGCGCTGCGCGACCGATCCGCACATCTCCGACACCTACGACACCGACGCCAGCGTGCCGTTCCACCGCTCGAGCTACAACCCCGAGTACCGCACGAACCGCTCCGACGTCATGCCCAGCGGCACCGCCCCCTGCAAGGCCGAGTGCCCGGCGCACATCCCGGTTCAGGGCTACATCAAGCTCGCGTCCCTCGGCCGCTACACCGAGGCGCTGGAGCTCATCAAGAAAGAAAACCCGTTCCCGGCCGTCTGCGGCCGCATCTGCAACAAGCGTTGTGAGGACGCCTGCACCCGCGGCAGCATCGACGATCCGATCGCCATCGATGACATCAAGAAGTTCATCGCCGAGAAGGATCTCGAGGCCAGCACCCGCTTCGTGCCGAAGATGCTCAACCAGATCGGCCGTCCGTACACGGAGAAGATCGCCGTCATCGGCGCCGGCCCTGCCGGTATGAGCTGCGCGTACTACCTCGCCGTCAAGGGCTACCCCGTGACCGTGTTCGAGAAGGAGTCCGTGCCCGGCGGTATGCTCACGCTCGGCATCCCGAGCTTCCGCCTCGAGAAGAACGTTGTCAACGCGGAGATCGACGTGCTCAAGGAGCTCGGCGTGGAGTTCCGCTTCGGCATTGAGGTCGGCAAGAACATGACGCTCGACGCGCTGCGCGCGGACGGCTACAAGGCGATCTACCTCGCCGTCGGCGCCTCCAAGGGCACGCCGGCCGGCTGCCCGGGCGACGATCTGAAGGGTGTGTTCACCGGCGTCGAGTTCCTGCGCGCCGTGAACCTCGGCAAGCGCCCGACCATCGGCAAGCAGGTCGCCGTGATCGGCGGCGGCAATGTCGCCATCGACGTCGCGCGCGCCGCCGTGCGCCGCGGTGCAGACGTGACGCTGCTCTACCGCCGCAGCCGCGAGGAGATGCCCGCAGCGGATGAAGAAGTCGCCGAGGCCGAGGCCGAGGGCGTCAAGTTCCGCTTCCTGAGCGCCCCGGTCGAGATCCTGGGCGAAAAGGACAAGGTCACGGCCATCAAGGTCGAGACCATGGCCCTCGGCGAGCCCGACGAGAAGGGCCGCCGCAAGCCCGTCGGCACGGGCGAGTTCGAGACGCTTGCCGTCTCCGCCGTCATCTCGGCCATCGGCCAGCAGATCGACCTGTGCGGCATCGATGCCGGCTCGAAGCTCCAGCTTGGCAAGCGCGGCACCGTGCTGGTTGACCCCGCAACGTATCAGACCGCCGAGCCCGACGTGTTCGCGGGCGGCGATCTTGTGACCGGGCCGAAGTTTGCCATCGACGCCATCGCCGCCGGCAAAGAGGCTGCCGTGTCCATCCACCGCTTCGTGCACCCCGGCCAGAGCCAGCTCATCGGCCGCGACCACCGCGACTACAAGTCGCTCGATCCCGCGACCGTGGCCGTGCCGATCGAGAGCTTTGACAACACCCCGCGCCAGCACGCACATGACGGCTCCGCGGAGGAGGCCAAAAAGACCTTCCACGATCTGCGCGGTGTGTTCACCGAGGAGCAGATGAAGAAGGAGACCGAGCGCTGCCTCGGCTGCGGCGCGGTCGTCCTCAACGAGGACCAGTGCATCGGCTGCGGCATCTGCACCACCAAGTGCAAGTTCGACGCCATCCGCCTCGAGAAGGTCAACGACACGCACGGCCGTGAATACTTCCGCACCCTGCTGACCGTGGCCGGCAACACCCCCGCCGCCATCGGCCGCCTCGTGCGCAAGACGCGCGGCAGATAAGGAGCAGCGCCATGCATGAGATCGGTGTGGTGCGCGCCATGGTCAAGACCGTCACCGACTACGCGGCAGCCAATCAGATCGACGAAATCTCCGAGATCGTGGCCGACTGCGGCGAGCTCTCGCTCGTCATTCCGGAGTACGTGGAGGAGCTCTATCCCCCCGTCGTGAAGGGCACGCCGCTGGAAAATACGAAGCTCATCGTCAACATCGTGCCCGGCATGGCCGAGTGCGAGGATTGCGACGAGATCTTCAATGTCATCGAGTGCAACGGTTATTGTCCGAACTGCAACAGCTTCAACAAAACGGTGCTGTCCGGTAAGGACTTTACCATCCGGGAGATTCATGTCCCGGAGGAAACGTAACCCAGGGTCCGGAGAGACCTAAAATATAGAAGGAGCGTATTACATGAACGAAAAGTACAACGCATTGTTCACCCCCTGGAAGATCGGCAATGTGGAGATCAAAAACCGCATTGTGCAGTGCTCCATGGGCGGCACGTCCCTGTTCGGCTGGATGGAGCCGAACCACTTTGACAAGGAAGCAGCCTACTTCCTGCTCAACCGCGCACAGGATGGCGTGGGCCTGATCCTGCCCGGCATGCAGTGCATCCGCGACCCGCTGGGCATCCCCGGCCGCAAGTGGCTGTACCAGAACGACCAGATGTTCAAGCAGCTCAAAGAGTACATGGTCGAGTTCCATAAGACGGGCGCGAAGCTGTTCATCCAGCTCGCCGCCGGCATGGGCCGCTCCATGGCCATCAACGGCTGGATGACGAAGCTGGCCAAGAACAACGTCCTCAACAAGATCGCCAGCCCCATCGTGGACGTGCAGTACATCTGCGCCTCCGCGTCCGAGGTGCCGAACCGCTGGAAGGAGGACGTCATGTCCCGCCCGCTGACGGTCAAGGAGATCGAGGACATGGTCTACGCCTTCGGCCAGACCGCCAAGAAGCTGCGCGCCGCCGGCATCGACGGTGTCGAGATCCACGCTGTGCACGAGGGCTACCTGCTTGACCAGTTCACCATGGCCAACTGGAACCACCGCACCGACCAGTACGGCGGCTCGTTCGAGAACCGTTTCCGCTTCCCGGTCGAGATCGTGCAGGAGATCAAGCGTCAGGCCGGCGCCGACTTCCCGGTGTCGCTGCGCTACTCCGTCGTGTCCAAGACCAAGGCGTGGGGCAAGGGCGCCATGCCGTACGAGACCGACTTCGTCGAGTTCGGCCGCGACATGGCCGAATCCGAGAAGGCCGTCAAGTACCTCGAGGACGCGGGCTACGATATGTTCAACTGCGACAACGGCACCTACGACGCCTGGTACTGGGCACATCCGCCGC
>OLNQ01003575.1_pt1 | contig 12457 bp, 8 predicted proteins | sample 1672821 | NCBI WGS metagenome assembly OLNQ01 (sample SAMEA3136727, study PRJEB25190) | human gut metagenome | biome: human gut; feature: human-associated habitat; material: faeces | place: Austria | collected 2013 | reverse complement strand
CGTTTCCCTCCTCTGTAACTCTCGCTGTACAAATTGAAACCCGCTCTTTCTCATTTGAGCAACACCATAGATGGAATTTCCTTTAAATTGCCCCAAATTTGTTTCTACCGCTAAAGTTCCTATCAATACATGTTTCCATCCTTCCAAGCTATCTGGAAATACTCTTTCTGCTGCCTCGTGGCTCCAATGAATCAAATCTTTTTGGCTAACCTGATAGCCTCTTATTTCTGCAGAAAAACTGAATAGACTGAAACAGAACCAAAAACAGATTACAATTTTTTTTCTCACTCCTTTCCTCCTCTTGTCAGTGTTAAACCGGTAAATCCGAAAATAACGGTTAAAAACAGACTGCTGTAACAGAAAACAGAAAAAGGTAAATATACTAAGGTAGGAACTCGCAACATACTGGCAATAAAAACTCCACAAACTCCCCAAGGAACTAACGGATTTATCACTGTTCCTGCATCTTCCAAAGTCCTTGATAGATTTTTAGAGTGCAAATGTAAATTATCATATACAGGTTTAAATGTTTTTCCCGCCAACAAAATACTCAAATATTGCTCTCCTACAATGAAATTAACTCCCAGTGCAGTAATCACGACACAAATTGTGGCTCTTGATGCAGAATTTAAAAAATGTGCAATACTTTCTAAAAGAGTCGGAATAATTCCCAATCCAAATAAAAGTCCTCCTAAACTCAGCGCTAAAATAATAATGGTAATTGTAAAAAACATACTATTGATCCCACCTCGACTGATCAAAGAAGCTATATTTTCCGGAAGTCCTGCTTTTGAAAAACCTCCAAATAAGAAACCTCCAATCTCTTGCAAACTGTAATCTGTATGTATTTTTGCAATCGCTAAACTTGCAATACTCGTAAAAATAATGGTCACAATGGCGGGAACCTTAAATATGGAAAAAATAATCAATAAGATAAAAGGTAGTAAGGCATACCCATGTACCAGACCTGTTGATAGAATATCTTCCTTAAAGGCAGCTACACTGGAAATATCTCCCGCCTGATTCCAAGGAGAAAAAGCTCCGAATACAATTGCTGAAATAATAAAAGCAGGCAGTGTGGTATACAGCATATTCCGGATATGATCAAACAGATCCACTCCGACAATACTTGCCGCAATTCCCGTCGTATCAGATAAAGGTGACATTTTATCACCAAAAAAAGCACCTGATACAATAGCTCCCGCCGTAATGGCAGGATTTAATCCAAAGGCATTGGATAGCCCCATCAAGGCAACTCCTAAAGTGGCAACCGTTGTCAAACTGCTTCCGATGGAAATTCCAATAATAGCCGTGATACAAAAAGTCGACAAGTAAAATACTCTTGTGGAAATAATATCCAGACCATAGTACATCAAAGTGGGAATCGCCCCCGACATCATTAAAACGGAAATTAAAATTCCAATGAAGAAAAACAAATAGATTGCTCCCATACTGGTACTAACAGATTGTATCATACTTTCCTGCATTTTTCGAAAAGATATTTTTTGTAACATTCCATATAAAATTAGAAAAATAATACTGACCAATACCGGAATATGAGGCGTCATATTCGGAATGGCAATCATAGGAAATCCCAATAATATAAAAATAATCAAAATAATAACGAATGACTACAATCGTGTTGGTTTTCTGTGTTGTACTAAATCAAACATAAATATCTCTCCCTTTCTGTGTTCTATTTTTTCTTTTTTTATTTTCTGTCGACAAGTAAAAATAAAAAAGCTTCCTACAAGTTTACATTGTAAGAAGCCCTCAGATATTGTTATCATAATTAGAGGCTCCTTGACAAATGCAAACAGAGCCACTAATCTTTTCAGGTGACTCTCTAATTCATGTAATAATAATAGAAAAAGTTCGCAAAATGCTTTTCATGTTTCTTTGTAATCTTTTGTTTCATTTTGTTCCCTCCTTCTTTTAATTTTCACTATTCTATCATTCTCCGCCCTATAAGTCAATCTTTTTTTTGTACAAATGTACATATTTTTTTGCTATACGCAAAAAGAGGAACATAAAAATCCTCAAACAGAAAAAGGATTTTAGAGATCTTACTCCCAAAATCTCTAAAATCCCCATTAAAATTTCATTCTTTTTCTTTATCGACGCCCTTTGACAAAGAGTCTTTCTTCTCGGGCTTCCGTGATAAAGAAACATTCTTTTCCAATTACATTGCAAAGAACTTACTATTCAGCAGCTCTATTTTCTTCCGAGAAGTCCATAGCTGCCAATCTCTTGTATTGTCTCCATCTTCTTTGTGCCTCGAATTTGTTTTCTGCAAACAATTCCTTTGCATGTTCCGGATTCGATTTTGACAATGTTAAATATCTGGTTTCTCCTAATAGGTATTCATCATATTGTTCCCATTTAGGTTCTTTCGAATCAATTACCAACGGATTCTTTCCGATAGCTTCCAGAGAAGGGTTATATCGGAATAATGGCCAATATCCACATTCTGTTGCCAACTTCATTTCTGTTTGTGATTTTGACATTCCTTTTTTAATTCCATGATTGATACATGGAGAATAGGCGATAATAATGGACGGTCCTTGATATGCTTCCGCTTCTTGAATTGCTTTCAAAAATTGTTGCTGATTGGCTCCCATAGAAACTTGTCCCACATAAATATGCCCATAGCTCATACAAATCGCTGCCAAATCTTTTTTCTTTACCGGTTTTCCTGCTGCTGCAAATTTTGCTACCGCTCCTGTCGGAGTTGCTTTTGAAGCTTGTCCTCCTGTATTGGAATATACTTCGGTATCCATGACAATGATATTGATGTCCTCATTCGTTGCCAGTACGTGATCCAGTCCACCATATCCGATATCATAAGCCCAACCGTCTCCTCCAACAATCCATTGTGATTTTTTAATCAGATACTGTTTTAATCCGAGAATATCTTTTGCATAGTCCTCCTTATTTCCCTCTAATAATTGAATAATTTTAGGAGAAATCTCTCTGGTTTTCGCAGCATAGGCTCGGTACTCAATCCATTCTCGGAACAATCCTTGTAGTGCGGGACTCACTTTTTCCATTGCCATTTCCATACTATGTTGTAATCGATCTCGTAACGCCTCTACCCCAATGTGCATTCCAAATCCGTATTCCGCATTGTCCTCAAATAAAGAAGATGCCCATGCAGGTCCTTCTCCATGACAATTCTTGGTATATGGAGTGGAGGGTGCGGAACCGCTATACACGGAAGAACATCCGCTGGCATTGGAAACCATCATTCGATCTCCAAACATTTGAGAAATTACCTTTAAATAAGGAGTTTCTCCACATCCCGGACAAGCTCCGTTGAATTCAAATAAAGGTTGTGAGAACTGAGAGCCTTTTACAGTAGAAGTCGGCATTCTATCACTTCGATAAGGAACGGAAGTATATAAATAGCTTGCCTTTTTGTCTTCTTCCAAGTCTAAGGACTCGGCAATCGGTTTCATGATCAAAGCTTTTCCCGGAGCGGGACAGACGTTAACACAAGAACCGCAACCCACACAGTCAAGCGGTGTGACTTGAATCCTATAACTAACATCCTCCAATCCTTTTCCAACGGCTTTTTTCGTAACAAATTCCACCGGAGAAGCTTTCTTCTCCTCTTCTGTGATTAAGAAAGGTCGAATCGCAGCATGCGGGCAGACATAAGAACATTGATTGCATTGAATACAGTTATCCGCAATCCATTCAGGTACCTCCACAGCAACTCCTCTCTTTTCAAAAGAAGCGGTTCCGTTTTCAAAAGTTCCGTCTTCTCTTCCCACAAAGGCGGAAACAGGTAAATCATATCCCCGAATTGCATTGATTGGTTCTACAATTTCTCGGACAAAGGTTTTTAAAGAAGTTGTTTTACAATTGCAGGTATCGTTTTCTTTCTCTTCCTTGATCGAATCGACGACTTCCAATTCTTTCCAAGCAGGATCCACTTCCAGCTCTACCAATCCGGAAGCTCCTACATCAATTGCTCTATAATTTAATTGAACAATGTCATCTCCTTTTTTTCCATAAGATTTATAAGCATAGTCCTTCATATATTGCTGTGCCTCTTCAAAAGGAATAATTTCCGCCAATTTAAAGAAAGCTGCCTGCATAATGGTATTGGTTCTTTGCCCCAATCCAATCTCCTGGGCTAATTTTGTAGCATTGATAATATATAATTTTCCATTTGCCTTGGCAAGATCTCTTTTGATATTATTTGGAATCCTTTGAAGGGCTTCTTCCTTGTCCCAAACACAGTTCAATAAGAATTTTCCTCCCTCTTTCAGTCCAGAAGTCATATCATATTGATTCAAATATGCCGGTACGGAACAAGCTACAAAGCTCGGACTTGATACCAAATATGTTGATTTAATGGGATTCTTTCCAAATCGTAAGTGAGATCTTGTCACTCCTCCTGATTTCTTAGAATCATATGCAAAATATCCCTGTGCATATAAATCTGTTTTATCCCCGATAATTTTGATAGAGTTTTTATTCGCTCCAACCGTTCCGTCTGCTCCTAATCCATAGAATAAGCAAGCCTTTGTAGACGGATCCGATACCACTACCGGTGCCCCTACTTCTAAAGAGGTGAAAGTAACGTCATCTACGATACCGACTGTAAATAAGTCTTTTGGTTGTTCCGCTTTCAAGTTATCAAATACTGCTACAATTTGAGCAGGAGTTGTATCCTTGGAAGAAAGTCCGTATCTTCCTCCTACGATTAAAGGTGCATTTTCCTTTCCGTAGAATAAAGATTTAACATCTAATAATAATGGTTCTCCTAAAGATCCTGGTTCTTTTGTTCTATCTAATACCGCAATTCTTTTTACTGATTTCGGGAAAACATCAAAGAAGTATTTTTCAGAGAAAGGTCTGTATAGGTGAACTTTCACCATACCTACTTTTTCTCCTTTCGCATTTAAATAATCAATGACTTCTTCTGCCGCTTCACAAACAGATCCCATAGCTACGATAATTCTTTCCGCATCTGCGGCTCCATAGTAGTTAAACGGTTTATAATCTCTTCCTGTTACTTTTGAAATTTCAGCCATGTAATGTGCTGTTACATCAGGGACCGCATCATAGAATTTATTTTGAGCTTCTCTCGCTTGGAAATAAATGTCATCGTTTTGTGCAGTTCCTCTTGTTACCGGATGTTCAGGATTCAATGCTCTGTCTCGGAAAGCTTGGATCGCTTCATAATCTACCAAAGACTTGAATACTTCATAATCCATTACTTCTACTTTTTGAATTTCATGAGAAGTTCTAAATCCGTCAAAGAAATGCATGAAAGGAACTCTTGTTTTAATTGCTGTTAAGTGAGCTACTCCCGCCAAGTCCATAACCTCTTGCACGGAGTTCGTTGCCAACATTGCAAATCCTGTTTGTCTTGCCGCATAAATATCTTGATGATCTCCAAAGATGGATAATGCTTGAGCAGATAATGCTCTTGCTGAAACATGAATTACTCCCGGTAATAATTCCCCGGCAATTTTATACATATTTGGAATTTTTAATAAAAGCCCTTGAGATGCTGTATAAGTAGTTGTCAATGCTCCTGCTTGTAAAGATCCATGTACAGATCCGGCTGCTCCGGCTTCTGATTGCATTTCTACTAATTTTACAGGCACTCCGAAAATATTTTTCATTCCTCTGGAAGCCCATTCATCAGTATATTCCGCCATTGGTGAAGAAGGGGTAATAGGATAAATTCCCGCTACTTCTGTAAATGCATATGATGCATATGCTGCAGCTTGGTTCCCGTCCATTGTCTGCATTTTTTTAGCCATAATCATTTCCTCCTTAATATATTACCTTTTATTTCTATCTACTACTTTTATTATACTTTATTGTAAAATACTTTTCAGAAATTTGTCAAGTATAATTTAATTCCTTGTAAAGAAGTATCAATTATTTTCCAGAAACGATTGCAAATGTATCTCGTGCAATGACCAATTCTTCATTGGTAGGAATTTTATAAACCAATACTTTGGAATCCTCTGTTGACAATTTTACATTTCCTTTCTTACGAACCGCATTGACTTCTTTGTCTAATTTTACTCCTAAAAATTCCAATCCTTCCAATACTTTTTCTCGAATTCCTGCTGCATTTTCTCCGATTCCACCGGCAAAACAGATAGCATCTACTCCACCCATCGCCGCATAATGCCGCAGCATAAGCACCGATATAAGATTTAATTCTGTAACAGAACATTTCATCTGCTAAAATGGCTCTTTCATCTCCTGCAGCAACTCCGTCTTCCACATCTCTGCAATCAGAAGATTTTCCGAAAATTCCTAAGAATCCGGATTGTTTGTTCAAACGATTGTCAATTTCTTTATCGCTTAAACCTCTCTTATCTTTAATAAACATCACGGCTGCCGGATCAATATCCCCACAACGAGTTCCCATCATCAACCCTTGTAATGGAGTCAATCCCATGGAAGTATCTACTGATTTTCCGTCCCATACTGCTGACATGGAAGAGCCGTTTCCTAAGTGACAAACAATAATTTTGGAATGTTCCGGATTTCCCATAATTTCTCTCATAGTCTGAGATACATACAAATGAGAGGTTCCGTGGAAACCATATTTTCTAACCTTTAATTCTGTATAATCCTCATAAGGCAATGGATACATAAATGCCTTTGCCGGCATACTTTGATGGAACGCCGTATCAAACACTGCTACATTTGGCTTTCCGGGCATCAATTTCATACAAGTACGAATTCCCATTAAGTTTGCCGGATTGTGAAGTGGTGCTAAATCATTATTATCTTCAATCGCTTTGATGACTTCTTCTGTAATCAAAACGGAACTTGCAAAAGTTTCCCCTCCATGAACTACTCTGTGTCCAATGGCATCCACTTCTTCCACACTTGCAATAACTCCATGTTCCTGATCCACCAAATGATCCACGACTAATTTCAAAGCTTCTTGATGAGTCGGCATTGGGGATTCCAATTTTATTTCAAAATCTTTTGCAGGAACTTCATATTCAAACTTAGATCCTTCAATTCCAATTCTTTCACAAAGTCCTTTTGCAAAAACTTCTTTAGAATCGGGGTTAATCAGTTGATATTTTAAAGATGAACTTCCACAGTTAATCACTAATACTTTCATTCCTTGTTATCCTCCATTTTATTTTTATTCAAATGTGCAATCTGTACATGCTTGTGCTGATGTAATAGCAGTCAATACAACAACGTCGTTCATAGAACATCCTCTTGATAAATCATTTACCGGAGCGGCCAATCCTTGAATAATAGGTCCGTAAGCATTTGCTCCCGCCAATCTTTGTACTAACTTATATCCAATGTTTCCTGCAGATAGATTAGGGAAAATCAATACATTTGCATTTCCAGATACATCAGACAACGGAGCCTTAATTTCTCCCACCGATTTCACCAAAGCGGCATCCGCTTGTAATTCGTCATCAAACCGGAAAGAAACTTTTCTTTCTCGTAGAATTCTTCCTGCTTCAATCACTTTATCCACACATTCATGGGTTGCAGAGCCTTTGGTAGAGAAACTCATCAAAGCAACTCTTGGATTGATGTTTGCAATGGATAATGCCGTTTCTGCCGAAGAGCAAGCAATGTCCGCCATTTGTTCCGCATTTGGATGTGGAATAACGGAACAGTCTCCAAATACTAAAGTACTTCCATAGGTTTCTTGGAAACGAGATAATTCCATAATAAAGACAGATGATACGGTTTTCATTCCTGGTTTTGTTCCGATAACTTGAATTGCCGCCTTTAACACCTTTGCCGTTGGAGAAGAAGCTCCTGATACCATTCCGTCTGCATCTCCCATTTTTACCATCATAGCTCCGAAGAAGTTAATGTCATTTTTTAAAATGCTGCTTGCTTCTTCTCGAGTCATTCCTTTTTTAGCCCGTAATTCCACCAGCTTGTCCACATACACTTCGAATCTTTCAAAATTTTCAGGATCTACAATTCTAGCCCCTTGCAAAGAAATTTCATAAGCTTTTGCATCATTCATGATTCTGTCAGGATTTCCAATTAACACAGGTTGTGCTACCTTTTCCTTCAAAATCTCCGCAACCGCTCTCAATATTCTTTCGTCAAATGATTCCGGTAATACAATTCTTCGATTTGCTTGTAATGCTTTTTTTCGAACTTGCCCTAAAAAACTCATTTTTTCCACTCCTTACTCTTTGTTTAGTTTTATTAAATTTATCTTTCTTTTGTCAACCATATATTAACAAATTTCAAATATAATTACAATCTTTTTATTCAAATAAAGCTGCAATAAAATCTTTTTTTGAGAATTTTCTTAAATCTTCTATTTTTTCTCCAACTCCGATAAAACGGATTGGTTTCTGTAGAAGTTCAGATAAACTGAACACAATCCCTCCTTTTGCAGTTCCATCCAATTTCGTAATAATAAAACCTGTTAAACGGGTCACCTCGTTAAATTCTTTTGCCTGATTCAAAGCATTTTGTCCCGTAGTTCCATCAATGACCAAAATGGACTCATAGTATCGATCCCCGATTTTTTTTCGAACGACATTATTGATTTTCTCCAATTCTTTCATTAAATATCCCTTATTGTGTAAACGACCGGCTGTATCGATAATGGCAACATCCGCTCCTATTTCTTCCGCCTTGCTCAGAGTATCGAAGACAACAGAACCGGGATCCGCTCCTTCTTTTCCTTTGACAAGCTCCGCCTCGGAACGCCTTGCCCATTCTTCCAATTGTTCTACCGCAGCAGCCCGAAAAGTATCTCCGGCTCCCAGAATTACCTTCTTTCCTTCTTTTTTCAATTTTGCAGCGATTTTCCCGATGGTTGTCGTTTTTCCAACCCCGTTTACTCCCACAATCAATATCACTTGCAGATTTTGTTCTTCTCTTGGAAATTTTTCTTCTGACTCTATCAAATAATCTTCCATCACTGTCTTTAATACGGTATAAACTTCTTCAGGATTCTTCACTCCCTGTTTTTTGACTGCTCCTTCTAAATCTCGTACAATTTTTTGTGTCATTTCCAAACCGATATCAGACTGAACTAACAACTCCTCCAATTCTTCATACATTGCATCGTCAATGACCTTTCGAGAGGAAAATAAAGATTTCATTTTGGAAAACAGCCCTTCCCGAGTTTGAAACAATTTTTCGTGTAAGGAAGCAAAAATCCCTTTTGCTTTTTCTGTTTCTGAAGAATCTTTTTCTATACTTTCTTCTATAGCTGTTCCCTGTTCCTCTAAAACTTCTTCCAATTCTTCCAAATTCTCTTTTTCTTTTTTTTCAAATAACTTATTCCAAAATGCCATTTTCACCACCTATTTCTTTTAAAATTGCCCTAACTGCCAAAACTCCCATGACAGCAGCAATATTGAGTCCACTTCCATAACCGGAGCTATCTCCGGCTGCATACAATCCTTTTACAGAGGTTTGCATATTTTTATCAATGTCTAATCTGGTACTTCTAAATTTAATTTCCGGGAAGTACAAAAGTAGATCCCCTGAAGCAAAGCCCGGTGTAATCTTATCATGAACTTCAATAAATTCCATAATATTATCCAAAATTCGTTTCGGACAAGCTAAGGAAATATCTCCCGGAATATAATCTTCTGTCGTGGGAACAATATTTAAACGTGTCATGCTCTCCTCTGTCGATCTCTTTCCCTGCTTTAAATCCCGATAAGATTGCACCAATAATTTTCCTCCGGTAAGCATTGCCGACATTCGAGCAATCGCAGTTGCATACTCAAAAGGTTCCTTAAACGGTTCTGTAAAATGTTTTGTACAAAGTAAAGCCAAATTGGTATTTTCGGATTTTCTATCCTTAAAGGCATGTCCATTCGCCAAAATAACATCTTCTCCATATTTTTCCGCCGCAATAAAACCGCCCGGATTACTACAGAAAGTTCTCATCTTATCTCCATAGGTTTTGGAATAATAAATCATTTTTGCTTCATAAAAATTTTCGTTGATGTCTCTCATCACAATATTCGGAATTTCAGCACGGACTCCAATGTCAATGGCTCCCACCTGATAGGAAATTTTATGAGTATTTGCAAATTTCATCATTTTTGCAGCACCGCTTCGCCCCATGGCAATGACGACATGCTTGGAATAATATTCTTCCACCACATTCTTCTTTTCTACCATAGCACCTTGAATCTCATTGTTTTCTACAATCAAATCAATAATTTTAGCATCTACAATAAAATCCACTTTTTTACTGACTAGAAATTCCAACATTTTTTGATATAATTTTCGAGACCCGTCTGTTCCCAGATGCATAGTGGGTGTGTCCACCAATTGTACTTCATTCTCAATACATTTTTTCTTAATCTCTTCCATGACCTTATTGTATTTCAAACCTGCCGGCTCTTCTTGAAATCCAAAATCCCGGTAGATGGAAACGACATAGTCAATGGTTTCATTGACAATTTTTTTTCCGACTACTGTATGAACATCTCCCCCAACTCGATAATCCATATTGAATTTGGAATCTGAAAAAGCTCCCGCTCCACTCACTCCATAAATAATCGCACAGGTTGGACAATTGACACAATATCCGAGTTTTTCTTTAGGGCAAATCCTCTTATCCAACATTTTCCCGCGATCAATAATAGCAATTTTCAAATTTGGATGTTTCTTTGCCGCCTCATATGCTCCAAACACTCCTGCCTGTCCTCCTCCCAAAAATAAAATATCGTACTCTTTCTTCATACCTTTCCTTTCTATTACATGACATGCCAATCAATTTTTTGATGATAACTATCAAATTCTAAATTAGCACGAATTTCTCCCGTGGTAGGATTGTAATTCCACCCTCCGTCATCACTGACTTCTCTAAAATCTTCTAGAATATGTAGTTCATTATTTTCTTTCTTGTCCCCATAAGCTCTTGTTCCATCCAATTCTTTCTTTCCATAAATCTCCAAAAATTTTTCATCTTGTGTCAAATCCTTAGGATAGCTCTTATACTCTTGATAATATTGTTCTAAAGATACCCGAAGATGCTTTAAAGATAGGGCGGTTTGCTCCGCATTTTCTATTTCTGTCAAACGATCCGGTCGACTCATCAAAGCAATCCCTATAATAATAGCCGCCAACACTAAAATAATTCCTCTCAAAATGAAACCCTCCTTGGATGAATAAAGGCCTTTCGTATTACAATATCTCCCCCTTCAGGATATTCTACTTCAATATGTAAAGGACCTCTTTTTACAGACAACCATGCAAGACCTTTCCATACCAATTCTTCTCCTGCTGCAATGGTAAATTTCTCTTTTCGGAATTTTCCCTTCTCTTTCAAATGCAAGCAATGAACTCTTTCTGTCTGTAAGCTCGCCTTTTCTGAATTCGTTTCATGAAACTGTACTCCCTGAGATGCATACAAACTGAAAATCGGCTTCTGTCCTTCTTCATTTAAGACCTGTAACTTAATCAATTCTCCTAATACCACACAACGATTTTTTTCCAATTTGAAAGTTTTCCTTGAAATTTCTGTCGACGGAATAATTTTCAATTGATCTTCTTCTATTACCAAGTCCGAAAATCTTCCTCCCGGAATCAATCCCGGAGTATCAATCAAACGTAGTTTTGTTCCTGTAATTTCATGAAAAGTACTAAGCAGGGTTGTTCCGGGATATTTGGACACCGTCACTCGATTTTCTCCCAACAAGCGATTGACAACACTTGATTTTCCTACATTAGTAACTCCCAAAACCAACACTTCGACTCCATTCGGATAGAAATGATGAATTTTTCGTAAAATACCGTTCATTCCATAATTATTTTTACAACTCACAATGGCAATATCCAAAGGGGCAATTCCCTCGGAGGCCAATCTTCCCTTTACCCAATTCGCTACTTCAGACGGATGTTTCTCTCCGGGAATTAAATCCACTTTATTAATAACAACAATGGAATCCATTTCTCTTAAAATGTCTAAAATATCGTCTTGAAAAGAACCCTCAAAATCAATAATGTCAAAGATAGCTAAAGCCAATCTTTGCGGAGAAACCCATTGTTGCAGTTCTTTTTGATAGTCTTCCCGACTTAAAAAGCTGGAAGAATGCTCTCCATAGTGAGAAATGCGAAAACATCTTTGACAATACAATTCTTCCTTTCCTGTCAAATCCTTGGGAGTATATCCCCCTTTTTTACTATCCGTATTTTGTAAAGGAATCCCACATCCAATACATTTTTTCCCCATTCTTTCACTCCTTTTTATAGATAAGCTTCGTAACGTTGGAATAGCTCTCCCTGTTCCAAGCCCAACAAATACTGTAATTCCACTTTTGGCATTCCCGCTCTCAATAATTGAATTGTAAAACTGTGACGAAAGCTGTATATCGTCATATGTTCCAGTTCAGGAATTTTTTCTCGATATTTCATAAAAATATTTCGCAAAGTCTTCTCTGAGAAATCCCAAATATTTCCCTCTCGAATCCCCTTCTCCTCGCAATAATTCCAAAGA
>OLNQ01003572.1_pt1 | contig 12467 bp, 10 predicted proteins | sample 1672821 | NCBI WGS metagenome assembly OLNQ01 (sample SAMEA3136727, study PRJEB25190) | human gut metagenome | biome: human gut; feature: human-associated habitat; material: faeces | place: Austria | collected 2013 | reverse complement strand
ATAATGAACGACACACCAATCAAGGCGATAATCGAACCAATAGCAAGAGATTTTGTTAGTTTTTCTTTGCAGAAAAGTATCGCCAAAAACATTGTAAACAGTGGCGACGTGCAGAGAATGAAGCTAATATCGTTCACGCTACCCACTTGAACTGCAAAGTTTTCGGGGATAAAATAGAGCGAACCACCTAAAATACCACATGCCACCATAAGCAATTCGTCCTTGATATTGTCGGACCATAACCTCTTATACGACAGTGTCCACATAGCAAGATAGGCTATGACGTAACGTGACAGAAACACTTCGTCGGGACGCATACCACCTTGGATTACTACTTTCGTGTTTACAAGCGTAGCACCCCAGATACTTACAACCAAAATTGCGATGAGATGATAGAAGACAACTCTATTTTTACTCTCTTTGACTGTGTTAGGCATAAAACTATGTTATGTTGATTTAAAGTAGCGCAAAGTTAAGACTTTTTAGAGTATAAACAAAATTCTTGGCTTTTAAATCTTGCTAAAACTTGAAATTTATGCGTTTTTTATGTGATATTTAACACTTGGAACGCTGTTATTGCTATTTATTTTCCTTCTTTCGTTCTAACGAAATGTCTATTTCTTGATGTCTGTTTCGCGCATCGTTTTTGCAGCTTTGCACAAGTCTTTTATCACCTCTCCACCTATTATCAATCCTGCTGTGGCAGGCACCCATGCGTTTGAAGCAGGTGTGGAACGCTTTTTGTGTGCAATGGTTTCTGTATTTTCAGCATCGTTGTCGGCATCTTCATTGTCGTCTGAATATAAAGATGTTAGTGGCTCTTCGGGACTGTAAACCACCTTTACATTACGCACGTTGGTCTTGCGGAGCTTCTTTCTTAACACCTTTGCTAAAGGATCGTTAATTGTTTTAAACAAGTCGGTTACTTCAAACTGCGTTGCGTCTAATTTGAAAGCAGCCCCCATGCTGCTAATCATAGGTATTCTTAGGTTGTGGCAACGTGTTATGATGTCTATCTTTGCTACTACGGTATCGATGCAATCCACCACATAGTCGTATGCTGTAAAGTCGAATTGGTCGGCAATTTCAGGAAGATAGAATGTCTGAAACTTCTTTACCACGCAACTTGGGTTTATGTCTTTTATGCGTTCTTCTGCTATATCAACCTTTGCTCGTCCGAGTGTAGCGTGTGTAGCAATAATCTGTCGGTTTATGTTCGATAGTCCAATATGGTCGTCGTCTACGATTCCAATTGTCCCTACGCCGCTGCGTGCCAATACTTCTACAACGTAACCGCCCACGCCACCGACACCGAAAACCAGCACGCTGCTGTTTTTTAAGGTGTCCATAGCCTTACTGCCCAACAGTAATTCTGTTCTTGAAAGTTGCTCTTTCATACCTTACTAAATTCCTTTGTGGGTGCAAAGTTAAGATAACATTCCCATAAAATGGCAGTAGTTTCTGTTTTTATGTTAGCTTTTTTCTTTACCTTTGCAAGCGATGTGCGGAGTTGCACATTATTATAAATGTGGATTTAAAATGCAAGAACAGAATATTAAAAAGAAAGTATCGCCTTGGGCGTGGGTCTCTACACTCTATTTTGCCGAAGGATTGCCCTATGCAGCAGTAACATTGGTGTCGTTGGTGTTTTACCAACAAATGGGATTGAGCGATGCTGAAGTTACTTTTTACACATCGTGGTTCTATCTTCCTTGGGTGATAAAACCTTTATGGAGTCCGTTTCTCGACCTTATCAGAACCAAACGCTGGTGGGTGCTGTCGATGCAGATGCTGCTTGGTGCGGCTTTTGCAGGCGTAGCGTTCACCATTAACACGTCGTTTTGGCTGCAAGGCACTATCTGTTTCTTCTGGTTGTTAGCCTTTTCGAGTGCTACACACGATGTCGGGGCAGACGGTTTCTATATGTTGGGGCTTGATTCGCACGACCAAGCTTTCTTCGTGGGTATTCGCTCAACGTTCTACCGCATTTCAATGGTTGTTGGAAAAGGTGGTTTGGTAGCCCTTGCAGGATTGCTGCAGGAATATATGAAGGTGCAACTTTCGTGGGCATTGGTGTTCTATGGCTTGGCAGCAATGTTTATCGGACTGAGCCTTTACCATAAGTATGTACTGCCCAAACCTGATGCCGATGCCGAACGCACGCAACTTTCGGCTTCCAAACTGTTGAACGAATTTGTGGGAACATTCGCAAGTTTCTTCCGCAAGAAACAAATTCTGATGGCTATTGCCTTTATGCTACTGTTCCGTTTGCCCGAAGCACTGTTGAATCCCGTAGGTCCTTTATTCCTTAGAGCATCAGCTGATAAGGGCGGGTTAGGTCTTTCTTTAGAGGCATTCGGCGTTGTCAATGGCATCGTTGGCGTGGTCGGACTGCTTCTTGGTGGTATTTTAGGTGGCTTGGTAGCCAGCAAAGACGGACTGAAAAAGTGGCTTTGGCCTATGACGCTTGCCATAACCTTGCCCAATATCGCCTATGTTTATCTTGGTTTTGCCATGCCTTCTACGCTTTTTGCCATCGGTGCAGCCATCTTTGTAGAAAACTTTGGCTATGGTTTTGGCTTCAGTGCCTATATGCTTTTTATGCTATACTTCAGTCAAGGAGAGCATAAAACCAGCCATTACGCCCTTTGCACGGGCTTTATGGCACTGTCAATGATGTTGCCAGGTTTATTTGCTGGTGCTTTGGCAGACACCGTAGGCTACGACATCTTCTTTGTTTTGGTTATGGTATCGTGCATCTTCCCTTTCATTGTAGCATCTTTGCTGAAGGTAGACCCCAAGTTCGGTAAGAAGGATGCGTAGCGAAAATGAATTATTTCACAGACTTTTAACGAGTAAATCTATAAGGCGAGGTAGGGCGTAACGTTCTATCTCGCTTTCTTTTATCCATATATAATCGGCAGATAGAGTAGGAGGAGTGTCAGTTTCTAACAGATAGAAATCGGCAAAAATGATTTGATGGGTAAGTATGTGCTTTATGTTCTTCTTTATTAGCGTGGCATTTTCAATGGCATTGCCCAGCAATTCTTTCGTTGGCAGTTCCCACAAGCCTTGCCAAATGTCGCCTGCACCACGGCGGCGAATGGCAGTTTCGCCATTACACCTTATATATATAAAGGAGAGATGACGTTCACGCTGTTTTGTTTTCTTTGCTTTCACAGGCAAGTCGGCCACTTTATTGTTGTTTGCCGCAAAGCAAGTATCTATCAATGGGCATACTTCGCAGTTGGGCGAAGCTGGCGTGCACTGTATGGCACCGAAGTCCATCAGTCCTTGATTGTAGGCTGCGGGAGCCTCTTTCGGTAGGTATTCCTGCGCCATAGTCTTGAAAACCTTTTTCCCCTCGGTAGAATCTATTGGCGTGTCAATACCGAAATAGCGAGCAAGCACACGGTAGACATTGCCGTCTACTACTGCCACGGGTTCTGCGAATGATATTGAAGAAATTGCAGCTGCAGTGTATTCGCCAATCCCTTTTAGTTGTTTTAACTCCTTGTAAGTCTGTGGGAAACGCCCTAAACCAACTATCTGTTGTGCCGCTTTGTGCAAATTTCGTGCCCGAGAGTAGTATCCCAGTCCTTGCCACTCTCTTAAAACCTCGTCTTCGGTAGCTTTTGCTAACTCGTGAACGTTAGGCCAGCGTTTCATAAAACGTTCCCAGTAGGCTGTTCCCTGTGCAATTCTTGTTTGCTGCATAATAACCTCGCTCAGCCAAATAGCGTATGGATTGGTGGCTTGTCGCCATGGAAGTTCTCGCCCGTTTATGGCATACCAGTTCAATATAGTCTTGCTAAAGTTCATGGTGCAAAGGTACTTAAAATATCGAAAGAAACTTCTTTTGAAATTATATACTTGCTTAGGAACGCCCATATTTGCTGTTATAAGTTAGTCAGAATAAGACGTTTGTGGCTCAGAAACTATGGGAAAAATACTGGAAGTTTCTAATTTCTGCCTACTATTGTTTTGGATTTGTAGACGTTTATTGGTGGAACAATTTTCCTGTTCTTGCTGAAGTCTGTAGGTGAAGAATCGCCTTGGTTTTGTAAAGATAATTACATCAAAAAATGATAATTTCGTTTTGACGTTGCGAAAGCGGCTGTTTTGCGAGGTAAAACCTACGCTTTTGCCGTGCAAAACAGCCGCTTTTGGAATGCAAAACAATAGGTTTTGTAATGCGTTGATAAATAAGTAGTTACGCAATAGCTACGTTTGTGAAAAATATTTACACGATGTGGGGCTCTTTTTGCCTATATAAATAATGTGTACAGGCAAAGTTGTGTAGCGCACCAACGAGTGATTTCTATATAGAAAGATGAATTGGCATACTTATCGGTACTAAATTTCTACAACTCCAAAAATTATGAATAGACTTCTCTGAAAAGCTGTTTAATTTATGCGAATTGGCTATCTTGTTTTTAATTTACATATAATTCGCAATGTCGAAAAATAAGAATTTAAGACATTTTGAGTTGATGTTGATTAATAATGTAGTTGAATTAAAGTTTTTTTATCTAAAATTCTTGTTTACTTATTGCAGTATTTTGTATCTTTGCAAAACAAATTGAAATAGTAGGCAACTATGGTTGATACAAAAGAAATTAAGACTGCATTAATCTCCGTATTCCACAAAGATGGTTTGGAGGATATTTTAAAGAAGCTGAACGAAGAGGGCGTAAAGTTCCTTAGTACTGGTGGTACGCAGCAGTTCATAGAGTCTTTAGGCTACGAATGTCAGAAAGTGGAAGACGTAACTACTTATCCTTCTATCTTGGGCGGTCGTGTGAAAACGTTGCACCCTAAAGTTTTTGGTGGCATCTTGGCACGTCGTGATTTTGAGAACGACCAAAAGGAAATGGCCGAATACGAAATTCCGACAATCGACTTGGTTATTGTTGATTTGTATCCGTTTGAACAAACCGTAGCAAGTGGTGCGAGCGAAGCTGACATTATCGAGAAAATCGATATTGGCGGCATTTCATTGATACGTGCAGGAGCAAAGAATTTCAATGACGTTGTTATTGTGCCAAGCAAGGCGGAATATCCTGTGTTGTTGCAATTGCTGAACAAGCAAGGTGCAAAGACTGGGCTTGAAGACCGAAAAATGTTTGCAGAACGTGCATTTGGCATCAGTAGTCAGTACGATACGGCAATACATAATTGGTTTGCGAAGTAAATAAGAAAAGTATTTGCAGACTGTAAGCGTTTGTAGATAGCAAGCATATAAGAAAGAAAATAATAAAATGACGATGGGGATTGTCCCCGTTTTCACCACATATCAAATATTTTAGAATGGGATTTTTTTCATTTATCCAGGAAATAGCAATGGACCTGGGAACAGCAAATACTATCATTATCAGTGATGATAAGATAGTTGTTGATGAACCTTCAGTAGTGGCACTTGACCGTCGTACGGACAAGATGATAGCCGTTGGTAACGACGCCAAGATGATGTACGAGAAGGAACACCCCAATATTCGTACCATTCGCCCACTTCGCGATGGTGTGATTGCTGACTTTACGGCATGCGAACAAATGATGAGGGGACTTATTAAGATGGTACATAGCGGTAATCGCTTGTTCTCTCCGTCTTTGCGTATGGTGATTGGCGTGCCTTCAGGTTCAACGGAAGTAGAGCTTCGTGCAGTTCGTGACTCTGCCGAGCACGCTGACGGACGCGATGTTTACCTTGTTTTCGAGCCAATGGCAGCTGCCCTTGGTATGGGACTTGATGTGGAAGCACCGGAAGGTAATATGATTGTTGATATTGGTGGCGGTAGCACCGAGATTGCTGTTATTTCGTTGGGCGGTATCGTTTGTAACAACTCTATTCGTGTTGCTGGAGACGATTTGACTGCTGATATTCAGGAATATATGAGCCGCCAGCACAATGTACGTGTCAGCGAACGTATGGCAGAGCGTATTAAGGTGCACGTTGGTTCAGCTTTGACCGACTTAGGCGATGAGGCTCCGGAAGATTATATCGTTCACGGGCCAAACCGTATTACGGCGTTGCCAATGGAAGTACCTGTTTGCTATCAGGAAATAGCGCACTGTTTGGACAAGACTGTGGCAAAGATAGAGAATGCAGTTCTTTCTGCTTTGGAGAATACACCCCCCGAATTGTATGCCGACATAGTAATGAATGGCATTTATTTGAGCGGTGGCGGTGCTTTGTTGCGTGGAATTGATAAGCGTTTAACCGATAAGATTAATATTCCGTTCCACGTGGCTGAAGACCCATTGCACAGTGTTGCTAAGGGAGCAGGTATCGCATTGAAGAATGTAGACCGTTTCTCATTCCTTATGAGATAAACAAGCTAAATAGGGCTGACTGTTGGAGAAATGCACTGAAAGTTTCTTCAATGGTCGGTTTCATTTTGTTGATAAGCTGTAAGAATGAATAACCTAACTGAATTTCTTGCCAAATATAAACATTGGTTTCTTTTTGTTTTGCTGGAAATAGCCAGTTTGGTGCTTTTGTTCCGCTTCAACAACTACCAAGGAAGTGTGTGGTTTACTTCTGCCAATATAGTGGCAGGCAAGGTTTACGAACTAAGTTCCTCAGTTACATCTTACTTTTCAATGGGTAAGCTAAATCGTGAACTGACGGAACGAAATGTGCAGTTGGAACGCCAAGTAAAGGAACTTTCAGAGCAACTCTACGAAAAAACGCGCGACCCTAAGTTTGCGCAAAAAGGACAATACAGGTTTCTTTCTGATTTTAAACTCATAAATGCAAAGGTTGTATCTAACTCGCTTGATAAGGAAGAGAATTTCATAACCATCGACAAAGGGTCGTGGGACGGAGTCCGAAAAGATATGGGCGTGGCTTGTGGCAATGGCATTGTTGGAGTGGTTTATCTTGTCGGAACGCATTATTCCATTGTCTTGCCAGTCTTAAACTCTAAGTCAAACATCAGCTGTTCTATACAAGGAAGAAGCTATTTCGGTTATTTGAGATGGACGGGAGGTGCAAAAAACATTGCTTACTTAGATGATATTCCACGCCATGCAAAGTTTAAGTTAGGTGATAGGATTATTACAAGTGGCTATTCTGCAATCTTTCCTGCTGGTATTTTAGTAGGTAAGATAAAGCACGTCTATAACTCTGAAGATGGACTTTCGTTCCGTTTGGCAGTGCAATTGTCTACTGATTTTGGCAATTTACGCGACGTATGCGTCATTGACGATGCTACGGTGAGAGAGAAAAAGAAGGTGATGGACGCTGCTAAAGATTCGATAAAGCATCTTAATACTGATTTTAGCGAAACAAATTAAGTATAGCTACGCATTACATATTTGCATTAATGGCAAGTTGTAATAGTAAATCAATGATTTTGTAAAAAGCTATTTTAGAATTTAAAGTATGAGCATAGATTTTGTAAAGACTTTGGGTTGGTTTGTAGTTTTAGTACTTGCGCAAGTATTTGTACTGAACTACATTCATTTGTTTGGTTTTGCAACACCATTGCCTTACATCTATTTCATCTTTCTTTTCAGAAGAAACTATCCTCAATGGGCAATTATATTGTGGGGCTTTCTTATGGGTTTAGTGATAGATACCTTCTCTAATACGCCTGGAGTGTCGTCAGCTTCACTTACTTTGATTGCAGCTATACAGCCTTATATGTTGCGGCCATTTATATCTCGCGATAGTGCTGAAGACCTGAAACCGGGGATAGCAACACTTGGTTATGGTCAATACATTTGGTATAGTATAATTTTGACTCTTATTTATTGCACCGTATTCTTTACATTGGAGATGTTTAGCTTCTTCAATATCCTTGTTTGGTTGCAGTGTGTTGGCGGTAGTGCCTTGCTTTCTTTATTCTTTGTATTGGTAATTGAGCATGTTAGGAGTCGCGCATGAAGAACTTTGACTTTGAGAAACGCCGTTTGGTGCTTAGCGGAGTGGCGGTTGCAATCATTACTGTTTACTTGATACGCCTATTTGCGCTTCAAATAGCAAGCGACGACTATCGGAAACGTGCCGATTCTAACGCTTTTTTAAAGAAAATAGAGTTTCCTTCGCGTGGTATTATTACCGACAGAAAGGGGAAACTACTCGTTTATAACCAGCCTGCGTATGACATAATGGTGGTGATGAATGAAGAAAAAGGGCGTCTTGATACCTTGGAATTTTGCAAGGCTTTAAATATTACAAAAGAATTCTTTGTTCAACGTATGGCTGATATAAAGGACAGAACAAAGAATCCTGGCTATTCTCGATTTACTCAACAGCTGTTTATAAGTCAGTTGAGCGATAAAGAGTTCAGTTCCTTTCAAGAAAAGTTGTATCGTTTTCCTGGTTTTTATATCCAAAAGCGTAGCATTCGTCAGTACCATAGAACGATTGCAGGACACGTTTTGGGCGATGTGGCAGAGGTAAGTCAAAGCGATGTTGAGGAAGATGAGTATTATCAGCCAGGCGACTACATCGGCAAGATGGGCATTGAGCGTGAGTATGAGAAGTCTTTACGTGGGCAAAAAGGAGTGCAAATTCTGCTTCGTGATGCCCATGGACGTATCAAGGGAAGGTATAAAGAAGGGCAATATGACCAAAAGCCCAAAGCAGGAAAGGACTTGCAATTGGGGATTGATGCCGACTTGCAAGCACTTGGAGAACGTTTGATGGAAGGAAAACTGGGTGCCATTGTAGCCATTGAGCCAAAGACAGGGCAAATTCTGGCAATGGTTTCCTCGCCAACATTCGACCCTCGTGAAATGATTGGCAAGATGAGAGGTAAGAATCAACAGCGAATGACCCTCGACCCTGCAAAGCCATTGCTTAATCGTGCCATTATGGGACAATATCCTCCAGGGTCTACATTCAAGACAAGTCAAGCCATTACGTATTATAGTGAAGGTATCATAAATGACTCTACGCGTTTCCCTTGTCCGCATGGATTTTCCTTCAAAGGGCTGCATGTAGGTTGCCACGGACACGCATCTCCTATTTCTATTGTGCCTGCATTGAGTACTTCTTGTAATGCTTATTTCTGTTGGGGGCTGTATTATATGTTGTCGAACAGGAAAAAATACAAAACGCTTGACGATGCAATGAACCGTTGGCGCGACTATATGGTTTCAATGGGATTTGGCTATAAGTTAGGAATTGACCTACCCGGAGAGAAGCGTGGACTTATTCCGAATGCAGAGTTTTACAACAATGCCTTTGACAGATGGAACCCATTATCGGTTATTTCCATTTCGATAGGGCAGGGCGAAATAAACCTGACGCCATTGCAGATAGCCAATCTTGGTGCCATCATTGCCAATCGTGGATATTACTATACGCCACATGTTGTACGAAAGATACAAGGAGAGCGGTTAGACAAGAAGTATTTGGAAAAGCATAAGGTAATGGGAACGCCTCGTTCGTTTAATGAAGTAGTGGCAGGTATGGTGTCTTCGGCACGCGGAGGCACTTGTGCCAATACTTGTTCCCTTTCAACCAACGCACATTGTCATTCGTTTCAGGCTATACACTTGCCGGTAAGACGGGCACGGCGCAAAACCGTGGCAAAGACCACTCGGTGTTTATGGGTTTTGCACCTGTGGAATCGCCTAAGATTGCCATTGCCGTGTATGTGGAAAATGGCGGTTTCGGTGCTGTTTACGGTGTGCCGATAGGCTCGTTAATGATGGAGCAATATATCAATGGAAAGCTAACGCCTGGCGATGAAGCCCAGGCTGCGTCAATACAGAAACGCCATATCAGTTATCCTTTCAGGCAAAAGTTGAGCATGGCTGATTCGTTACGCTTAGATTCGATAAAGCGTGTAAACCAAATAAAAGACTCTTTGCGTCTTGTTCGTGAGAAACAGAATATGGAAGCCAAGCAACGTGAACGAGAATTAAAAGAAGCACGAGATGCGAAAGAGAAAGAAAAAAATCAGCAGCCGTTGAACGACCCTATCATAAGAATGGAAGATGAAGTGAAGATAAGAACCGAAAAGGACGAAAAAGATAAGGACAAAACCAATAAGGGAAAGAAGAAAGACAGAGAAAGTCGTTAGGAAAACGGCGAAAGAACAGGAAGTTTAACAACGAATAAAAGGCAAGAAAGTGGCAAGTAATTATAAATCGAACAAACAGTCAGGTGTGCTTCGTTCATTAGATTGGTGGACGATAGGCATCTATTTGGCATTGCTTTCTTTTGGCTGGGTAAGTGTCTGTGGTGCGAGTTATACTTATGGCGATACCGATATTCTGTCGTTGTCATCGCGTTCTGGTATGCAAATCGTTTGGATAGGCACTTCCATTTGTCTTGGTTTTGTGTTGTTAATGATGGACGACCGCATTTACGACACGTTCGCTTATGTCATTTACGCATTGCTGCTGCTGCTGTTATTTGCCACAATCTTTAATCCCCACACCATAAAAGGGTCGCGTTCGTGGCTCGTTTTAGGTCCTTTACGTTTGCAACCCGCCGAGTTCGCTAAGTTTGCAACGGCTTTAGCAATAGCCAAGTTTATGTCGGCATACGGTTTTACCATTTCCAATTGGAAACACCTGACAGCTGCTGCGGGTATTATCGTATTGCCCATGTTGTGCATTGTGGGGCAACGCGAAACGGGTTCGGCACTTGTTTACCTATCTTTCTTCCTGATGTTTTACAGAGAAGGTATGCCAGGCTCGTTCCTTTTCACAGGCGTGGCAATGGTTTTGTATTTCGTTGTAGGCGTTAAGTACGACAATGTGCTGCTTTGGGACACCCCCACATCGGTAGGAAAGTTCAGCGTACTTCTGTTGGTGCAGCTGTTTAGTGCAGGAATGGTGTGGACGTATTTGCACGAAAAGATAAAAACGCAGAAGATATTGCTGTTCTCTCTTGGTATTACTCTGTTTTGTTTCTTATTCTCCAAGTTTGTAATACCTTTCGATATTGTCTGGATTCAGCTCGTTATTTCAGCGGGCTTGATAGGCTATTTGGTCTATAATGCTATGAGTACCCGCATTGTCCACTATTTTTTCATTGCCTTGTTTGCTGTTGGTTCGATAGCATTCTTCTATTCTGCCGACTATGTTTTGAACGATGTTATGCAACCACACCAACGTGTGCGCATCAATGTGCTGTTAGGATTGGAGGAAGACCTTGCAGGCGCGGGCTACAATGTGCATCAGAGCGAGATTGCCATTGGTTCGGGCGGACTGCAGGGAAAAGGCTTTTTGAATGGAACACAAACTAAGCTCAACTTTGTGCCAGAGCAAGATACCGACTTTATTTTCTGTACGGTAGGCGAGGAAGAAGGTTTCCTTGGTTCGGCAGCTGTACTCTTACTGTTTTTAGCTCTGATACTTCGCTTGATGTATATATCCGAACGGCAGCCCTTCAAGTTTGGGCGAGTCTATGGCTATTGCGTTGCAAGCATCTTCCTTTTCCACGTCTTCATCAATGTAGGTATGGTGCTTGGCTTGACGCCCGTTATCGGTATTCCGCTGCCATTCTTTAGTTATGGTGGCTCTTCGCTATGGGGTTTCACACTGCTGCTATTTATTTTCTTGCGCATAGATGCAGGGCGAAACCTGATAAGACAGTAATTTTGCGGAACGGTGGAAACACGGTGGGAAAATAATGCTGCTGTTTAGCCGTTCCGAATGAAAAGACTTTTTTTATCCGTTATCTTCTTCCTTTTGCATTGTTTTATAGCCTGAAAAAGGCTGTAAGTCTGTAAATATTTTTCGCAAACATAGCTATTGCGTAACTGCTTTATCATCAATGTGTTATAAAACCTATTGTTTTGCATTCCAAAAGCGGCTGTTTTGCACGGTAAAAGCGTAGGTTTTGCGTTGCAAAAGAGCCGCTTTCGCAACGTCAAATCGAAATTATCGTTTTCTTAATGAATTATCTTTACAGAATCAAGGCCGTTTTTAGCCATTGTGGTTCCTTTTGAGAATATAGACAGGACTACTTTTATATTGCTGAAATGGAAAAGCCTCGCTGTTCGTATAAGAACGGCGAGGCTTTTTTAGATAAGTATTTCTGTATTTGGTTTGAACTGTTGGCAGACCGTTTGAAACATTCTTTCTGTTTTAATCGGAGTTGTTTTGGTATAACAGTCTGCCGTGTAGGCTTAAACCAAAGTTGGGCAGAAATGGTTTATTCTGACAACGGAACTGCGAAGTAAGCTTTCTTTCCAGTAGGATAAATGCCCTGAATGTAGAGCACAGGCTCGCTGCTGGTAGAGGCTGACTTAACTATCTTCTGCAATGCATCGATAGAATTAACAGTCTGGTCGTTCACTTTCTGAATGATGAAGCCACGGTTGATGCCTGCTTCGCGCAATGCACCGCCATTTACTTTTATTACTTCAAGACCATACTTTATGCTCAGCTGCTTTTGCATCGCTTCGGTTACAGGGCGGAATTGTCCACCAAGAACGTCGATGTCGGCTTGTGCAATAGGCTTTGTCGGGCCTTGAGCATTCTTTAGAAAAACATTT
>OLNQ01003567.1_pt1 | contig 12471 bp, 10 predicted proteins | sample 1672821 | NCBI WGS metagenome assembly OLNQ01 (sample SAMEA3136727, study PRJEB25190) | human gut metagenome | biome: human gut; feature: human-associated habitat; material: faeces | place: Austria | collected 2013 | reverse complement strand
CGCTTTTTCCTCTACGCTCCATTGGGTCTTGATCTCCGTATTCTTGATAGGTATCGGGTCTTCGGTTTTGCATCCGGAAGCGTCCCGGATCACCTCGCTAGCGTCGGGAGGGCGTAGGGGATTGGCGCAATCGCTTTTTCAAGTGGGTGGTAATTTGGGCGGATCGTTAGGTCCGCTACTGGTTGCTCTATTGGTGGCGCCTTATGGACGGACTCATATCGCTTTGTTTTCTATACTAGCATTCGTCGCTATTTTGGTGATGATTCCTATCTGCCGTTGGTATAAGGCGTATTTGAGTCGGGTGAAATGGCAGAAGAAGTCGGGTGAGACGCATGTGGAGATGCCTCTTTCTTTGGGAAAAACAGTCTTTTCGATCTCGATATTGCTGACCTTGATTTTCTCTAAATATATCTATATGGCTAGTTTGAATAGCTACTATACCTTTTACTTGATCCATAAATTCGGGGTGAGTGTACAGACTTCGCAGATCTGTTTGTTCGTCTTCCTGATCGCTACGGCCATAGGAACCTTAGCGGGTGGTCCTATCGGTGATAAGATAGGACGGAAATATGTGATTTGGGGATCGATTCTAGGGGCAGCCCCATTTAGCTTGTTGATGCCGCATGTGGGATTCGTTTGGACGATCGTGCTTAGTTTTTGCGTGGGGTTGGTCTTATCATCGGCGTTCCCGGCTATTTTGTTGTATGCGCAAGAGTTGCTTCCTTATAAATTAGGTCTTATCTCGGGACTTTTCTTTGGATTTGCTTTCGGTGTGGCGGGTATAGCCTCGGCCGTATTAGGAAATATGGCGGATCATTATGGAATAGAGGCTGTCTACAACGTATGTGGCTTCATGCCTCTTTTAGGACTGGTTACTTGGTTCCTTCCCAACTTGAAAAAGAAGTAAAAACAATCCTCCCTTTTTCGCTGTTATTACTCCAACTGAACGTCAATTACTAAATGAGTTTATGGTGAGTAATATAGTATCTTACAGTATTCTTTTGCTGTATCTTCTTCCATGTGCTTCATGGAGCCAAGGGAACGATGTGGATTTAAGCTTGGAACAATCTCTCGACCTGCTTCATAAGGAAAATAAAAGCTTGAAAATAGCAGGGAAAGAAGTGGAATGGGCTCGGAATGAGCATCAAAAGCTAAACGCTTTTTGGTATCCGTCGGTGAACGCCGCGGGTGCTTTCGTACATATGTCGAATCCGATAGAGGTACGGCAGTCGCTGAGTAAATATACGGAACCGGCGAAGGAGTTTGTCCATAATTATATCCCGGATAATGAGCTGATCATGTCGGTATTGGATAAGATCGGGCAAGGTACTTTCTCGCTTCCGCTGATCTCCCAAAACATCACTTCTATAGACGCTACGGTGACGTGGCCTGTTTTCACGGGAGGAAAACGTATCTACGCGAACAAGATCGGAAAGACGATGGTCTCTATAGCGGAGGTGAATAGGAATCAAGTGGATGCCAACCAACAATCCTTATTGATCGAGGCTTATTTCGGGCTTCGTCTGGGACAAAGTGTGGTGGACGTAAAAACGGAAGTGTACAATTCTTTGAAAACCCATTATGACCAAGCCCTTAAATTAGAGCAAAACGGGATGATCAATCGGGCCGAGCGTCTGTTCGCTCAGGTAAGTATGGACGAGGCGAAACGAGAACTGGAATCGGCCCGTAAGGATTTAGCGGTCGCTCAACAGGCGTTTAAAAGCTTGATTAATATGGAGGAGGGGAGTGACGTACGTACCACGACTCCTTTATTCATTAATGAGGCGCTTCCTCCGGCTCAATACTTCAAGGATCTGGTTCCGATGAATAATTATATAGTCAATCAATTGAAATTGCAGCAGGTTGTAGCCGATAATCAACTAAAGATCGGCCGGTCCGCTTATGTCCCGAATATCGCTTTATTCGGCAAACAGACTTTGTACGCTGATGGACTGGATAAATATTTGTTGCCTCGTACGATGGTGGGAGTTGGTTTTACGTGGAATATTTTTGATGGCTTGAACCGGGAGAAAACCATCCGGCAGGCAAAGATCGCTAGTCAGTCGCTTCGTTTGGGTAAGGAGAAGGCGATTACGGATCTGGAGGTCGGTATCGATAAATTCTACAGCCAGCTACAAAATGCCTTGGATAACGTAAAGGTTTTGGATACGACGATCGAGATGAGCCGGGAACTGGTCCGGGTGCGGAAGAAATCCTTCCAAGAGGGAATGGCTACTTCTACGGAGGTAGTCGATGCCGAGGTTATGCTGGCGAAGGTGAAGACCGCTTTTCTTTTGGCTTATTATCAGTATGATGTAGCCTTGATTAATCTGCTGTCTGTCTGCGGTACGCCGGAGCAGTTCCACCAATACAAGATGGAGGGAAAGACCGAGGAGCTTTTGGGGAATTGAAAATTGAGAATTGAAAATTTAGGAGTTATGGATAAAACTAAGAGATATTTGAGTGTGGCCTTCGTCGCAGTCTTGGCGATTGTTATAGTTGTCTCGTTGATCGGGATGATCTTGTTGAAAAAGAAGCCGGTGATCTTGCAAGGGCAGATCGAGGCAACGGAAATACGTATCTCCGGCAAGTTACCGGGGCGTATCGATACCTTTCTGGTAAAAGAGGGACAGAATGTACGCCAAGGCGATACCTTGGTAGTCATCAATAGTCCGGAGGTGTTGGCTAAATATCAACAGGTGAACGCCATGGAGAACATAGCGAAGTATCAGCACCAGAAAGTGGATGAGGGTACACGAAAGCAAATCATCGCTTCCTTGCAACAATTGTGGAATAAATCCAAATCGGATTTACAATTGGCGAAGATTACCTATGATCGGGTCAATGCCTTGTATAAAGATAGCGTGGTAACCTCACAGCGTAAAGATGAGGTGGAGGCCATGTATAAAGCGGCTGAGGCCGCCGAACGTGCCGCTTATAGCCAATATCAAATGGCGGTAGACGGGGCGCAGATACAAGATAAGGAGAGCGCCCGCTCGTTGGTGACGGCGGCGCAAGGAACCGTGGAGGAGGTGGCGGCTCTCTTACAGGACGCTCGGTTGACGGCTCCGGAATCCGGACAAATCTCAGCTATTTTCCCGAAACGGGGAGAGTTGGTTGGGGCCGGGATGCCAATCATGAACTTAGTCGTATTAGATGACGTGCATGTGGTATTGAACGTACGTGAGGATCGTTTGCCTTTATTTAAGATGGGAGGAACGTTTGTCGCCGATGTACCGGCGATCGATAAGAAGGATATTGAGTTCAAGATCAATTATATCAGTCCGTTGGGCAGTTTCGCTACTTGGAAATCTACCAAGCAGACAGGTAGCTATGACTTGCGGACCTTCGAGATACATGCCTTACCGGCGGAGAAGGTGGAGGGATTGCGTCCCGGTATGTCCGTACTCTATCAACTCCCTTGATACTATCCGGTTGTAGAGACGGGGCACGCCCCGTCTCTACAACTAAATAATTTATTGTCGCTATGCTAAAGAAGAGTCCTTTCTATATGGTTTTACGTCGGGAACTGGATCGCATGGTTTCCCGGAGGTTATACTTCGGGGTGTGTATCGTGCTGCCTCTGTTCTGTATATTCTTCATGTCTACGATTTTCGGAAGCGGGCAGATGGAGAACATACCGATAGCGGTAGTGGACCAAGACAACACCTCCATGTCCCGGGAGATCATCCGGCAGGTAGAGGTGGTACCGACTTTCCGGGTAACCCGGCATTATACGGACCAAGAGACCGCTCGCCATGCTACCCAAGCAAAAGAAATCTACGGTTATCTAGTGATCCCCAATCAGTTTGAGGCGGATGCCACGGCGGGGCGTGACGCTACTTTATCGTATTATTACCACTATGCCTTGTTGAGCGTGGGCGGTGAGGTACGTGGGGCCTTCGAGACCCTGCTGCGTACGCTTTCCCTCGCCCCGGTGGTTGTGCAAGCTACGGCGATGGGGCTGGGGGAGAATCAGATAACCACCTTCCTATTACCGGTACGATCCAGTAGCCACCCGCTGTTCAACCCGGATCTGGATTATTCCGTTTATCTGAGCAATCCTTTTTTCTTTGTCTTTTTCCAAGTGATCATTTTGCTGGTTACGGTGTACGCTATCGGTAGCGAGATCAAGTTCCGGACAGGCGATGAGTGGCTGGAGGCGGCACGGATGAACATGTTCGTGGCGGTGGTGGGCAAACTGCTCCCTTATACGATTATCTTTTGTATCATGAGCGTCTTCGCTAACTATATCATGTTCGGGGTCATGCATATTCCTTTCGCTTGCGGTTTCTGGCCATTGAACTTGACGGCGATCTTATTCGTGGTCGCTACGCAAGCGTTGGCGGTATTCCTGTTCTCGTTGTTTCCCGCTATAGCGATCGTGATTAGCGTGGTGTCGATGGTCGGTTCGCTGGGGGCTACTTTATGCGGCGTTACTTTCCCGGTCGATTCCATGTACGCTCCCGTACATTACGCCTCGTACCTATTTCCGGTACGGCATTTCGTGGAGATCAACCAGAACTTATTGTATGGCGATTACGGATTCCCTTATACATGGGTAAACGTAAGTTCGTTGTTTGCGTTTATGTTATTGGCATTGGTGCTGTTGCCACATTTGAAAACCGCTATTTTAAGTCATAAATATGAGAACATCCGATAATATGAAAGGAACCTTGGCGGATATCGCTTCCTTGGTCAAGGACGAGTTTAAGACGATCTCCACGAGCTACGCTATCTTGCTCGTCTTGGTAGGAGGTATATTTCTCTATGGCCTGCTGTATAATTATATGTATGCCCCGGATCTGGTGCGTAACGCCCCGGTGGTAGTCGTCGATGACTCAAAGACCGACTTGAGCCGGGAGTACATCCGTTTACTGAACGCCACTCCGCAAGTCTCGGTAATCGCCGATGGTTTGGATTACGCCGAGGCGCAGGAGTGGATGAAGGAGGGGGATGCCGTAGGTATCTTGTATCTTCCCTCTGATTTCGAGACCCGGGTGGCACGAGGGAATGAGTCCCTGTTTATCATGTACCAGACGACAAGCGCTTTCCTATATTATATGGCGATGCAGGAGGCTTCCAGCGGTGCCATGTTGGCGTTGAACGATCGGTATCGTCCGGAGATGTTGGTGTTCTTGCCCCAGCAAGACGCTTCCAAGATCGTTTCGGCGCAACCCATATCAGTGGTCGGGACGGCGTTGTATAATTTTACGGAAGGATATGGAACCTATTTGATCCCGGCGGTATTGATCGTCATTATGTTCCAGACCTTGTTGATGGTGATCGGTATGATAAGCGGGGAAGAGCGGGATTCGGGTACCATCGTTCGTTTCGCCTCCGAGGGATTATCCTTTGGCCGGATCGCTAGGGTGATAATCAGCAAGACCTTTGTGTATTGCGTATTGTATACGATTTTCGCTTTGTTCTTGTTGGGCTTGATACCGCTATTGTTTGGCCTGCCGGATATCGGTAATTATCTGAACACCTTGATCCTGCTGATACCCTTCCTGTTGGCTACCAGCTTCTTTGGGCTGGCCGCCTCTTATTTCTTTACGGACTCGGAGGCTCCGTTATTGATGATCGCTTTCTTCTCGGTAGGCTTGATCTTCCTTTCCGGAGTCTCTTATCCCTTGGAATTGATGCCTTGGTATTGGCAAATGGCCCATTATATCATTCCGGCGGCTCCCGCTACGCTGGCCTATGTACAGCTCAACTCGATGGGAGCGTCGATTGAGCAAGTCGGTGTGGAGTACGTGACGTTGTGGGTACAATGTGTCGTTTATTTCCTCTTGGCTTGCTGGGTGTACCGGCGGAATATCTTAAAGGCGAGCCGTGCCTTGTCGTCATTGTAGCTCCCGTATCCTCACGTCGATGCCGCTACCTTTCAAGGCATCTTTCAACTCGCCGATCTTCGTATCCCCGTAATGGTAAGGGTATAAGATTTTAGGCAAGAACATCTGGGCCGCTTTCGCCGCTTGCGAGACGGTCATGGTATAAGGCTGGTTGACGGGAAGGAAAGCGATGTCGATGTCTTTCAGGTCTTTCATCTCCGGGATGTCTTCCGTATCGCCGGCTATATAGACTCTTAGTCCGTCGAACGTGAGGATATAGCCATTATCCCGGTGGCGGGGGTGATATTTATCCCGTCCGGGTGTGGTGTTATAGGCAGGGACGGCCTCTATCTTCATATAGTTGATGGAGGTATCCGTATCGCCGTTTTTTAGGACCTTCCCTTTTCCCAGCTTCTTTTGGCTGTTCTCGTTGGTGATGATTTCCGTACTGTTTTTCTCGACAGCTTGTATCGCTTTCGGGTCCAGATGATCGCCATGCTCGTGGGTGATCAAGATGATATCGGCTTTCGGGAAAGTCGTATAATCGGCGTATTCGGAGACAGGATCTACCTGTATCGAATGATTGTCGTACGTAAGCATCAGGCTGCCATGCTTGATGAACGTGATGGTCAGTTCTTTTCCGCTCTTGGTCTTGAAAGAATCCGAGGCGAAGTTACTAGCGGAGGCTAAGCTCGCCATGAATAAACTACACATAAGCATACATGTTTTTAGTCTCATAATCTTGCGGTTTTTTAGTGTTTCCGCAAATATAATCATAATAGATTAATTCCCTAATTTGTTCGGCTATCCGGTATAAATATTTACATTTGCGACGTATATTCTGATAACATGAAAACGAAATGAGAAGAATTGTTCTGTTGATTACGATTTGTTGCCAAGTATTTTGGGTGGCGGCGCAAAAGAAAGCGCCCAAATGGATGGATAAGCAACGAAAGGCGGTGGTTACCGTCACCACTTATGGAAAAGATAACCAGAAGAAAGCGTCCGGTACGGGATTTTTCATAACCGAGACCGGTGAGGCGTTGTCCGGCTATTCCTTGTTTAAGGATGCGGCGAGGGCGACCGTGACCGACGCTGACGGAAAAGAATATCCGGTAAGCCGCATCTTGGGGGCTGATGAATTATATGACGTGATCAAGTTCAAGGTAGAGGTGCCGAAGAAAGCCGTGTTCTTGCCGATCGCCCGTGAGCCGATCTCGCGAGGAGTTACCGCTTATCTGATGCCTTACTCGACCGGTAAGATCACGAAGTTCGGGGAAGGACCGGTCTCGGAGGTCAGTAAGTTGAAGGAGCCGTTCAGCTATTATAAATTGTCGATGGCGCTGGAGAGCGGGCAGGTAAACGCTCCTGTATTGACGGCGGACGGCGAGGTGTTCGGCTTGGCGCAGGAAGACGCGTCGGGGAAGAAGGAAGATTCCTACGCGGTCTCGGCGGGATACGCGAATAGCTTGACGATTCAGTCGGCGGACGCCTTTAATTCCACCTATAGCCGGATTGGTATCCGGAAGGCGTGGCCGTCGGACGCAAGCCAAGCGCAGGTCTCCTTATACTTGATGGCAAGCTCGCAAGACCCAAAGACGTATCTGGCTACCTTGAATGATTTCATCGCCACTTTCCCGGATTCTCCCGACGGGTATTTGAACCGTGCCAATCATTACGCTTACCACCGTGCGGATCTGGCTCCTACGGAGGCCGAGCAGGGGGCTTATCTGGATAAGGCGTTGGAAGATATAAACACGGCTTCCCGCTTCAGCGAGCGGAAAGGGGATATCTGGTTCAACCGAGCCAAGCTGATCTACGGCGTGGCCGTCGCGGATACGACCTTGAATAAGGAGCAGTGGACCGTCGATGCCGCTACCGAGGCGATACAAAAGGCGATCGGGGAGGAGGACTTGCCGGTCTATCGCCAATTGGAAGGGGACATCCATTTTTATAAAGGAGATTTCGAGCAGGCGTTCGCTGATTATATGAAGGTGAACGATAGCGATATGGCATCTTCTACCTCTTGGTATTGGGCGGCGAAGGCGAAGGCGAATATCCGGGGCGCTAACTTCGGGGATATCATCGCCTTGCTGGATAGCGCCATCGCCAAATGCGGGAACCCGCCAACGAACGAGGCCGCTCCCTATATCTTGGAACGGGTGGATCTCCGCTTGAAACTGATGCAATACAAGGAGGCCGTGGACGATTATGATTTATACTACGATCTCTTGAAAGGACAGGTTGGCGACCGTTTCTTCTATTACCGCGAGCAAGCGAAGTTCCGCATGAGCGATTTCCCCGGAGCCTTGGCCGATATCCAATCCGCGATCCGCTTGAATCCGGGCGACCCGACTTATCCGGCGGAGGAAGCGTCCGTATATATTCGTATGGAAAACTATGATCAGGCGTTGAGGAGCTTAGAGAATGCCTTGCGGATCGCTCCGGATTTCGCCTCTTGCTATCGTTTGCGAGGCATCTGCTACGTCCGTCAGGGTAAGAAGGCGGAAGCGTGCGAGGCTTTCAACAAGGCGAAGGAGTTGGGTGATCCTGTCGTGGACAAATTAATAAAGGAACATTGTAAGTAAAGATGCACCCGGGCGGGTACGTACGTGTATCTGCCCGGCTACAGGAATGTATCTGCCCGGAGGTAAGGCACCGCTTATCTCCCTATGAACTTCTTGAACGCCTCTACCTTGTCGTTCAATATCAATTCCTCCGGAAATCGTGTCTCTTGCAATAACTCGTAGATATGATCGTACCGGGCTATATCGAAAGATATATGCGCGTCGCTACCTAAAATCACAGGAACCTCGTATTTCTTGCATAGGCGCAAGATCGTGAGGTTATTATCTCTGGCGGTGAGTTTCTTGCGGACCGGGTTGAGAGAGCTGTTGTTGATCTCCAGCAACGTGTGATGCTCTTTGGACGCTAATACGATAGGCTCGAAATCCACCTCGGCCGTGCCGTCTCCCGGGTGGCTGATGATGTGGACATGCGGGTTGCGGATCGCCCCGATCATTGCCTCCGTATTCTGCTCGACCGTTCCCGGTTTGTAGCAAAGCGAGTGGATGCCCGCTATCCGGATATCCAGCATCGGGAAGTACTCCTCGCCCAGATCGATCGTACCCTTATAGTCGATGATGTTCAATTCCGCTCCGAGCAATAACTCGACACCGTATATCCGGCGGGGAACCACATGTAGGTTGCGGAAGTAAATCGGGGAGCATGTCCCCGGTATGCCGGGGGCATGCTCTGTTATACCTAGTAACTTCAATCCTTTCTCGGAGGCGGCCACTGCCATTTCTTGCAGGGTGCTAAAGGCATGCCCACTGGCTACCGTATGGGTATGCACGTCAAGTAACGTCTTCATAAATTCGTCTTTAACCTACCCGCGAAGGTAGTTATTATTTGGTGGATACCCAATTCCCGAATAAAATAAGCGTCGTGCGAGATCAGCAAGATCGTGCCCCTGTACGCACGGACCATGGAGGTGATAATCTCGATGCTTTGGATGTCGAGATTATTGGTCGGCTCATCTAGGATAAACAGGTCCGGAGTCTGGTTGCTGATCATCAGGCAGCAGAAAGCCAACCTCATTTTCTCGCCTCCGCTCAGCTTCCCGCAGCTCTTCTCCCACGTGTCGTGCGGGAAGAGGAAACGGTTTAGCAAGGTCTTGATCTCGTGCTCTTGGAAATGACGCTCGTTGAAGGCTTGCGCTTGCTCGTACACCGTCCGGTCGTTCCGGACGATCGAGTATTCTTGGTCGATATAGATAGAGGAGAAATCCGCACGGATCAAGGAACCGCTACGAGGCGGTAACTGGCCGGTAATCAACTTCAGCAAAGTCGTCTTGCCGGAACCGTTATCGCCTTGTATCAGCCACCGTTCCCCACTCTTGATCTGGAAGCTCATCGGGGAGGGCCATAGATCGCCGGCCTCGGCGTAACCGAAATTGATCTCCTTGGCGGTAACCAATATCTTGCCTTCGTGTAAGCCGGATGCGCTGAAATCCAGTTTCATGCCTTGAAGGTCGGGTAGGGAGGAGAGCATTTGCTTTAGCTCGTTGGCAAGGTTCTCCATCTTGTCCTCGTGAACCTCTTTTAGTTTGGAGGCGCTTTTCTCGGCGTTCTCCTTCAATCCGCCCATCATGATCCGGGGGATTCCTTTCCGGACGCTTTGCTTCTCTCCCCGGGATTCATGCTTTTGTTTTCGCTCGGCTACCTCACGGGCGGTTTTCCTGACCCTGCGAAGCTCTTTCTCCTTCGCTTCCAGTTTCTCTTGCATGGAAGCCTGTTCCTGTTCTTTTTGTTCCTTGTAGAAATCATAATTACCCCCGTAAAGGGTGATCCCCCCGACGGATAATTCCGCTATGGAAGCTAATAGGTTCAATAAGGTACGATCGTGGCTGACGACCAACAAGGTGATACGGCAAGACGTGATGAAATCGTATAACTTCTCCCGGCTGCGCCTATCCAGATGGTTAGTCGGCTCATCCAATAGCAGGATCGAGGGTTGGTGGATCTCGATTCCGGAGAGGAAAACCTTGGTTTTCTCGCCGCCACTTAATGTGCGCATCGGTTGGGAGAGGAGGATATGCTCCAAACCCCAAGCGTGCAGGGCGGCGAGGCTCCGTTCCTCGATCGTCCAGTCATCCGCCAGTGTATTGAAATTAGAGAGGGAGGCGTCGCCGTCGGTAATCGCCCGCAAGGCTTCCAGTTTCCCGTCGATACGTAGGGCCTGGGCCACCGTCAGGTTATCATATTGCCCGAAATGCTGGGGTACGTAATAGGGTGGGGTCGGATGGATAATCTTCCCTTCCTGCGCTTGCAAGGTTCCAGCCAAGATACGGAGGAAGGTGGATTTTCCCGATCCGTTGTTCCCGACTAAGGCTACCTTTTGCCCCTTGTTGATCGTCAAGTCGATCCCCTTGAATAAGACTTGATTGTCCGGATGTATATACGTGATTTTTTGCGCTACGATACTCATAGTGTGAACTGATTTAAAATGTGAGATACTAAAATGGATAAGAAATACCGATGATGATCGGTTTCACTATAGCCTCGAATCTGTCGTCACGAAATCAGCCCTATACGGATAGAGGGCTTTCCGGATGGAAAGAACGACATCTTGAGATAAATTAAGCGGCTATTCTCATTGGAGTAATTATATAGTTATATAGGGACGCAAAGTTAGGAATAGTTTTGGGTTTAGGCAAATGAGTATATACTTTCATGTACAAAAGGGTATGCTTTTGCCCTTGAAAGTATATACTTATGGGGATAAAGCCTAGAATTTCTTTGTTTGCTTAAGGATATAGAACTTGGCTAAGTCGCCCGTGATGGGTTGCTTCTGCTGGTCCAGCATTTTCAGTTGGCCTTCCTCTACCTTATAATACGTGATATCTCCCCCTTCTTGTTTCGTTGTCAAGACGTTACCGTCCAGAGTGTAAGTTCCTTTATCATTAAAAATACCGTCTTTCTCGTCAATATATTCGGAGCGGAGGGTAAAGGTTTTATCCTTGTTCAATGTCAAGGTCGTTTTAATACCCGGCGAGCTGGCGGCCGGTAATGTCCCTTCGTAAACACCCCAGTAATCCAAGGAAGTCTCTGCGTTGTGCATATCCGGTACTTGGGCGGTTTCCTGCTTGTTCTTGTCTGTTTGCGTGGCGTCTGCCTTTGGGTTGCCGCTACAGCTGAATAGGGCTGCGGCTACCGCTACTACTAATACATATTTTTTCATGTCATTCAATTGAATTATAAGTTCTCGTTATTTAAAACCAGTTTGTAGGTTGTTTTGTTGCGTACCGATATTCAAATAATAAGGATCGTGTCTGGGTTCCATCTGGCGAAAAAGCATTATCTTTGTGTTGTAAAACATAGATAACATTTTTATTCGTAAGATTATGTCATTACCAAACGATCCGATGATGCTATTCAGCTTCATCAATATGAAACTTCGTGACAATTATTCTTCCCTCGACGATTTATGCGAGGATTTGCAAGTGAACAAGAAATCCCTTCTTACAAAGCTTAAAGACGCTGGTTTTGAATACAGCCCGGAGCATAATAAGTTCTGGTGATCGGGAGTGATCCTAGCCCGGTAAACCTATGAGATTCGAACCATAAGTCAATGACTTACGTATCGTAATCCATTGACTTACGATGCGTAATCCAATGGATCGCATACCCCGGTCGACAAGGTTGTCTCCATCAAGTCTCACTCGATATAGTTCTTGACGATCTCTTTCCGGTCCGTGTACTTCGGATACTTAAAAGCCGGTATGCCGAGCGCCATGATCGCTTGTATCTTGCCGTCGATCCCTAGAGTCTTGGCGAGCGTATCTTTTCCTTCCTGCCGGATAGCGGTGAGCACAAAGCCCATATAGATCTGGCTTACCCCAAGCGATTGCGCCATCAAGGAGGCGTTTTGATAAGCGAGGTTAGCGTCCTCACTTCCGAATCGGTTGGACTTCGGTGTATGGATCAGTAGCAGGGCGGTGGCTTTCCGGAGAATCGGATCTTTACCCGCCTTGTGTTCCTCTTTCAACCGATTGAATACCGGTACGTATTTATAGACATCCTTCATAAACGGCTTGACCACACATTTCACGACGGGATTCAATAATAGCTTCGCC
>OLNQ01003560.1_pt1 | contig 12478 bp, 10 predicted proteins | sample 1672821 | NCBI WGS metagenome assembly OLNQ01 (sample SAMEA3136727, study PRJEB25190) | human gut metagenome | biome: human gut; feature: human-associated habitat; material: faeces | place: Austria | collected 2013 | reverse complement strand
AGACGATATCCCCGACTACAAACTCGAGGCAGACAATTTCTCAAACGACCAAAAGCATGAAGATATTCCTTTTTCCGGCGGATCGACTTTTCATGATTTTCTCTTGAAACAATTAGGAGAACGAAACCTGTCGGAACAAGATGCTAAAATAGCAGAATACATTATCGGTAATATCGATGACAACGGTTATTTAACTGTTGATATCGGCCGCGTGGCGAAGTGTTTTCAAGTTCCGCTTGCCAGAGTCGAGCATGTGCTGGACGTAATTCAAACCTTTGAGCCTGCCGGTGTGGGAGCGAGAAATCTGGAGGAATGTCTGATTATTCAGCTTGCAGTCAAGGGACTTTTAGAGGACTCCGTTGAATATATTATTTTGAATCATTTGGCAGATCTTGGGGATAATAAGCTGAACAAAGTAGCGAAAGCGACCGGCTTGACGATTCCGCAGGTACAGTTGATTTCTGACTTGATCCGGACTTTGGAACCGAAGCCGGGACGTCAGTTTTCATCCGGAGAGAATGTCAAATACATCGTGCCGGATGTGACCGTAGAGAAAATCGACGGGGATTACCATGTCGTGACCAATGACGGAGCCGTGCCGCGGCTGATGGTCAGCCCGTATTATTCGACAATCGCCAAAGAGGCTCCGCATGATGAGGAACTTTCCAAGTATCTGAGTGATAAATACAATGCGGCGCTTTGGCTGATCCGTAGCATTGAACAGCGCAAGCAAACGATCTATAATGTCGCGCAGGCTGTCGTGGATTACCAGAAGGAGTTTTTGGACAAGGGTCCTAAATATTTAAAAACTTTGACACTCAAACAGGTCGCGGAAGCGCTTGATATTCACGAGTCTACAGTCAGCCGTTCTATCAACGGCAAATATATGCAGACGCCGCGCGGTGTGTTTGAAATCAAATATTTCTTTTCCAGCGGTGTGACAGGCGCTGATGGTGAGGGCATGTCGTCCAACAGCATCAAATCCTTTATCAAGGAGATCATCGACGGAGAAGATCCGAAGAAGCCTTACAGTGACCAGGATATGGTGGAAATTCTCAGCAGAAAAGGCATCGAGATTTCCAGACGGACGGTCGCAAAATACAGAGAAGGTATGAATATTTTATCTTCCTCCAAGAGAAGAAGATATTAATATATTTTAAAAACATAAACAAATAAAATCAAAGAGTCATTCAAAGAGATTTAGGAGGAGAATGAAAATGGCGATTAGAGTAGGAATCAACGGTTTTGGAAGAATTGGACGTGTTGTGATCCGCGCGGCGATGGAAATGCCGGAGATTGAGATCAGAGCGATCAATTTGAGAAACGCGGATCTGGAGTACATGGTTTACATGCTCAGATACGATACCGTTTTTGGCAGATTCCCAAAGAGTTTAGATCACGACCAGTCCGGAATATACATTGACGGCAAACATGTGGATGTGTTTTCCTGTTCCGACGCGCTGGAGATCCCGTGGAAAGAAGCAGGTGTCGATTATGTGATTGACTGTACCGGTGCTTATGTTACGACCGAAAAAGCGATGGATCACATCGAAGCAGGCGCGAAGCATGTCATTATTTCCGCGCCGGCAAAGGATAAAGATACACCAACCTTCGTTTACGGCGTAAATCACGAGAACTACCATTCGGATATGAAGGTCGTTTCTAACGCGTCCTGTACGACTAACTGTCTCGCGCCTCTGATGAAGGTGATCGAAGATCATTACGGGATTAAGGAAGGCCTGATGTCCACCATTCACGCGGCGACCGCGAAGCAGAAGGTTGTCGATGCCAAATCTCTCAAGGACTGGAGAACAGGCCGCAGTGTCTTCGGCAATGTGATTCCGTCCACAACGGGCGCGGCCAAAGCCGTCGGGCTGGTTATTCCGTCTCTCCAGGGCAAAATGACAGGTATTTCTTATCGTGTACCGACCGCGGACGTTTCCGTGATCGATGTCAACGTGGTATTGAATACACCGACGAGCGGTCCGGAGCTCAGACAGAAGATCAAAGAAGCTTCCGAGACTTATCTGAAAGGCGTTTTGGAATATGTCGATGATGAAGTGGTTTCCGGTGACTTTGTGGGAGATTCCCATACCTCCATCTTTGACTCCAGACAGACCATTGAACTGAATGACCATTTTTTCAAGCTGATCGCCTACTATGACAACGAATTCGGTTACTCCAGCAATCTCTTGAATATGCTCAAATACATGCATCAGATCGACTGTGAATAAATCCGCGTACATCATGTACATAAGTAAATGAAAAGGAGAAGAGATTTATGAAAAAAACAGTCAGAGACATTGATGTAAAAGGGAAGCGCGTTCTCGTCAGATGCGACTTCAACGTACCGATGCAGGACGGTAAGATTACCGACGATACCCGTATCGTATCGGCACTGCCGACAATCCGTTATCTGACGGAGCATGGCGCGAAGGTCATCCTGATGTCCCATATGGGAAGACCGAAGGGTGAACCGAAAAAAGAATTTACCTTGCAGCCGGTAGCGGACAGACTTACGCAGCTTTTGGGCAAACAGGTGGTTTTCGCCGCATCGGATCGCGTGGTGGACGAAAAAACGCGGCAGGCAGCGGCAGCGCTCGCGGAGGGCGATGTCATGCTTTTGGAAAATGTACGCTTTCGCAAGGAAGAAACCGAGAATGATCCGGTCTTCGCCAAAGAATTAGCCTCACTCGGAGATATTTTTGTCAACGATGCTTTTGGCACCGCGCACAGAGCGCACGCTTCGACAGCGGGAATCGCGGATTATCTGCCATGTGTTTCAGGCTTTCTGATTGAAAAAGAGGTACAGTTCCTCGGAAACGCGGTAGAAAACCCAGAGAGACCGTTTGTCGCGATCATGGGCGGCGCGAAGGTTGGGGATAAGATTCCGGTCATCGAAAACCTGCTCAAAAAGGTTGATGCGCTGATCATCGGCGGCGGTATGGCGTACACGTTTTTTAAAGCGGAGGGTTTGGAAATCGGGACATCCATTTTGGATCAGGACAGCCTGGAACTCGCAAAGCAAATTTTGGAAAAAGCAGCACAAGCAGGCGTAAAGCTTCTGCTTCCGGTTGACGCGGTCTGCGCGAAGGAATTTCAAAATGATACGGAATTTGCTGTATTCGATAACGATAAAATTCCATCTGACATGATGGGTATGGATATCGGCCCGAAGACGATCGAACTGTTCAAGGCAGAGATCGCACAGGCCAAAACCATCGTCTGGAACGGACCGATGGGTGTTTTCGAAATGCCGAATTTCGCCGGTGGAACCAGAGCCGTCGCGGAAGCACTGGCCGCGGCAGATGCTGTGACGATTATCGGAGGCGGGGACTCCGCGGCAGCTTGTGAACAGTTCGGCTTGAAGGACAAGATGACCCACATCTCCACCGGTGGCGGCGCCTCCTTGGAATTTTTGGAAGGCAAGGTGCTTCCAGGCATTGCCGTGATCGAGGAAAAATAGGCATGCACACAGGACACCGCGGCGCGTGCGGTGCGCTTGCCGCGTGACACAGAAAAGACGCAGGAGGTACAAGGATGGTAAGAGTAGCAATTAACGGATTTGGACGTATCGGCAGACTGGCTTTTCGTAAGATCTTTGAAGATCCCGAGATGCAGGTAGTCGCAATCAACGATCTGACTGACCCTAAGATGCTGGCGCATCTTTTAAAATATGACAGCTCACAGGGCGCGTACCATGGACACGAGGTGCTTTGGGATGAAGATTCCATCACAGTGGACGGTGCGGATATTCCGGTCTACAAGGAACCGGACGCGCGCAATCTGCCATGGAAAGCACTCGATATCGATGTCGTTTTGGAATGTACGGGTTTCTATACGTCTAAAGCCAAATCGCAGGCACATATCGACGCAGGCGCCAAGAAGGTGCTGATTTCGGCTCCGGCAGGCAATGACCTTCCGACCATTGTTTACGGTGTCAACCATGAAACGCTGACCGAAAACGACCATATTATCTCCGGAGCCTCTTGCACGACCAACTGTCTGGCACCTATGGCAAAGGTTCTGAATGATTATCGGGAAGTGCGCACAGGCTTTATGACGACCATTCACGCGTATACCGGCGATCAAATGCTTTTGGACGGGCCGCACAGAAAAGGGGATCTTCGCAGAGCCAGAGCAGGCGCGATCAATATCGTGCCGAACTCGACCGGCGCGGCCAAAGCGATTGGTTTGGTCATTCCGGAGCTGGCGGGCAAACTGATCGGTTCCGCGCAGAGAGTTCCGGTTCCATCCGGCTCCATCACGATTTTGGATGCTACCCTCAAGGACATGACCGACAGTGTCTCCGTCGAGGGCATCAACGCGGCGATGAAGGCCGCCGCCAACGCGTCCTTCGGTTATACGGAGGAGGAACTGGTCAGCTCGGATATTATCGGCATGAGTTACGGATCGCTCTTTGACGCGACGCAAACGCTGGCACAGCAGTGCGGCACGCATATCTATGAGGTGCGGATCGTGGCATGGTACGATAATGAAATGAGTTATACCTGCCAGCTGATCAGAACTTTGAAACATTTGAAAAAGTTTATTAAATAAAGAAAGGCGAAATTTTCTATGCGCTATCCTTTTATCGCAGGAAACTGGAAAATGTATAAAACCATCGCGGAAGCCAGAGCTTTCGCGGAGGAATTCAAAAAAATATATCAGCCGTCTGACGTGCGGGTTGCCGTTTGCGCTCCGTATCCGCAGCTGCCGTTTCTGGTAGAAGCGTTTCGCGGAACCGGTATCGGGGTCGGCGCGCAGAACGTGCATTATGAAGCAGAGGGCGCTTTTACCGGAGAAATTTCGATTCCGATGCTCGAGGAAATCGGCGTGGATTACTGTATCGTCGGACATTCGGAGCGCAGACAGTATTTTAATGAATCGGACGATACTGTAAACCGCAAGGTAAAGGCACTGCTCGAAACAAAAATTGTACCGATTGTATGTGTGGGCGAGAACCTGCAGCAAAAAGACGCAGGCTATGAACGCCAATTGGTCAGCGAGCAGGTAAAGAACGCGCTGCACGACATTCCGCCGGAAAAAGCAGAGCGTGTAGTTATCGCTTATGAACCGATCTGGGCTATCGGCACCGGCAGAACCGCAACACCGATTCAGGCGAATATGATGTGTTCTTTGATTCGGGATACCTTGACAGAAATGTACGGTGACGAGGTCTCCGACCGCGTGATCATCCAGTACGGCGGCAGCGTGAAGCCTGAAAATGTGACGGAGATCATGGAGGGAGAGGAAATCGACGGTGCTTTGGTAGGCGGAGCCAGCTTGGAACCGCTAAAATTTCATGAAATTGTAAACTTTTAGCTTGATTTTATCAGGCAAGGTATGGTACAATTAACAAGTTAAAATTACAAGGAGGTATGAGATGAAGATTGTCTTAATGATTTTGCTCGCAATTGCAAGTCTGATTCTGATTGCCAGCGTGCTCCTGCAGTCCGGAAACAGCGCCGGTTTGTCAGGTTCCATCGCAGGCGGTGCGGAGCAGCTTTTCGGTAAGAAAAAGAGCAAAGGTTATGAAGCACTGCTGGAAAAAGTGACCGCTATCGGCGCTGTATTGTTCATAGTGCTTTCTCTTGTAATCGTCACAATGGAATAATTGTGAGAAAACATGCGTTTGCTTAAATTGTTTTTATTATATTTCACGATGAAAAGAGGTACGAAGGACGTGCCTCTTATTCGGCGTGAGTAGGAGGTATTATATTATGGAAAAAATTTTTCCGGTTGTCGCGGCCGTCATTGGTCTGATTGTTGCTTTCTGTTTAGCATCATGGATCAAGAAGACTGATGAGGGTACCGACAGGATGAAGGAAATTGCCGGATACATCAGAGAAGGTGCGATGGCGTTCCTGGCAAGAGAATACAAAACAATGGTAATCGTTGTTGTTGTATTATTCTTAGTAATTGGTTTTGCGCTTCAAAACTGGACAACCGCTGTTCTTTATTTGTGCGGCGCGGCGTTATCTGTTTTAGCCGGTTTCTTCGGCATGAAGGTCGCTACGCTCGGTAACGTAAGAACCGCGAATGCCGCGAGAGAGTCCGGCATGAACAAGGCATTAAAAATCGCGTTCAGATCCGGCGCTGTCATGGGTCTTTGCGTATCCGGCCTCGGTCTGTTCGGACTGGGCGTTGTACTGTGCGCGTTAGACCTTGCAACGGTTGTTGAATGCGTAACCGGCTTCGGTCTCGGCGCATCTTCCATGGCGCTGTTCGGCAGAGTCGGCGGCGGCATCTACACGAAGGCAGCAGACGTTGGTGCTGACCTGGTAGGTAAGGTCGAAGCGGGCATTCCGGAAGATGATCCTCGTAACCCAGCTGTTATCGCTGATAACGTAGGCGACAACGTCGGTGACGTAGCAGGTATGGGTTCCGACCTGTTCGAATCTTATGTAGGTTCCATTATTTCCGCAGTAACACTGGCAGCCGTTGCGGTAAACTCCGCACCGGAGACAGCAACGTTCTCAGAATCCGATGCTGCGATCTTCCCGCTGATTATTTCGGCGATCGGCATCATCGCGTCCGTCATCGGCATTCTGCTTGTCAGAGGCAAAGAGGGTGGAAACCCTGCGTCAGCCTTAAATATGGGTACGTACATCAGCGGCGTGATCGTTATCATTGCGACGGTACTCCTTTCCAAGTCCATGCTCGGTGACTACACCTACGCGGCAGCGATCATCGCAGGTTTGATTGTAGGTATCGCGATCGGTAAAATTACGGAAATCTACACTTCCGGAGACTACAAGCATGTTCAGGGCATCGCGGAACAGTCTCAGACCGGCGCAGCGACCACGATCATCAGCGGTCTGGGCGTTGGTATGATGTCCACCTTATGGCCGATCATCCTGATCTGTATCGGCGTATTCGTAGCTTACCAGTTTGCAGGTCTGTATGGTATCGCGCTTTCCGCGGTAGGTATGCTTTCCACAACCGGTATGACGGTAGCTGTTGACGCTTACGGTCCGGTATCCGATAACGCGGGTGGTATCGCGGAGATGTCTGAATTACCGCACGAAGTCAGAGAGATTACTGATAAACTCGACGCAGTCGGCAATACCACCGCTGCGATCGGTAAAGGTTTTGCGATTGGTTCCGCTGCACTGACAGCGCTGGCTCTGTTTGCATCTTATGCAGCAGTGACACATCTGGAAGTCATCAGCTTACTTGACCCGATCGTTATCATTGGCTTATTCATCGGCGCGATGCTGCCGTTCCTGTTCTCCGCTATGACAATGAATTCCGTTGGCAGAGCCGCGAACGAAATGATCGAAGAAGTCAGAAGACAGTTCAGAGAAAACAAGGGCATCATGGAAGGTACTGCGAAGCCTGACTATGCAAACTGCGTAGATATTTCTACCAAGGCTGCATTAAAGGAAATGGTTGTACCGAGCATCATGGCAATCGTTGCTCCGCTGGCTGTTGGTCTGATCTTTGGACCTGCTGCACTCGGCGGCATGCTGGGCGGTGCATTATCCGCTGGTGTTCTGCTGGCTATCATGATGGCTAATGCAGGCGGCGCGTGGGATAACGCGAAGAAGTACATCGAAGAAGGACACTTCGGCGGCAAGGGCAGCGAGCCGCACAAGGCAGCTGTCGTTGGCGATACCGTCGGTGACCCGTTCAAGGATACTTCTGGTCCGTCCATCAACATTCTGATCAAGCTGATGACTATCGTGTCTGTTGTATTCGCGCCGCTGTTCGTACAGGTCGGCGGATTACTGACAAGCATCTAAATCCTAAACAGAATATCATTGAAAAGACTCCCGCGCGGGAGTCTTTTTGATTATATAGAAAGTATCGCCCAGTGATGTTTCCGAAATAACGACAAACGCGCTTTGCAAAGCGGCGCTCATTTATGAGTGCCATGCGCGCATAGAAAGCTGTATTTCGTTATGCGCACTTTTGTCCACTGTGAAAGATGGAAAGAGTGCCTCTTTCTCCCTTGCATTCCGCGCAAAAAAGTGTTAAACTATTAACAGCAAAATGAAGAGAAAATCATGCCGAGAGAATCAATTCCCGCGGCAAATTCATTTTCCAGAGCAAAGAAAGGAAGATAAAGATGTATCAGACAATCAAGTATGAAGTGAAAGACAAGGTGGCCACCGTTACAATCAACAGACCGGAGGCGCTGAACGCGTTAAATTCGACCGTTCTCGATGAATTATTTGATGTTTTTAATGTCATTGACAAGGACGATGAAGTAAGATGTGTGATCGTGACAGGCGAGGGAAGATCCTTCGTCGCGGGCGCGGACATCGCGGAGATGTCTACGCTCAATCCGGTAGAGGGCAAGCGTTTTGCACAGAAAGGCCACAGGGTGATGAACTTCATCGAAAAGACCGAAAAACCGGTTATCGCGGCAGTCAACGGCTTTGCGCTCGGCGGCGGCTGCGAGCTTTCGATGGCGTGCGATATTCGCTTGGCATCCGCAAAGGCGGTGTTCGGACAACCGGAAGCAGGTCTTGGCATTACACCGGGATTTGGCGGCACGCAGAGATTATCCAAGATTGTGGGACCTGGCAACGCGGCGATGCTGATTCTGACCGCGCAGAACATCAAAGCGGACGAGGCACTGCGGATCGGACTGGTGCAGAAGGTAGTCGAGCCGGAAGAACTGATGCCGACAGCGGAAGCGATGGCGAAGAAAATCGCCTCCAACGCGCCGGTAGCGGTCATGGCTTGCAAGACGCTGCTCAATAAGGGCTACCATCTTGACCTCTTCAGCGGCTGCGCCCTTGAAGCAGAAGGTTTTGGCGTATGTTTCGGTACCGAGGATCAGAAAGAAGGCATGAAAGCGTTCCTGAACAAGACGAAATACGAATATCAGGGGAAATAGCGCGTTGAGGATAGGGCACAAAGCCAAGAGAAAGACAGCGCATAAAAGAAAAATCATATCATACATAAGCCAAAAAGGAGCCAATCTCTTGCGAGAGGCTCCTTTTGCGGTTCTGTGAGCAGTTGGCAGCTAACAGCTGCCGACTGCTCGAGCCCGCGAAGATGATTACGCGGAACAGATAAATGTGATTTATATTATTTACTGGCAACGCTCTTTTTTGAGTCTGAAGATGGTATTCTTAACCGGCGGTAATGCCAGCACAAGCAAAGTCAGCACGCCTTCGCCGCCGATGTAGAAGATATTGTATAAAAAGCTGTACCAAACCGGATTCATGCCTTCCGGCGCGTATTCACCGAAGAAGATAAAACCGGAGAGGAAGGAGCAGATAAATCTGCCGATGATCGCAACGATGTAACCGATGTACAAGCCGTTTTTCTTATTGCTGAAAAATCCGGAAAGCCCCAGACAGCCGAACGCCAAAACATAGTCGAGAAGCACCTGCATCGGGAACAGGATGACCGGGTCGATGATCAGGTTTAACAGACCGAGCGCAACGCCTGAAGTGAGACCCCATTTCGGTCCGCAGAAGTAGCCGGTAAGGGTCGCTGCCAGCATACTGAACAGCGTGATCGAGCCGCCGTAAGGCATCGGAATGATCTTGACCATACCGAGGACAAAAGAGAGTGCGATCAGAATCGCACAGAGAACAAGGCTGTAAAGATTGCCTTTGCTGTTTTGAGTTGATGAAATCTGTGACATAAAAAAACCTCCTGTCATGTAGTAGGAGGGGAACTGAGTCCTGCAGGCGTGAGGTATACGGGAAACCGAGAACCGCACATGCAAGAGACTTTGTGTTGATGCTGCTTCCCTACGCCGGTGTTAACCGGATCAGGTTATGAGGGTTTATCCCAGGGCAATGCGGAATTTCACTGTTTAAGAAGTGAAATCTTCACGAAAGCCCTTTGGTAAATCTCAGCAAAAGCTCCCCTAGCAATAATTTGTACAAAAAATATTTTACTGTATATAACGTCAACTGTCAACTTCTTTCCATTTTTTTATTTTTTTTTGCGAAAAACAGGTGGAAGGCAAGGTACAATGTAGTGTATAATAATAATATTAGCAAAAAGCAACAGAGGTATTCATGAAATCAATCGATCAGGAGTTTACGCAGGCAGTCATGACATGGTTCTCGGAAAATCAGCGTGATTTGCCATGGAGAAAGGATCAAGATCCCTACCATATATGGGTGTCCGAAATCATGCTGCAGCAGACCCGCGTAGAGGCGGTGCGGGAATATTATCGCCGCTGGATGGAAGCGCTGCCGACTGTGCGTGATCTCGCGGAAAGCGAGGAAGAAACGCTGCTTAAGCTTTGGCAGGGGCTTGGCTATTATAATCGCGTACGCAACATGCAGAAGGCAGCGAAAATAATCATGGAGGAGCATGACGGAAAATTCCCCGGGCAATATGACGAAATCCGCAAGCTGCCCGGTATTGGAGACTATACCGCAGGAGCAATCTCCTCCAACTGTTTTGATGAGCGTGTGGCGGCCATTGATGGCAATGTGCTGCGCGTGATGAGCAGACTGACGGAAGACGACTCCGATATTTTGAAACAATCGACCAGGCGGAGATACGCGCAGATGTTGGCGGAGATTTATCCACCAAAAGATTGTGGGAAATTTACGCAGGGCATGATAGAAATCGGTGCGATTGTCTGCGTCCCGAACGGTCTGCCAAAATGTGAGATTTGTCCGATTCGCGCGTTTTGCGGCGCCGCCGCGCACAGGACCTTTACGCGCTATCCGGTCAAGGCAGCGAAAAAAGAAAGAAAGCTCATAGAAATGACAGTATTTATCTTGCAGTGCGGTGATAAGATCGCGGTGCAGAAGCGCGGCGCGAAGGGCATACTCGCGGGACTCTACCAGTATCCGAATCTGGAGCGGAGGCTGACGGCTGCGCAGGCGATGCAGCAGGCAGAGGCATGGGGCTGCATGCCGACCGGATTGCAAAGACAAAGTGAATATAAGCATATTTTTACACATGTAGAGTGGTATATGACAGGATATTATATTACCTGCGACTCTGAGACGGACGGACCTGCGCAGGACTGGATTTGGGCGGACGCGGCGCAGATGGAAGCGGAGATCCCGCTCCCATCCGCGTTTCAATACTTTTGAGGTAGAATTTGTCCGCGTTTCGACTGAAGCGGACGGATTGACACGCCCGAATCTTGAAGGTATCTTGTAAAAAAATTAAAAACATGTTAAGAGATACGAAATAAGTCAGTTGTCCGGGTGAAGGCAAAAGCACAGAGCCACGCCGGCGTCCGGATTAATTTATAGTATCACAAAGGGGAAAAGGAGTTCTTATGGAAAACCACATCATCATTGAACCGGCATGCAAGATTAGAGAAATCGCCAGAAACACACTTTTCGGCAATTGGAAACCGGTCGTACTCGTATTGTTCATTTATTTTCTGCTGACCAACGGCGTCGGCCTGATCCTGGATCAGTTCTTCACCTACACTTACAATGTGCAGACAGGCATCTACGGACAGGCACTACCTTACAAGCTTACTTATGGCTCAAGTATTTACAATCTATTGATCAGCGGACCGTTCACATTTGGATTGACCATGTATCTTCTGACCTTTTTCAGAAGCAGAAGATCGGACGGCACCTTGCTGTTTGAGGGCTTCAGCAATTTCGGCAAAACCTTTTTGCTGTTCCTATTGATGAGCATTAAGATTTTCCTTTGGTCGCTGCTCTTTGTAATTCCGGGCATCATTGCGAGCATTCGCTACAGTCAGGCTTTTTATGTGATGGTCGATCATCCGGAGTACAGCGCGAACCAGTGCTTAGAAGAAAGCAAACGCCTGATGATGGGCAATAAGGGCAGATACTTTTATTTGACGCTGACATTCATCGGCTGGTATCTGCTTGCAACTATGCCAAGCGCGATCTTCACTCAGGTGAGCGGCTCCGGCATCGGCAATGTCATCTTTATAATCATTCTGAACATTCCGGCACTTTTTGTCGATGCCTATATCAATATGGCATATACGGCATTTTATGAGCTTGCAACGGAGAAACTGGTCGTCGTGCAGTCGGGAAGCGGGATCGATCCAAGCAATGTTGTTTCCGCAAACTATACGGTCGATGAAAATCCGCAGCAAACTGCGCCGGTTTCGCGGGATATCCAGGCAGAAGAACAGAACGAGACCATGCAGCGAGAAGTGAAGCAGTCGGACGCAGTCATGGTGTCTGCGCAGAACGAGCCGGAAACTGTGGTACAGACAGAAGTTTCAGAGCAGAACGCGGAAACTTCGTCACAATTGCAGGAAACAGCTGACGATGGCATACAGAACGCGCAGGAAGCGCCGCAAAACGTCGCGCCTTCGCTTGAAACACAGGCTACGGCAGCAAAGGAGCAGGAGGACGCACAGGCAGCGAAAGAGGCGGCAAAGGACGCCAAAGAAGAAGCGCGCTACTTGGCGGAAGAACAAAAATATGACGATACCGAAAGAAAATAACTCACGCTTTGAAACTATCTAGCAGAGAATTTTCCTATATTATTACAGCAAAAGAAGGGCCTCGGCAAGAGGCTCTTTTTTGGTACGGAGACG
>OLNQ01003544.1_pt1 | contig 12516 bp, 9 predicted proteins | sample 1672821 | NCBI WGS metagenome assembly OLNQ01 (sample SAMEA3136727, study PRJEB25190) | human gut metagenome | biome: human gut; feature: human-associated habitat; material: faeces | place: Austria | collected 2013 | reverse complement strand
GACTTTTCCTCACGGAAGTGGTGGGTCTCACGGTGATAACCAACCACTTTCTGTGCCTGTGTTCAAAATGAACACGACCACATTTTGTGGGTGGTTTCAAACCAATCCACAAAGACGGTGGGATTTACAAGAAAAATACTACTGTATGTGAAATTCGTCAAGAGGGTTTTGGAAAACCCCTATTCTCACACTCATCCACCCTATCATGTGGGAAACCACGGGCATGATCTTGTGATCATGAGTTCTCCCAAAATGCTGACCCCAAATGAATACGATGTGTTTTTCAGCTTTCTGGAAAACACGGTGATGAAAAACGCATACTGACAGTAAAACCGCTCCGAGCGTTCTGCCCGGAGCGGTTTTGCGTCAGCAGTATTTATGCAGAATGGTCATAGACAGAGGGAGAAGTCATGCGTCCTTGCACAGCTTGGTCAATTCTTCGATGGCGGCATCCTCGTCCGGGCCATCGGCGGCGATGGTCACGGTCTCGCCGCACTTCACGGCCAGACCCATTACGGCAAAGATCTTCTTCATGTCGGCGACTTTGCCGTTCTTAGTCATAGTGACTTTGCTCTCAAAGCCTTTGGCAGCCTTGCTCAGGATACCGGCGGGACGGGCGTGCAGACCTTCTTTGTCCTGAATGGTGATATCGATGCTCTTCATAAAAATCTCTCCTTTTTGGAATCGTTATTGTAAGTGCTCCAGCACATAGTTCATATCGGAAGTGGTCTTGAGCTGTTCCAGCGCATCCTCGTCTTCAAGGATCTCGCAGACATTGCCCAGCAAGTCAAGATGGTCGTTGCCGACACCGGCAATGCCGAACACGAGGTAGGCTTTTTCATCGCCGAAGTCCACGCCCTGCGGATATTGCAGCAGGACAACGCCGGACTTTTTAACGGTGCCCTTCTTCTGGCTGGTGCCGTGGGGAATGGCTACGCCCATGCCCATGTAGGTGCTCACCAGCTTTTCGCGCTCCACCATGGCATCGGCGTAACTGTCATCCACATAGCCCCGCTTTGCCAGCAGCGCACCGGCGGCACGGATGGCCTCCTCCTTGGTGACGGAGGGCAGACCCAGCTGGATGTCCTCCGCCTGGATCTTCATCACGGAACCGTTGGCTTTGGAAGCCTCGGTCACGGCAGCCGCCAGAGGGGCTACGGCTGCATTGCGCAGGTCGGATACGATCTCCTCATTGGCGGCAGCTTCGGCCTTGGCATCCAGTGCCGGGGTAGTGGAGGTCAGTGCATTGTACAATGCGTCCAGATGCGGATCTGCAAGGAAGTTATCCAATGTAACAAGCTGTGCCTGCGGGGCGCACTTGGCGGCGCGGTCAGCCAGAACGCGCTGGCAGACCACCACGTCCGCGTCGGCGGGGATGGTATCCACGCTGGAGTTGGTCACGGTCAAGTCGGGGCGCTCCGCCTTAATGCGGTTGTGGAACTTGGTAGCACCCATGGCGCTGGAACCCATACCGGCATCGCAGGCAAAGACGATCTTGCGGATCTGACCGACATTTACGGCAGTAGGCTCAGGAATCTCGCCCTTAGCCTGTGCCTTCATCTCCTTCATTTCGTTCTGGGCGTCGGTCAGGCTCTTGGTGTGACCGGAGGTCGCTTTCAGAATGACCGAGGACAGAACAAAGGAAACAGCACCGGCGATGACAACGCCCAGCAGAACGGTGAGAATGGAATCCCGGGGAGCCATTGCCATGTAGGCGATGATGGAACCGGGAGAAGCAGGACCGGACAGACCTGCACCGGTCATAGAGTAGAACAGGATGGCACAGAAGTTGCCCACGATGGGGGCGATGATGATCACGGGATTCATCAGGATGTAGGGGAAGTAGATCTCGTGGATGCCGCCCAGCAGGTGGATGATGACAGCACCGGGAGCGGACTGGCGGGTGGTGTCGTCCTTGCAGAAGAAGCAGTAGGCCAGCAGGACACCAAGACCGGGACCGGGGTTGGCTTCCAGCATATACATGATGGAGCGGCCGGTCTCAGCAGCCTGACTTGCACCGATGGGGCTGAAGATGCCGTGGTTGATGGCGTTGTTCAGGAACAATACCTTGGCAGGCTCAATAAAGATGGACACCAGCGGCAGCAGGCTGTGCGCCACAAGGAAGTCCACACCGGCGGTCAGCACGGTGAGGATGGCAGTCATGAACGGGCCGATGACGTAGTAGCCAAGGATGGCCAGCAGCATACCCAGAATGCCGATGGAGAAGTTGTTGATCAGCATCTCGAAACCGGCGGGAATATGGCCTTCCACCTTCTTATCGAATTGCTTGATGACCCAGCCGGCCAGAGGACCCATGACCATGGCGCCCATCAGCATGGTGTAGTCCGAGCCGCAGATGCAGCCCACCACGGCGATGGCGGCGATGACACGGCCGCGGTCGCCTGCAATCATCTTGCCGCCCTGCCCTGCAATGAGGATGGGCAGCAGGTAGGTCAGCATCGGGGAGACCATGCTGGCCAGCTTTTCGTTGGGGAACCAGCCCGCTTCAATGAACAGAGCGGTGAGGAAGCCCCACGCGATGAATGCGCCGATATTCGGCATGACCATGCCGCTGAGGAACTTGCCAAAGCGGGAAACAGCGTTTTTCATTTGTAGCTCTCCTTTTTCACTTGAAAGGCAGGCGGTGCAGCTCCTGTGGCATGGGAGCTGCGGCCTGCGGACGGGTTATTCGGAGGAGCTTTCGTTTCGTTCTGGCACTATTCTAGCCGATACTGCGCCGGATTTCAATGGTGACAAGCGGTGGGGTTGTCACCGGAGGATGGTGACACCAGTGGGCTGATACGGCAACATTTCCAATGGATGCGCGGGTGATTTGTGCATATTTGCTGATGCGCCGGGATACAAGACGGGAACAAGGAAGCTTTTGTCACCGGGCAATGGTGACAAAAAACACACAACTTCTTTTCTGCGTTGGGGGCTGGCAGACGGGGTGGCACTATGTTACAATAGAAGCAATGGGTAACTTTTGGGAAAAGGAGAGAAGCAACATGGGTGCGGTGTATTGTGAGGAACTGTCGGCAAATGCACGGAAGCTGATCGAGCAGCTGCTCAGCCTTCCGCAGGGCTGGGTGACGGCGGCGGCGCTGGCTGAAAGCATCGGGGTCAGCCGCCGCACCGTGCTGCGGGAGCTGCCCGCTGTGGAGCAGTGGATGCAGGCTGCCGGGGCGCATTTTGTGCGGAATCCCGGCAAGGGTCTGCTGCTGGATGAAGCGCCGGAGCGGCGAGACGCACTGCGCACCCAGCTGAACAGCGGCGACAGGAAAAAACTTTCCCGCGCAGAGCGGCGGCAGCAGCTTTTGACAAGGCTGCTCAGCGAGCAGGAGCCCTGCAAAACAGCGGTACTGGCACGGGCGCTTGGCGTTTCGGAAAGCACGCTGTCTGCGGACTTGGATGAACTTGAGACCAAGCTACACCCCTACCGGGTGGAGATGTTCCGCCGCCCCGGCGTGGGGGTCTGGCTGCAGGGGGATGCTTCTTCCTACCGGAGGGTGGTGTCTGCCCTGCTGCGCAGCAGTATGCCGGAAAAGGAACTGGCAGAGGTGCTCTGCGGACGGATGCCGGAAAACGAGATCTTCTCGACCCTGCTGGATACAAAAACGGCCGAAAAGGTCTGGGCGGTTTTGCAGCAGTTTGAACAGGAAGAGCAGCTCCATCTGCCGGATGCAGGTTTTCTGGCGCTGGCGATCCATTGCACCCTGACCATTCAGCAGCTGCGGCAGGGCGGCGACAAGGGCAGCGCCCCCAGAGGGCTGCGCCCGGCGGGCAATCATGCTGCCCGGCTGGTGGCGGCGCTGAACCGCGCCTTCGGGCTGACCCTGCCGCCTGAGGAAGCGCAGTATCTGGAACTTTATCTCGCTGCTTATCTGGGTGCGGAGGATCCTTGGGGCAGTGCGCAGGAGATGGAACTGCGGAATCTGGAAGCCGCCCTTATCCGGGAAATGGAAAAGGCGCTGCACACAGACCTTTCCGGTTACACCTCCCTGCGGGATGACCTGTACTGCCACCTGCGCCCCATGCTGCTGCGGGTGGAGCAGAACATTCGTACCGAAAACCCCCAGCTGGACACCATCCGCACCGCCTACCCCGGCCTGTGGAAAGCCACCCGCGCCGCCTGTGATGCGGTGCAGCAGCAATTCGTCCTGCCCGCCATCTCGGACGACGAAGCGGCCTACCTTGCCATGCACTTTGGCGCAGTGCTGGAACAGAATGCCATGTTCCGGCTGCGGCTGCGGGTGGTAGTGGCCTGTCCGCTGGGCATGGGCTCCAGCCGCTTTCTGGCTTCCCGGCTGGGAAACGAGTTTCCCTCTTTGCAGGTGGAGGGGTGCTGCTCGGTGCGGGAGCTGAACGCCGCCGACCTGCGTCGGAGAAAAATCGACTTCATTATCTCCACCGTGCCGCTGGAACTGGATTACCCGGCGGTGTGCATCAGCCCTTCCCTGCTGGAACCGGATCGTGCCGTGCTGAAGGACGCTATCACGCGGTACAGCCAGAACCGCGCAGAACCGGAACCGGCGGTGCAGCCTGTGCAGGATGCACCGCACGCAGGCTCCAAGCTGCAGTATTATGCACGCTTGACCCGGTCCATGACCGGGCTGCTGGAACATCTGACCATCCAGCCCGTCAAGGTTCCCGGCAGCCGCGCTGCCCTCATCCATGCAGCGGCGCAGCTGTTCTGCCCGCAGGAAGCGGACGCCCGGCTGGTGGAGCAGCAGCTTCGCCGCCGTGAAACGCTGGGCGATACCTACATCAAATCCCTGTATGCCCTGCTGCTCCATTGCAGGACAAGTGCGGTAAAGGACTGCCGCTTGGGCTATCTGCAGGCACAGCCGCCGGTCTATGAGCCGGGGCGCATCGTGCTGGGGGCACTGGTGCTGCTGGCCCCGGATGACGGGAACGGCGTCCCGGTGGAGGTCATGCAGAATGTCAGCGGGCAGCTGATCGAAACGCCCCGGCTGATGGAGGCACTGCGCACCGGACAGCAGCAGGAAGCGGCAGACCTGCTGGAACAGGGCTTTGACCGTGGCTTTTTTGCGGACTGCAAACCGCCGCACACAAAATGAACTGAAAACGCACTCCCGGCTTTTGCCTTTTTGGGCAGAGCCGGGAGTTTTTTGCTGTTGTAACAAGATACCTATTAGAGCACTTTTGAATCAAAAATCATGTATCCCAGAAAGTTGGCGAAAAGCACCAAAAACGCGCAGTGCAATTTGTTGAAACAACAGCTTGACACGGGCGAAAACTGTTGGTATTATAATGCTAGAGCTTTCGTTTCAACAGTTTCGAGTTTCATAACAACAATCATGAAGGAGGCTGTTGTTCCCATGATCTACACCGTAACATTGAATCCGGCGCTGGACAAGACCGTTGAGATCCCGAACCTTGCGCTGGACACCGTAAACCGGATCACCAAGATGCGTACCGATCCCGGTGGCAAGGGCATCAACGTCAGCAAGGTGATCGCAAAGCTGGGTGGGACCAGCAAGGCTATCGGCATTCTGGCCGGTAACAGCGGCAAAGCCATTCAGGACGCATTGGACGGTGAAGGGCTTGCCCACAACTTCCGTTTCGTGCCCGGCGAGACCCGCACGAACCTGAAGGTCATCGACCCGGAAAACCACACCAACACCGACATCAACGAGCCGGGCATCGAGGTGGATGCCCCGGAGCTGACCGCCCTGCTGTACGACCTGCTGAAGGAACTGAAACAGGGGGATATCGTGGTGCTGGCAGGCAGCCTGCCGAAGGGTGCCCCCAAGGACACCTACTACACATGGGTGGAATCCTGCAAAAAGGCAGGGGCAAAGGTCTTTCTGGATGCAGACGGCGAGCTGCTGGCAGAGGGGCTGAAGGCTGCTCCCTATCTGGTCAAACCCAACAACGACGAGCTTTCCCGCATGATGGGTCGGGAGCTGAAAACGCTGGATGAACTGGCCGATGCCGGTCAGGCGCTCATCCGCAGGGGCATCGAACATGTGGTGGTGTCCATGGGCGGTCGGGGTGCGCTGTATCTCCGCAAGGACAGCGTGATCTACGCTCCGGCACTGAAGGTCAAAGTGGGCAGCACGGTGGGTGCCGGCGACAGCGTGGTCGCCGCTCTCGCCTACGCCGAAGCGGAAGGGCTTAACGAAGAAAACACCGTTCGCTTGTCCATCGCCACAGGAGCCGCCAATGTGATGTGCAGCGGCACACAGGCCGCAGAGCGCAGCCAGATCGAAGAACTGCTGCCGCTGGTCACCTTCCAACATCTGTAAAACTTCTTGAAAACACAACGGTAACTGTTATAATAAAAGGAGAGTTTCATTATGAAAGTCAAAGCTGTTCGTCTGCACGCCGCCAACGACCTGCGTCTGGATACTTTTGAACTGCCGGAGATCAAGGACGATGAGATCTTGGTCAAGGTCGTTTCCGATAGCATCTGCATGTCTACTTACAAGTGCGCCATCCTCGGTACTGCTCACAAGCGTGTGCATCCGGATGTAGCCGAGCACCCCGCCATCATGGGTCACGAGTTCGCCGGTGATATCGTCAAGGTGGGCAAGGCGCATCAGGACAAGTTCAAGCCCGGCATGAAGTTCACCCTGCAGCCCGCCCTGAACTACAAGGGCACCATGTGGAGCCCCGGCTACTCCTACGAGTTCTTCGGCGGCGACGCCACCTACTGCATCATCCCTGCCGAGGTCATGGAACTGGGCTGCCTGCTGGAGTACAAGGGCCGTGCTTACTACGAGGCTTCTCTGGCCGAGCCTATGAGCTGCTCCATCGGTGCTTTCAACGCCGCCTACCACACCAAGATGGGTGTGTACCATCACGATATGGGCATCAAGAAGGGTGGCAAGCTGGCGATTCTGGCCGGTGCAGGCCCCATGGGTCTGGGTGCTCTGACCTACGCACTGCACCGTGATGTGCGCCCCGGCATGGTGGTGGTCACCGATATCAACGAGGATCGTCTGGCCCGTGCGGAGTCCCTCTTCCCCCCGAAGGAGGTCAAGGAGAAGGACGGCATCGACCTGTACTTCGTCAACACCGCCAACATGGCAGACCCCGCTGCCGAGCTGCGGAAGCTGACCGGCGGTACCGGCTTTGATGATGTGTTCTGCTACGCCCCCATCGCGCCGGTGGTGGAGCTGTCCAGTGCTGTGCTGGGTCGTGACGGCTGCCTGAACTTCTTTGCAGGTCCCACCGACAAGCAGTTCAGCGCCAAGATGAACTTCTACGATGTACACTACAATTCTACCCATGTCATGGGCACCACCGGCGGTAATACCGCCGACATGATCGAGTCGCTGGAACTGACCGCCGCTAAGCGCATCGACCCGGCTGTGATGGTCACCCACATCGGCGGTCTGAACGCCGCTGCCGAGACCACCCTCAACCTGCCCAAGATCCCCGGCGGCAAAAAGCTGATCTATACCCACCTGACCATGCCCCTCATCGCCCTGACCGATCTGCGTGCCAAGGGCGAACAGGACAACGACCCCCGCTATACCGCACTGGCTGACATCGTGGATGCCCACAACGGCCTGTGGTGCCCGGAAGCAGAGGAATATCTGCTGGCAAACTTCAACCCGGAGGACTAAGCAGAACGTGCCATGGGACAGGACAAACGCAGACAGGAGGAATCCCCCATGGAACAACGCCGCAATCAAATCGTGGAGCTGGTGAACCGCAAAGGCAGCATTAGCTTTGCCCAGCTCAAGGAAGCTTTCCCTTCCGTTTCGGAAATGACCCTGCGCACCGACCTGAAAGCACTGGATGAAGCCCGCCGTGTGGTGCGGGTGCATGGCGGTGTCAAGTCGGTGGAGCAGGTGGTAGGCACAGACGACCTGCTGAGCCGCCGTGCCGCCCGCAATGCCGAAGCAAAGCAGATCATTGCCGAAAAAGCCGCTGCTCTGCTGCGCCCCAACACCACCCTGTTTCTGGATTCCGGCAGCACCGCCACAGCAGTGGCCCGGTGCATCCCGGATCAGCCCATGCTCATCTACACCAGCGGCCTGAGCTGCGCCATGGAGCTGGCAAAGCTGGAAAAGCCCAATGTATCCCTGCCGGGCGGCAGGCTGAACCGGTTCAGCCTGAGCGTCTGCGGTGCACAGAGCATCCAGACGATGGAGGGCATCAACTTTGATCTGCTGCTGCTGGGCGTGACCAGTTACAGCCCGGAAACCGGTTTTACCTGCGGCGTGGAGGATGAAGCACGGCTCAAGCAGACCGTGCTCCGCCGCTGTGAGCAAAAAGCCGTGCTGCTGGATTCCTCCAAGATCGGACTGAAAAGCACATTCCACATCTGCGGGCTGTCCGATATTGATATTGTGATCTCGGACGGAAAGCTGCCCGTAGAATTTTTACAGGCCTGCCGGAACGCAGGCGTAACAGTACTATAAAAGGAGTATTATTATGAAGATCATCCGCGCAAAAGATTATCAGGATATGTCCCGCAAAGCGGCCAACATCATCTCCGCACAGGTTATCATGAAGCCGGACTGTGTACTGGGTCTTGCCACCGGCGGCACCCCGGTGGGCACTTATGCCCAACTGGTGGACTGGTACAACAAAGGCGATTTGGATTTCTCCGAGGTCACTACTGTCAATCTGGACGAGTACCGCGGCCTGCCCAAGGAGCATCCCCAGAGCTACTGGTATTTCATGAATGAGAACCTGTTCAGCAAGGTGAATATCGACCCGGCCAAGACCAACCTGCCGGACGGCACCAATCTGGACACTGCCGCTGAGTGTGCCCGTTACAACGGTATCATCCACAAGCTGGGCGGCATCGACCTGCAGCTGCTGGGCATCGGCCCCAATGGTCATATCGGCTTCAATGAGCCGGGCGAAGCCTTTGAGCTGGAGACCCACTGCATCGACCTTGCGCCCACTACCATCGAAGCCAACAAGCGCTTCTTTGACGGCAACGAGGCCCTTGTCCCCAAACAGGCATACACCATGGGCATCAAGACCATCATGCAGGCACGCAAGGTGCTGGTGGTAGCCAACGGTAAAGCCAAGGCACAGGCCGTCAAGGACGCCGTGACCGGCCCTGTGACCCCTGCCTGCCCCGGCAGCATCCTGCAGCTGCATCCGGACTGCATCCTTGTGGCAGACGAGGAAGCACTGAGCCTGCTGTAAACTCCCAAAGTCAACTTCTTCATTTACCATAACTTTGCTTAAGATCCAACCAAAGCACGGAAAGGGCCGGACTCGTTGCACGGGTTCGGCTCTTTCTGTCAGAAATAAGATTTATCTTGCAATCTTACGCAAAGAGCAACTCCAAAAGAGCCGTCATGGAGATGGTGGGTTCGCCTGCTGCGGGATTTACGCTGAAAATACGCTGAAAAGAGGTCGCCCCGATCGGTGGCCTCTTTTTTGCTGCCGCGAACTGTCTGGCTGCGGCAGCGGATAACAGCAATGTCCATTGCGCTTTGTTTTGCCCGGATGCGCACCCGCAGAAAGCGCTCTCTCGTCAAACTGCCCAAAATACGCCCTTAAAAGTTTACTTGACACAATTTTCAAATCAATATATAATTGGGTCAGAAACCAATTATGGAAAAGGATGATTCCCAATGGCGCGCAGATACGACAGCAAAGAAGCAAAACGGCGGATATTGACCGCCTGTGTCCGGCTTTTTCTGGAAAAAGGCTACACGAACACCAAGGTTGCAGAAATTTTAAAGGAAGCAGATGTTTCCGCCGGGTCGTTCCAGAATATTTTCCGCACCAAGGACGGCGTGCTGACCGAACTGATCGGCATGATGTTCAGCAGGCAGTTCGGCGCGGTAAGGCCGCTGGCGGCAAACGCCCCCTCGCCGGTGTACCTCTACGCGGTGGAAACGGCTTTGCAGCTGGCGCTGAGCGAGCTGAGCGAGAATCTGCGGGATATCTATGTGGAAGCGTACACCTTCCCCGCCACGGCGGAGATCATCCACCGCAGCACCACAGCCGAGCTGCAGGCGGCGTTCAGCGCGTATCTGCCCGGGTGCGCCGAGTGTGATTTCTACGAGATGGAGCTGGGCACGGCTGGCATGATGCGCGGCTACATGGCACGGCGGTGCGACCCCTACTTTACGCTGGAGCGCAAAATACGGCGCTATCTGAGTATGAGTCTGAGTGCGCTGCAGGTCCCCGCGCAGGAGCGCGAGCAGGTCATTGCTTTTGTGGCGGAGATCGATATGCTTGCCGAGGCGCGGAAAGTTATAGATGCAGTGCTTGCATCGCTGTCCGTGCAGTTTGATCTGAAAGGATAACAAGGTTTGATGACAAGGAGGGAGTAACATGAAAAAATGGCTGATCTGGTGTTTGACGGTGCTGGCAATGGTGTGCCTGATACCGGGGATCGTGTTAAAAGCGGCGGCAGAAACAGTCCCGGTGCACTGCGCCTTCTGTGGGATTAGGGAAGAACGTGAGGCCCGCAGATACGAAAAATATGATTCGACCTATCATAGGGTTTATGTAACTGAATGCCAGAACTGCCACAAGGATGGCAATATTACGCATTTACAGGTACATAGCGGCGGTACCCAAGGTCCCACCTGCACCGAGGGCAAAATCTGTAAAAAATGCGGCGCGGAATACGGCATTCTCGGTCACGACTGGGACAGGTGGACGCCTAAGTACGACGGCACGAACACGCACACCCGCAGATGCAAGCGCAGCAACTGCGACGCAGAAGAGACTGGAAGCTGCAGCGGCGGCTACGCGACCTGCGACAGTCTGGGAATGTGCAATACTTGCGGAGGGAGTTACTACGGCGGTCACGCATGGGGCGAGTGGTCATCCGCCGGCAACGGCACGCACACCCGCAGCTGCACGAACTACTGCCGCGAAGTTGATACTGCAAACTGTACCGGTGGCACAGCAACCTGCAGCGCCAAAGCGGTCTGTGAGGTGTGTGGTGGGGAATACGGCGAAAAAGACTCCAATAACCATGATTTGGAGCAGCACGAAGCAAAAGCCCCCACCTGTACGGAAAAGGGCTGGAGCGCTTACGAAACCTGCTCCCGCTGCGACCATACCACCTATGCGGAACTGCCCGCGCTGAACCATGATTTGAAGCAATACGCAGCAAAAGCCCCTACCTGTACGGAAATCGGCTGGGATGCTTACGAAACCTGCTCCCGCTGCGACTATACCACCCGCAAAGAGCTGCCCGCACTGAACCATGCTCTGGAGCAGCACGCAGCAAAAGCTCCTACCTGTACGGAACCCGGCTGGGATGCTTACGAAACCTGCTCCCGCTGCGACTATACCACCTATACAGAGCTACCCGCGCTGAACTATGATTTGGTGCAGCACGAAGCAAAAGCTCCCACCTGCACGGAAATTGGCTGGAATGCTTACAAAACCTGCTCCCGCTGTGACCATACCACCTATGCGGAGCTGCCCGCGCTGAACCATGATTATCAGGCTGTTACCGTAGGGCCTACCTGTGAAACAGACGGCTATACTGTTTTTACCTGCTCCCGTTGCAAAGACTGCTACACCGCAGACCCGACCGATAAGCTGGGACACCAGTTCGGTGCATGGTCCCCGAACGGAACCGGCTCTCAGAGCGCCGATTGTCTGCGGCAGGGCTGCGCGCACACTGGCAGCACGGATTGCCGGAAGTTCAATTTCCGCACTGCGGAAGGCGAAACCCTGATCTTCTGCCCCGTGTGCGGGCAGGCAGAAAACGCCGCGCAGCTGGAAATGATCGAAGCCGCAACGGCGTGGGCTAACAGCGGCAGTCTTTCTGCGGAGGATGTGACCGCACGGACGAATGGGGAATACCTGAGTGTGGCCTTTGAAACCGCAGGCAGCCTGACGCAGCCCACCGGCCGGGTAAGGCTCGCGCTGCCCGCCGGATTGCTGGAAGGCAAAAAGCTTGTGCGCATTGCCCCGGACGGCACACAGACGGAGATGCCTTTTGATACAGGGCGCGGAACGATCATCCTTACGCTGGATTTTGCAAACAGCGCGCTGCCTGTGATGCTCTTCCGGCTGGTACCCCAGCCCACCGCCCTCTGAACGCTTTTACAGCGCGCAAACGATAAACCATAAAATGCCCGCCCACCGTGGTTTTCCACAGGTGGGCGGGCATTCTTTTGTGTTTTTTGGGCATAAAAATACCCCCGGAGGATGCAGCGTTTTTTACGCTGTCTACTCTGGGGGCAGGATAGCAAGCGCTGCGCGGCAGCTCCCGGAAGCGGACACTGTATTGCTGAAAAAGCACTTCCTAGCGCTGCTCCTCCGGCGGGCAGCAGCTCTCCCGGGGGATGAGCTTATGCGGCACGATGATCTTTGTGGCCAGAAGGTTCGGGTTCTCGATGTGGTTGATGGTCTGGCTGGCAGCCTCCATGCCCAGCTGGTAGGGGTTGACGTCCACGGTGGTCAGCTGTGGGCTGCCCTGCCCTTTGTTGCGGAGTGCCCCTTGGCAAACCGGACGGGATTGCGCTATAATAGAGCCGTAACAGTTCCACAAAGGTGTGGTAAGGGAGGTGCGGTCATGATCCGGGTGGCGATCGTAGA
>OLNQ01003539.1_pt1 | contig 12521 bp, 10 predicted proteins | sample 1672821 | NCBI WGS metagenome assembly OLNQ01 (sample SAMEA3136727, study PRJEB25190) | human gut metagenome | biome: human gut; feature: human-associated habitat; material: faeces | place: Austria | collected 2013 | reverse complement strand
AAGTAGAGAGCGATATATTGACATCGTAGCCCACCCCGCTACAGTCCACATAGGCGTTGGTCGGTGTGAGCGTATCTATCGTACCACGTAAGTATGCAATCATAATCTTTTCGTCCTAAGTAAACGTCTACTCCAGAGCTAATTGCATCGTAATCTGAGATCTCTCGCCACACGGCTACTGAGGAAATTCGAAATCCCTCGGTAGCTATTTTTTTATCTCCACGTGGGAAATAAAAAATTCCTCGGACTTATCGTTTCATTCCTCCGAAGTTTCATTTGATTCCTCCGAAGAATTTTTTCTCGCCTACGTGGAGAATTTTCTTTTTCCACGTGGCGATTTGGAAATTCCTCCGTAGAAATCGATCTTTCCTAAGTCAAAAAACATCGATACACACCGGCAATCCTTGATTTGCAATGCATCTGCTCTAGTAAGTGACCACAAAGATAGTGGTATTTGCGCAAAAACTACTACCTTTGTCGTGTAGAATGCAACGAATCAACAAGTTCAAACAAGATACAGATATGAAAAAGGCATTAATCATCCTATCCTCCGCCCTACTACTCCTATCAGTAGGTGCTTGTGCCCCCAAGCAGAGTGCTTATCGTCAGGTGTACGAGAAGGCCAAGCAGCGTGAAGTTGCTACTGAGCAACAGGATCCAGCACAGACTCCTCCCACTAGTGTCGTCGTCTCTCGTGAGCCAGCCGCTGACATCCAGCTACGTCGCGAGCGTCTAGAGGCTGTCAAGGGTGAGGACGCAAACATGCTCAAGACCTACAACGTGGTCGTTGGCTCTTTCCAAAACCACACCAACGCTTACTCTCTCAAGGAGCGCCTACAGGCTCAGGGCTATAACCCCGTACTAGGTCAAAACGAGGCTGGTATGCTCCGTGTCATCATTACCAGCTTTGACAACCGCCGTGAGGCTGAGGCTTCAAGAGAGCAGGTCAAGGGTCGCTTTGCTCCTGACTTCCAGGACGCTTGGATTCTAGAGAAGATCCGCTAGTAGCTTCTTTACATCACACCATATATAAATAGGAGTCTTAGAGTTTGCATAGATAGACTCTAAGGCTCCTTCTTCAGACACTATAAACTATGGAGATCATACAGCACCACCCCCTTCGGGAGTACCACACCTTTGCCATCGATGCTAACGCCGACTGGTGGATCAACTACAGTAGTGCTGAGGATCTTCAGACACTGGCACGTGATGAGTACTTTGTCTCACAGCCTTATCTACCAATAGGCGCTGGGAGCAACCTGCTCTTTACGCACGAGACCTATCGTGGCGTCATCCTCTACTCGCAGATAGACGATCTCCACTACTACAATGAGACCGAGAGTGCGCTGACTCACCCAGGGCAGCAACATGTGCGGGCGGGTAGTGGCATCGTGTGGGATCACTTTGTGGAGCTGATGCTCAGCCGTGGGCTCTATGGCGTGGAGAACTTATCGCTCATCCCAGGCACCGTGGGTGCTGCTGCCATACAGAATATAGGGGCCTACGGGAGCGAGGTCTCTCAGTACATCGTGGCGGTCGATGTGGTCGACCTAGCGACAGGGATGAAGCTCCGCATACCGAGCGCTCTGTGTGACTATAAATATAGGTACAGCATCTTCAAAGATCCGCAGTACCACTCCTACATCGTCACGCACGTGCACTTCATACTAAGCACCGAGCCGACCTGTAATCTGAGCTATGCCTCCCTCGCAAAAGCTTTCGAGGGTCGTGACACGATGCCGACACCAGAGGAGATTCGCCAAGAGGTGATACGCATTCGCCGTGCTAAGCTGCCCGACCCTGAGGAGATACCCAATGGCGGGAGCTTCTTTATGAACCCGATCGTGCCTCTAGCACAGTACGAGGAGCTGGCGAAGCGATACGACACGCCCGTACCTCACTACCCTACCCACAACGAGGGAGAGGTGAAGCTCTCAGCAGCGTGGCTCATAGATCAGACGGGACTCAAGGGTTACCGCACAGGTGCCGTGGGGGTCTACGAGAAGCAACCACTCGTCCTAGTCAACTATGGAGGAGCGACAGGCCAAGAGGTGGTCGCACTGGCAGAGCATGTGCAGCAAGAGGTGAGTCGCAAGTTCGGCATCTCACTACGTCCCGAGGTGCGCTATATAGACTGAGCCCTATGCCCTCTCGTCACAACCTCCCCTCACCACAGATCGTCAAGCTACTCGGCTCAGGTACTAGCACAGGCGTACCTGAGGTGGGTTGCTACTGTCGCACTTGTCTCAGTCTAGACCCTCGCGATCAGCGCTCCCGCACATCGACTCTAGTGATCTCACCTGCGGGCAAGCGAATACTGATCGACTGTAGCGCAGACTTCAGGCAGCAAGCACTCCTAGCGGGCATCGATCATCTAGATGCGATCATCCTAACACACCAGCACTACGACCATATCGGAGGGTTGGACGACCTGCGCACTATCTCGTGGCGCACCGAGTTACCGATCTACGCAGAGCCTAACGTACTAGAGTCGATCAAGTCTCGACTACACTACTACTTCGGGCCACATCGCTATCCTGGCACACCACACTTGACGCTACATCCCATCTCGTCGCTAGAGCCGTTTACACTATACGACCTAACGATAGAGCCGATACGGGTGATGCACGGCAAGCAGCCAATACTAGGCTATCGCATCGGAGGCTTTGGCTTCCTAACCGACCTAAAGAGCATCGCCTCAGAGGAACTGGAGAAGCTGCAAGGCGTGGAGCTACTCTTTGTCAATGGACTGCGCTACACCAAGCCTCACCCGACACACCAGACGATCGAGGAGGCTCTCGCACTAACCGCAAAGGTGCAGCCACAGCGCAGCTACATCATTCACCTTTCGCACCATGCACCGCCTACTGCGGAGCTACAAGAGCGACTGCCCGCAGGGGTCTTCGTCGGCTACGATGGATTGACCCTTCGCTATACCGCAGGGGCTGGCTACACAGAAGAGCCTGATTATTCGCCACAGAGTACACTAGGTAAGTTGACGAGGAGCAGTGCCGAACCTTTTACCTATAGGGATTGTGGCAGGATCGATTACCGAGAGGCGCTGGAGATGCAGCTGCAGCTTTGGCACGAGCGTATCGATGCTAAGGTAGCGCATCAGACGGTGCCTGAGGATCTACTACTCTTTTGCGAGCATGAGCCAGTGCTGACGATCGGCAAGCATGGTAAGCAGACGAACCTACTCGTCTCGGAGGATCTGCTCAACTCTAGAGGCATTCAGCTCGTCCAGATAGATCGTGGCGGTGACATCACTTACCATGGTCCTGGGCAGATCACGGGTTATCCGATCTTTGACCTAGAGCATTACGGAGTGGGGATCAAGGAGTACATCCACACGATGGAGCAGTGCATCATCGACCTCCTCTACCTCTACGGCATTCGTTCGGAGCGTCTCGAGGGCGCTACGGGTGTTTGGATTGATGCGCATACGCCGCAAGCTCGCAAGATATGCGCTATCGGCGTACACACTTCTCGCTATGTGACGATGCACGGCTTCGCACTCAACGTCAATACCGACCTAAGCTACTTCCAGCTCATCAACCCATGTGGCTTTACCGACAAGGGAGTCACCTCGATGGAGCTAGAGATAGGACGCGGGGAAGTTTACTTTCCGCTAGTCAAGCACCAGCTGGAGGGACTCTTTCGCAAGCACTTCACGCACCTTATGTACCACCTTTCTAACGACGACATACTATGAAATGGCTTAGACCCAACGACAGTTCGGCAAACTACCAAGACAGACGTGGACGCATCTCCGGCAGAGGACTAGCCCTAGGAGGTGGCATCGGCGGTATCGTCATCGTCCTCGCTAGCCTCTTCTTCGGTGTAGACCTCACGGGACTGATGCAGGTGGCAAACAATGCGTTGCCAGGCTCACAGACAGAGCAGGTAGACCCATCGCGAGTCAATGAAAACGAAGAGTTCAAGGTCTTCACGCTACGCGTTTTCAACAGTTGCAACGACGTATGGACAGACCTCTTCACCTCCGAGCTACAACGCTCCTATGCGGCACCGACACTGGTGACCTTCACCGATCAGGTGCAGAGCCGTTGCGGAGGAGCCTCCAGCGAGGTGGGACCTTTCTACTGCCCTGCCGACCAGATGGTTTACATTGACTTAGACTTCTTCAATCTACTCGCCTCTCGCTTCAAAGCGCCGGGAGACCTAGCCATGGCTTACGTCACTGCTCACGAGGTGGGGCATCATGTGCAGAACCTCCTCGGCATCTCCGACAAGCTGCACCAGCAGCGAGGGCGTGTCTCGCAGGAAGCGTACAACCGCGCCAGTGTACAACTGGAGCTACAAGCCGACTATCTCGCTGGCGTGTGGGCATACCACGCACAGCGACTCGGCATCATACTCATCGAGCCTGGAGACCTCGAGGATGCGCTCACAGCAGCCAACGCTATCGGCGATGACACTTTGCAAAAAGAGGCGCAGGGCTATGCCGTCCCAGACTCATTCACACACGGTACCTCAGCACAGCGTATGCAAGCCTTTCGCTCTGGCTTTGAGTCGGGCAGCTTGGATGGTGCGAGCCGTTACCGCTTGTGAGCAACAACCAATTCTATAGCAGATCACAGATGAACAAAAAGATAAAAGTACTCGTCGTAGGCTACGGACACGTAGGCAAGCAGGTGGTGACCACCATACGCACCGCTCCCGATATGGAGCTGGTCGGCGTAGTTCGTCGCTCCAAGGGCGATGATCCACAAAGCCAAGTATTGACCGCTCACGGCATTGCCGTTTATGGTGAGGGTGATGCCCTCCCCGAGGCAGATGTCGCCATCTTAGCCGTACCGACACGCTCCGTGCCTGACTATGCCAAGCGTTATCTCGCACAGGGTCTCTGCACGGTAGACAGCTTCGACATACATAGTCAGATAGCTACGCTACGCCACGACTTGATGGCGGTAGCTCAGCAGCACCAAGCGGTCTCCATCATCAGCGCTGGCTGGGATCCTGGGAGCGACTCGATCGTCCGCACCTTGATGCAGGCGATGGCACCCGAGGGGATCACTTACACAGACTTCGGGCCAGGTATGAGTATGGGACACTCCGTGGCAGCACGTGCCATAGCAGGTGTCCGAGACGCACTCTCTATGACCCTACCTGTAGGCTATGGTCAGCACCGCAGACAGGTCTATGTAGAGCTAGAGGTAGGAGCCAACGAAGAGCAGGTACGTCAAGCGATCCTCGCCGATGATTACTTCGCTCATGACGAGACGATCGTTACTTTCGTCTCCTCAGTCGCAGCCCTAGAGGACGTAGGTCATGGCGTACATATGATGCGCAAAGGGGTCTCGGGCGTAACGCACAACCAGCGTCTCACCTTCGAGATGCAGATCAACAACCCCGCCCTGACTGCCCAGATGATGGTCGCCTCCGCCCGCGCTACGCAGCGCCTCACCCCAGGAGCCTACACGCTCCCCGAGGTGCCAGTCATAGACCTCCTCGCTGGCGACCGCTCCGACTGGATCGCCCATCTAGTCTAACATCTAATCTCTAACATCTAAGGTCTAACCTCTAATCTCTAACAACATGTCTAGCACACTACCCCTACTAGCTATCACGTGGGACGTCAGTCCCGCCATCTTTACCATCGGCTCCTTTGAGTTACGCTGGTATGCTGTACTCTTTGCCGTGGGACTCTTCGTCTTCGGTCCGTGGATCGTGCATCGCATCTGGCAGAAAGAAGGCTTGCCCGAGCCATGGTTTGACAAGCTCTTTTGGTACGTAGCTATCGGTACGATCGTAGGTGCTAGACTGGGGCATTGCCTCTTCTACGACCCGCTCTACTACCTCGCTAACCCCGTTGAGATCTTGAAGACGTGGGAGGGAGGACTAGCGAGCCATGGTGGTGTGATCGGTCTCATCATCGTTATGTGGATCTACGCACGCAAAGTGTCACACAAACCTATCCTCTGGGGTATGGACCGGCTCTGCGTACCCGTAGGACTCGTGGCAGCTATGATACGTATTGGCAACCTGATGAATAGCGAGATCTTTGGCTACCCTACCGATGTCCCCTGGGGCTTTCGCTTCGTACGCTCTATGGAGTGGCAGACTATGGCAGACGGTATGCCTTGCCACCCCACAGCCATCTATGAGGCGCTCGCCTACTTGCTCGTCTTCGCCATCTGTATGTGGCTTTACTGGCGTCGCAATGCAGGCTACAAGTATCAGGGACTCATCGTCGGGACGCTCCTGACGCTCACCTTCGTAGCTCGTATCCTCATCGAGCAGGTCAAGTTCGTCCAAGAGCCTTGGGAGCACAAGCTAGTCGACTCCATCGGACTTAACCAAGGGCAATTGCTCAGCATCCCCTTTATCATCATCGGAGTTGGTATGATCATCTACGCCTTGCGCCACCCAGTGCCTCAGGCAGAGGTAGAGCGTCTACTCGCTGAGGAGGCACAGCGCAAGGAGCAAGCCGCTCACCAAAACAAGAAGTAAATCTATTCACTATATACAAAGCAACCATTATACTATGGAATATCGTAATCAGATTACCGATTCAATATACTATATCGGAGTCAATGACCGCACGAAGCAACTCTTCGAGGGCTCCTGGTCACTACCCCATGGCGTCAGCTACAACTCTTATCTGCTCGTGGGTGAGCAGGTCGTACTCATTGATGGTGTCGAGATAGCCACCGCTGAGAAGCACCTTGGCGAGATCAAAGCGATCATCGGCGATCGTCCTATCGACTACCTCATCGTAAACCATATGGAGCCTGATCACAGTGGCTCTATCGGTCTCCTACGCACCCTCTATCCCGAGATGAAGGTGGTGGGCAATGCCAAGACCTTCGGTATGCTCGACTCTTACTTCGCACCGATCCCTCAGGAGCAGCGCGTAGTCGTTTCGGAGAAAGAGCCTCTAGAGGTAGGGGGCTTCTCCTTCCAGTTCGTTATGGCACCGATGGTACACTGGCCCGAGGTTATGTTTACCTACGAAAGCTCGAACAACGTCCTCTTTACGGCCGACGCCTTCGGCACCTTTGGCGCACTCAATGGAGCTATCATAGACCGAGATATGAACCTCGACCTCTACTACGAGGAGATGTACCGCTACTACGCCTGCATCGTAGGTAAGTTTGGCACATTCGTACAGAAAGCTCTAGAGAAGTACAGTTCTCTCGGTCTGTCGCCACAGTACATCTGTCCGACCCATGGTCCCGTATGGACGGAGCACGGCTTCCCCCAGGCACTCGCCATCTACGACCAGCTCAGCAAGTACGATACGAGCTGTGGTGCGGTCATCCTCTACGGCAGTATGTATGGTCACACTGAGCAGATGGCCGAGGCGGTCGCTCAGGGACTAGCACAGAGCGGCATCAAGGAGATTGTCGTGCACAACGTCAGCACGGCCGACCCCTCCCACATGCTCCGTGACATCTTCAAGTATCGCGCCCTCATCGTTGGCGCACCAACCTATAGCAACGAACTCTTCCCCCCGATGCGTGAGATCCTCAACAAGGTTGCCCTCCGCGAGGTCAAGCACCACCTCATCGGCTACTTCGGCGGATGCACTTGGGCTGGTAAAGCTGTCAAGCTTATGCCCGAGATTCTAGAGAAGCTAGCCTTCGAGCAGGTAACCAATCCCGTAGAGATCAAGGGTGCCGCCACACCAGAGCAACTCGCTCAGGGTCGTGATCTAGGCGCTGCTATTGCCAAGAGGCTACTAGAACTTTACCGTTAATACCAACTACACTAATAATCTATGAGACTTGTTATCGAGCAAGATTATGCTGCCATGTCCGCATGGGCAGCAGAGCATGTGATCAAACGCATCAATGAGTTTGGCCCCACAGCTGACCGTCCCTTTGTGATCGGTCTGCCCACAGGCTCTACCCCTATTGGTATGTATCAAGAGCTGGCCAAAGCCTGTCAGGCTGGACGCATTAGCTTCAAAAACGTAATTACAGTCAATATGGACGAGTATGTAGGTCTAGAGCCTTCGCACCCCGAGAGCTATCACTACTTTATGAAGAGCAACTTCTTCGACCATATCGACATCGACCCGAAGAATACCCACCTCCTCAATGGCTTGGCTGAAAACACTACCGCTGAGTGCCAAGCTTACGAAGAGATGATCCAGTCTCTCGGAGGTATCGACCTCTTCATCGGAGGTATCGGCTCTGATGGGCATATCGCCTTCAACGAGCCAGGCTCCTCGCTAGCCTCTCGCACCCGTGAGGTGCGTCTGATGCCCGAGACGATCCGTGACAACAGCCGCTTCTTTGACAATGACCTCTCGAAGGTACCCACACGCGCCCTCACCGTAGGTGTCGGCACCGTGACAGACGCCCGTGAGGTGATGATCCTGATCAGTGGATCTAACAAAGCCCATGCGCTCTGCAAAGCCGTCGAAGGGCATATCACGCAGATGTGTCCCATCTCGGCACTGCAACTACACCCAGCCAGCATCATCGTCTGCGATGACGATGCATCTGTAGAGCTACAGGTGAAGACCTTCCGCTTTTACAAGCAGGAAGAGAAGCTAGCCCGTGAGGGTCTAGCCTACTAAGAGCGAGAGGCGATCACATAGTTCGGCGAATGCCCTCGTAGCATACGCCACAAGACAAGAGAAGGTCGAGAAGCATTCGTTGCTCCTCGACCTTCTTTCTCTATCCCCACGACTCAATCAAACTTTCCTCCCTTGGAAAACAAAATTTCCAACCTTGGAAAACTAAGTTTCCTCCCTTGGAAAAAAAGTTTTCCAACGCTGGAAGAGTTTTGGAAAGTTAACAAAAGCACTCGTCTCCCCACACGAAGCAGCTAGCGATAGCACGGTCGCCTGCTCCGTGCTATGGGACGCTTATAGTTAAGTATTGGGACGGCACAAGCTTAATTACCGATGTTTAGGTATTGACTTGCGTAGGCTCTCCTTCATACCTTTGCAGTGCAATCAAACAACCAATTTTCTAAGCAAACAAAGTATATGAAGAAGACAATCCTACTCTCTCTAGTGGCACTTATGACGCTGCTACTATGCGCTTCGTGCAAAAGCGACAAAGACGAACCGAAGCCTGCGACCAAGAAGATCGTTGTAGATGCCTCTGACTACACGAAGTGGGTATACATCAACTTTGCCAAGGGTGAGGTGGTCAGCGTATCCGCTCCTGAGACCGATCTGTCGTGGGATCTAGGTCTGCACCGCTACGACTTCAAGACCAACGGCGGTACTTCGGGCAAGGGCCAGGGCGCAGCCTTTCGCACCACCCAAAAGGATCTAATGGGCAACATACCTACTCCTAAGGATAGCGACTGGACGCTAGACCGTGAGGGTCTGCTCCTGATGAAGTTTGGGGTCAACAAGGAGGGCAAGCACGATATGAAGTACGAGAAGCAGTCGGCCAACTTCCTCCTCACCTCAGAGCCCAAGGGCGATGGGAGAGGATACCTAAACAAGGGTATCATCAGCATGTCTGGTATGCCTCCCAAGGTGACGGTAGATTCCTCTGTCTTTCTCGTTCGCTCGGCTACAGGGCAGATCGTGTTCGTCCGCGTCCTAGACTATCAGAATGCTACAAAGCAGGGGGGACACATCACCCTCGAGTATATCATCATAGCAGATAAGATGTAATCACCTCTTACCAGCTCGGAGCTACTAGAGAGACCACTCTCTGTGGCTCCGAGCTTGCTTAACTCTAAGCGTCTCTTAAGCGCACTGAGCCTATTCTCCCTTTTACGCCCTAAGCTTTACTATATGAAAAGGTTTCTATACACCCTCCTCTCTCTACTCACCCTCGCAGGGACTCTCTCCGCTACCCCACTACTCCCTCAGGACTCGACACTCGTGGACAGTACAAAGGTCAAGTGCCTTAGCGAGGTAGTCGTCACGGGTACCCGCACACGCTGTCCGATGAAAAACATCTCCATACCGATCCGCGTTGTCTCGCCCAAAGAGATCGAAGCAGTGCAGGCACGATCTGTGGAGGATCTGCTACAGATGGTAATTCCTGGCGTGCAGACGAGTACCCACGGCACACAAAATCGTATGAGCATACGGGGGCTCTCGGCAGACTACTACCTCTTCCTAGTAGATGGTGAGCGTATGACCAACGAGGGTTCGGCCAGTAGCGTAGACCTAGAGCGTATAGACCCCTCTTCGATTGAGCGCATCGAGATGCTACAAGGCTCTAGCTCGGCTCTCTATGGGAGCAATGCCATAGGCGGCGTGATCAACATCATCACAAAGCGGAGCCACAAGAAGCTTGGTGCCAACCTCTCTAGCCACTACGACACAGAGAGCATACAGCGCTACAACGGTCGTCTGGTGATGAGACTGGGTCGTGTGACCAGTACGACGATGGGAGGCTATGCCAAGCAGCATGACTACGAGCTACCAGGTGTGAGTGCCGATAGACCACGCACGATGCCAGGCTTCTACACCTTTCACGTAGGAGAGAAGCTCCGCTACCTCTCCCCTGACAAGCGTCTCTCGATCACCGCTACAGGACGCTTTCACTCACGCATGCAGGACTTTGACGATAAGGAGAAGAACCGCTACCAAAGCCCTACCGGTAATCTACAAGTACTCTACAAACCGACCGATGGACACTCTATAGAGACCAGCTATCACATCGAGGGGTACAAGCGAGACAAGTACTTCTTTCTCGCCACAGAGGAGGAGGGTCCCTGGGAGCCTCAGTTTAACTACCTGACGCAGACGGCGCGCATGCAGTACAACTACGACCCTACGGAAGACCCCTACAAGCCTACCTTCAATGCGGGCGTCGAGATCCTCCACGAGAACCTCCGTAGCGTACAGGTGACCAATCTCAATGACGTACACCGCGCCTCGACGAAGACGCTCTACGGACAGATGCTCTGGCGTATGGACAATAACTGGAGCACGACCGTAGGTCTTCGTCAAGATATGCACTCGACCTATGGAACGCACCTGACGCCTCGCCTATCGATCATGTGGCGCAATCGCAACTATGCTCTGCGAGTTAGCTACTCTGAGGGCTTTAGATCACCTTCGCTCAAGGAGCTCTTTATGGATTGGGACCACCGAGGAATGTTTCGTATCAAAGGATCTGACGACCTTAAGCCCGAGATTAGTCACCTCGTGATGATAGCTCCGGAGTATAACAACTCCTTTATGAATCTCTCCCTCTCGGCCTCCTACAATCGTATCAACAACCGCATCTATCTACGTCCTGAGCAGGAGGGCAGTATACTTCAGTATCGCAACGGGGAGAAGCCCCTAGACCTATGGAGCGGTACGGCTATGCTACGAGTTACTCCCTTTGCAAACTTTGATATCAATGTCAACTACGCCTTCGTACTAGAGCAGATGAAGGTGCAGGGCAAGACGCAGTCCTTCCATATCCGCAACACGAGACCTCACCACATCAATGGCTCCGTACAATATGGTCATCGCTGGGGCTCGTACACTCTCTCGGGGCAGGTCTCAGGGCGTTACCTCAGTGGCGTGACCTCCGCCGTTTACGACGATGCCAGCGATGACTACAGCTACGAGTCTTATCCTGGCTACGCGCTCTTTAGGGCAAGCGTCACGCAGCGCTGGCAGACCCTCCTAGACCTTAGCCTGACGCTGGGCTGCGACAACCTTTTCAACTATATGACCCCAATCGTTGAGCAGGGAGCTTCCTTATCGCCTGGACGGAGCTACTTCGTTTCGCTCTCACTGAACTACTAAAAAGGGCTTTCCCCCTACTAAGACTCTCTACGTATGACTTTCTCTAAGAAGCATCTCTACTACATAGGAGCACCAGTACTACTGATACTCATCTTCCTCTGCTCTTATCTCTTGTGGCCTAAGCCTGTACGGGTCGCACTGGTCAATATGCCAGACTTCATCGCCTCTCGTATGGCAGTGGCGGCCGACAAGAAGAATGTGCGCCTCACAGCCGTCACAGAGCTCACGGAGCTGAAGAACTACGATGCTATGATCGCCTTCGGAATGGGGCTCAAGTGGACCGACGAGGACCGCACGCTGATCAAACAACTAGGCGAGGAGCGCGGGCTGAAGTACCTCGCCTACATGACCACGACGCCAGAGAATAACATCTCTAACCTAGACTCGCTACAGCAGGAGACGCTGGTGTCTTATCTGGCCAATGGCGGTACGAGCAACTACCGCTCAGGCTTTAACTACATCCGTAAGGAAGTCCTCGGCAAGTCGCTCCGCACGGGTACTATCGAGGAGCCGATAGAGTACGGCTACGACCTACTCTTTACGGACGAAGACCCCGACCTCGCCTTCGACAGCGTCGAGAGCTTTCAGAAGTTCTACAACGAGCATGGTTACAAGGAGGGAGCTCCTCGCATTGCGCTCTTTACGGGTATCGCAGGCCCCTTCGGATCGAGCCGTGACTACTTAGACGAGTTGATCGGAGCGCTGGAGGAGTCCGGCTTTAACGTCTACCCCATCAGTGCGATGACACGCCGACTAGAGTTCCTCTCAGAGATCAAGCCACAGGCGGTCATCTACTTCGCCCACGGACGCTTCGGTGGCGACCCCG
>OLNQ01003535.1_pt1 | contig 12533 bp, 9 predicted proteins | sample 1672821 | NCBI WGS metagenome assembly OLNQ01 (sample SAMEA3136727, study PRJEB25190) | human gut metagenome | biome: human gut; feature: human-associated habitat; material: faeces | place: Austria | collected 2013 | reverse complement strand
TGTGGGCATCGGCCCCTACAGGGCCTTGGCGAATCCGTACTGCCTTGCAAATTTTGAACGCAAAGCTAATTTAACGCAATGAACTTGCAGTGCACAAACCCGAAAATGTTAATAGAAATTTCAGAATTCTGGGGCCTGTTCCTGTCGGGAATGCCGTTGCAAAAATCGGTCGGTTTATGTATAATACAGAAAAAGATTATGTCGCCCTGCGGCTTTTGAATAGGAGGGATTCTTATCAGAAAGAAAGGCAGATTTGAGGCCAGCCGCCCCGCGCACAAGACTGCGGCGGACAGAGCCGCTGCGCCGAAGAAGCAGCCGTCCGGCAATGCCGGAAAGAAGGCTGCCGTGATCGCGGGATGTGTTGCACTTCTGGCGTTACTCGGTGTCTGCACCTATGGCTTTATTTTAAAGGGAAGCGACACCATCTTCCCAAACGTCTATGTCGCGGGCGTGAACGTCGGCGGATTGAAGCGGGACGCGGCAATTAACGCCGTGACGCTCGCCGTCGAGCAGGAGACAGCTACCGATACGCTGACCGTTGTCCTGCCCGACCGGACGATTGACTTTACCCCCGAGATCACCAACGTCGCCCTCAACCCGGACGAGGCGGCAGACGCCGCCATGAACTACGGCCGCGACGGCGGCCCGATTACGGCGCTTCTCACATACGAACGGGCAAAAAAGACCCGGCAGGACATTTCGCTCGAATCCGGGACGAATCTCGATACCGCGTATATCCGCGATCTCATTGATCAGACCGCCCGCGCCTGTGCGTCGGAAAAGGTTGACCCGACCGTTACGGTCGATGCCGACGCGAAAACCGTCACAGTCGTGACGGGTTCGCCGAAAATTTCGCTCGATGCCGATGCACTCTATGATGCGGTCGTTGCGCGGTTCAATGCCGGCGATCTGTCCGAACTCAAGTTCGATTACGACACCGAGCCCTGCGCGCCGGTTGATCTTCAACGGTATTACGACCAGTTCGCAACCGAGATGAAAGACGCATATTACGACGAGGAAAAGAAGGAACTCGTTGCCGAAAAGGTCGGCTTCGGCTTTGACGTGTCGTATTATACCCAGCAGCTTGCCATGGCTGACCCCGGCACGAAAATCGTCATTCAGGCCGAGGCAATTCAGCCGGAGGTCACGCTGGCCGATCTGGAAAAGGAATACTTCTCCGACGTGCTCGGCTCCTGTGACAGCCCGCACACCGCGCAGGCAGGCCGCACCAAAAATCTGGAACTGGCCTGCAAGGCGATCGACGGCACCATCCTGAACCCCGGAGACGAGTTCTCGTTCAACAAGATCGTCGGTGAGCGCACGCCGGAGAAGGGCTATCAGTCCGCTATCGTCTACCAGACCGGCGGCAAGAGCGAGGCAGAGGCCGGCGGAGGCGTCTGTCAGGTCGCGTCCACGATCTATACCGCCTGCCTCTACGCCGATCTCAAGGTCACAGAGCGTGCGCCGCATATGTTCACCGTCACCTACGTCCAGCTCGGCATGGACGCGACGATCTACTGGGGCAGTCTCGACTATAAGTTTGTCAACAGCACCGACCATCCGATGCGCATTGATGCTTCCGTCTCCGGCGGCTATGTCCATATCAAGCTTGTGGGCACCGCGCCGAAGGATAAGGGCTATGATCATATCGTCCTGCGGCACGAGGTCGTTGCGACCGTCCAGCCCAAGATGGAGATCGACGGCGACAAGACCATCATCACCGACGCCGGTACCGCCCTCGACGAAAACGGCAACACCGTCAACATCGTCGTTGACAAGGACGGCAACAAGTATATCAAGGGCGACATGGTGCAGTATTCCTACGTCGGCAAGACCGTCATGGCCTACCGCGATTATGTGGATGCAAACGGTACTGTCATCAAGACCGAGACGCTGCACAAGGATACGTATCAGGCCCGCAACACCAGCTACAAATGCACGCCGTATGTCGAGCCTGAGGTGCCCGAGGAGCCGGATCCCATCGACCCGGATTACCCGGACAATCCCGATGACCCGACTGAACCTGATGACCCCATCAATCCGTGGGATTAAGAAAAAACATCCGGCAGCCCATTGCGGGCTGCCGGTGATTTTTTTGCCCTGCCGCGCCATTTTGCGCGGCAGGGCGGTTTCAGTTATGCCAGCAGATTCTGCGTGCGGCAGAGGCTGGCGTAGATGCCGTTATGCTTGAGAAGTTCCTCATTCGTGCCGCGCTCGGCGATGCGGCCGTCGGCAATGACGACGATCTCGCCTGCGGCGCGGATGGTGGACAGGCGGTGCGCAATGATGAGCGTGGTGCGATTTTTCGCCAGTTCGTCAAACGCGTGCTGGATCTTCGCCTCCGTCAGCGTGTCGAGCGCGCTCGTCGCCTCGTCGAGAATGAGAATCGGCGGGTTTTTGAGGAAAATGCGCGCAATGGAAATGCGCTGCTTCTGTCCGCCGGACAGGAGCGTGCCGCGTTCGCCGACGTAAGTGTCAAAGCCGTCTGGCATGGCCATGATATCGTCGTAAATTTCCGCACGCTTCGCCGCGTCAATGATCTCCTCCATCGTCGCGCCGGGCTTACCGTAGCGGATGTTTTCCAGAATGGAATCGGCGAACAGAAATACATCCTGCTGTACAATGCCGATGGAGCGGCGCAGAGATTCCTGCGTGACGCTGCGCACGTCGTGGCCGTCAACGGTGATCGCACCACCGGTCACGTCGTAAAAGCGGGGGATCAGCTGGCAGAGCGTACTCTTGCCGCCGCCGGAAGGGCCGACGATGGCGACGGTCTTGCCCGCCGGGACGTGCAGGGACACATCGTGCAGAACTTCGGGATCGTCCTCATAGGAAAAGCTTACATTTTCCACGCCGATCTCACCGTGTACTTGCGTCAGTTCGATTGCATCCGGCGCGTCGTGCAGTTCCGGCGCGGTGCGCATGATCTCCAGAAAACGATCAAAGCCTGCCGTGCCGTTGGAGAACAGTTCCGTGAAGTTTGCCAGCTTGCGGATGGGGTTGACAAAGGACGCAATATAGAGCGTAAACGTCAGAAGATCGACGGTGTCCATCTGCCCCTTCATGATGAGCAGACCGCCCACGGTTACGACAGCCACGGACAAAGAACTCGTAAAAAACTCCATCACGGCCATGAAAATGCCCATTTCCCGATGGAACATCTTTTTGGAGGTCTTGTAAATGTCGTTCGAGCGGTCGAATTTTTCCTCCTCAACATGTTCGTTGGCAAACGCCTTGGCCGTGCGAATGCCGGACAGGGCGGATTCGATGTCAGCGTTGATCGCGCCGGTCTTTTTCTTCACACGGCGGGAGGCCTCGCGCATCGCCTTACGGCGCGAGACAATGATCGCAACGAACACCGGGATCATGACCGCCACGACCAGTGCCAGCCGCCACTCGATTGTCGTCATGACGGTCAACGCACCCACGATGGTCACGAGCGAGATGAACAGGTCCTCCGGCCCGTGGTGGGCAAGTTCGGTGATCTCAAAGAGGTCGGTCGTCATGCGGCTCATCAGCTGACCGGTGCGGTTGCGGTCGAAAAACTCAAAGCCCAACTCCTGCATGTGACCGAACAGGGCCGCACGGATATCAGCCTCTACACGGATGCCGAAGGTGTGGCCCCAGTAGGTGATAATGAAATACAGCACCGACCGCAGCGCATACGCTGCCAGCACGATCAGCATGATCGTAAAGAACGTGCGGTATGCGCTCTGCGGCAGCAGCGTGCGCATGGCGTAACGCGAGATAATGGGGTATGCCAGATCGATCATCGACACGACCAGTGCACAGGCCATGTCGAGAAAAAACAGCCCCCGGTGGGGCTTGAAGAAGGATAAGAAGATGGAAAAGCCTGACCGCTTCCGGTATTGCTCTGTTGTCATGATATTTGCTCCGTTTCTTATATTCGTGTGTATTATACCGGGAGTTTCCGCGGATTGCAAGCCGTTGCGCGCGTCTTGTTTTTCTGGTAGAATAGGCCCGAAACGAGGCGAAGCGTATGATTGAAATTTTGAAGGAAACCGCGCGCTATCTTGTCTGCGTCAAGCCCATCGGCATAGCCGCGCAGGGCACGCAGGCGGAGGCGATGCCGCAGCTGCTCTCCGAGCAGCTGGGCTGTGACATTTTCCCCGTTCACCGGCTCGACCAGACAGTCGGCGGCATAATGGTCTATGCGAAGACGGTGCAGGAAGCCGCGCGCCTGACGCAGGCGATGGGACAGGGGCAGATGCAGAAGACGTATCTCGCCGTTCTGACCGGATGTCCGGCGGAAAAGGCCGGGACGCTGGAGGATCTGCTGTTCCATGACCGGGTGAAAAACAAAACATATGTGGTCAAGCGGATGCGCGGCGGCGTGAAGCAGGCGAAGCTGCACTATGAAATTCTAGCTAGGCAGGATGGACTGAGCCTTGTGCGCATCCGGCTCGAAACGGGGCGCACGCACCAGATCCGCGTCCAGTTTGCCTCGCGGGGTCTGCCGCTGTTGGGCGACGGAAAATACGGCAGCCGCTGTGGCCGCTGCACCTGTGCGCTCTGGTCTTACCGGCTTTCCTTCCCGGACGGAAAGGGCGAAGCCGTCTTCGAGGCACAGCCCCCGGCCCAGTTCCCGTGGACGGTGTTTTTCTGATACGATGTACAGTACAAAGCTTTCGGCAAATTCGCACCGTATTTTCCCGTTTGACTGCACGCACATCCCGCCGCGCGGCTGCATAAACTACCTGTATTCTAAGGTGCAGGAGGGCTTTTCCATGGCGGTGACGCGGTATTTTCTGGGTGGTAATACGGCCTCCGGCTTTGTCTCGTTTTACGGGCAGTTCTGCCGGGGGCCGGAGGAGTTTCTGTGGGTGATCAAGGGCGGGCCGGGCTGCGGCAAGTCGAGTTTTATGAAGACCATCGGCAAGGCGGCGGAGGACGCAGGGCTGGATACCGAATACGTCCTGTGCTCCGGTGACCCGGATTCGGTGGACGGCGTGTATATCCCGGCCCTGCACACCGGCTACGCCGACGGCACGGCCCCGCATGTGCTTGAGGCCGTCACGCCCGGGGCCGCCGGGCTGTATCTCGATCTGGGACAGTTCTATGACCGCATTGCTTTGCAGAAAGAGCGCCGCGCTATTGAACTTCTGCAGACGCGCTATCGCGCGCTCTACCGCGAGGCGTATGCGCGTCTTGCAGCGTTTGCGCGTCCGTCCTGCCCGCTCCCGGCGCAGGAGGAACGGAAAAAGCGCTTCCTGCGGGCCATCACCTGCCGGGGCCTTTTTTCTGCCGAGCCGCCCGCAGGCGCGGTGCAGCTGGTGTCCGGCGAGGAATTGGAGGCGCTCCGCGTGCGGGAAAATGCGGTTCTCTACCAGAACCCGCTCCTGCCGGACGAGACGGAGGCTGTCTATCTGCCGGACGAGAAGCGCTATTACCGGGGGCCGGACGCGCCGCTGCCGGATGTTTCGGATGTGACTGCTCTTCTTGCACAGGCGAAGGCGCTGCATGACGAGTTGGAGGCCGTCTATAACCCGCATGTGGATTTCGCGCGTGTCTATGCGTTGGCCAACGCCCATGCCCTGCGATTGTTCAAAGAAAATTAAGTTGTAAGTCGGGGGAAATTGTAGTAAAATATAGTGAAATTCGAGAATATCCTACTCAGGAGGGAATACCAATGAAAAAACCGATCGTACTTGTGATCATGGACGGCGTTGGACGCGGCGACGGCGGCCCCGGCGACGCGGTCAAGCAGGCCAACACCCCGACGCTCGACAACCTGATGGCGACCTGCCCCATGACGTGGCTCAAAGCACACGGCACCGCCGTCGGCCTGCCCACGGACGACGATATGGGCAACTCCGAGGTCGGCCACAACGCTCTCGGCTGCGGCCAGATCTATTCGCAGGGCGCAAAGCTTGTACAGGAGTCCATTGAATCCGGCTCCCTGTACCAGTCCAAGACGTGGATCGACCTGACGGATAACTGCCTGCAAAACGGCAAAGCGCTGCACTTCATCGGCCTGCTGTCCGACGGCAACGTCCATTCCAATATCTCGCACCTGATTGCGATGCTGAAAAAGGCGCGTGAGATGGGACTCAAAAAGGTCTACTGCCACATCCTGCTCGACGGCCGCGATGTCCCCGCGACAAGTGCGCTGGACTATGTTGATCAGCTGGAGTCCGTTCTGGCGGAACTGAACGACGCGGAGCATGAATACAAGATCGCCTCCGGCGGCGGCCGCATGGTCATTACCATGGACCGCTACGAGGCCAACTGGCCGATGGTCGAAAAGGGCTGGCGCACGCATGTGCAGGCTGAGGGCCGTCAGTTCGCCTCCGCGCGTGAGGCCATTGAAACCTACCGCGCCGAGAATCCCGGCATGATCGATCAGGATCTGCTGCCGTTCGTCGTTGCGCATGACGGCAAGCCCGTTGCAAAGATTGAAAACGGCGACAGCGTCATCCTCTTCAACTTCCGCGGCGACCGTGCGCAGGAAATTTCCCTCGCCTTTGACCGCAAGGACTTTGACAAGTTTGACCGCGGTGACTATACTGGCGTGAAGTTCGCAGGTATGCTGGAATATGACGGCGACCTCAAGATCCCGATGCACTATCTGGTTGAGCCGCCCGTCATCCGCAACACGCTGACCGAGGTTCTGTGCAAGGCGGGCGTGCATGAGTATGCTGTGTCTGAGACGCAGAAATACGGCCACGTCACCTACTTCTGGAACGGCAACCGCTCCGGCAAGGTTGATGAGAGCCTTGAGGACTATGCCGAGGTTCCATCCGATGTCATCCCGTTTGAGCAGGCGCCCGCGATGAAGTCCGTGGAGATCACCGATCTTCTGGTCGAGGCCATGGCCTCGCATAAGTACCAGTTCCTGCGCTGCAACTATCCGAACGGCGACATGGTCGGCCATACCGGCGTTTTGAGCGCTGTCATTACTGCGATGGAGGCCGTTGACGCAGGTCTGGCCCGCGTGAAGGAAGCTGCCGACAAGTATGGCTATACGCTGCTTGTCACCGCTGACCACGGCAACGCTGATCAGATGCTCGAGACGAAGAAGGGCAAGACCAGCGTGCGCACTGCGCATTCTCTCAACCCCGTTCCCTTCATCATCTACGATCCCGACAACAAGTATGAGATCAAGGACGGCCATTACGGCCTTGCCAACGTCGCGCCGACCATCGTGACCATGATGGGCCTTGAAACCCCCGACTGCTGGCAGCCGAGCATGATCTGATTTTCGCACTGGCGCGGGAGCCCCGGACGCTCCCGCGCCAGCTGTAGGGGCCGATGCCCACATCGGCCCCTACAACGACCCTCGCTCTCCCCCTGTAGGGGCGGACGCCTCTTGTCCACCCGCAGGATGTACCGATTTTACGGGAATCTTCGGCGAATTCGTAACTTCCCAGCGGGCCGATGTGGGCATCGGCCCCTACAGAGACTGCGCGTATCCCGGACTGCTTTGTAAAAATGGCCGCCATTGTTCTGCCCAAACCCTTCCTCGGAGGTATCCATGCAAAAGAAACTCACGCTGATTCTGATTTTGATTCTGGTACTGGCGCAGCTATGCGCCTGCGGCAAGCCGCAGGCGGAGACTTCACCGGCAGCAGAATCTGAAGCAGCAGCCCCGGCTGAACTCCCGGCCGAAGAGACACCGGCGGATTCGGACGAGCCGGACGATCCCCCGAGCCGCACACCGGAGCGGGTATTGACCTCCACAAAATATACCGCCGAGGTCTATGTTGAGACTGTCCAGTACGGGCAGTATCAAATCGAAAGCCGGGAATACGCCGTCTCCGACGGCGTCAGCGCGACCGGTCTTCGCGCCACGGGCAAGGGCTCCAATATCCGCTTTTTCGACCAGACCGTCACGGAAGCGGGCACAGTCTGGTATTATGACAAAAGCGCCGGAGACTGGCGCTCGCAAACGCTGGGGGACGGGCTGTATGCCTCACCGGTCGTTGTTGTAGAGTTGGCTTCCGGGCAGACATATTTTCTTGCGCTGCCGCGTACGTTCGCCATGCACGAAAACGGCTCCCGGGAGCATTTCCCGGATCGAGACGGCGTGCTGCGTACCACGAAGCTGCGCAGCGGCGGCGTCCGCATCACAATGGACGGCTATGGCCTTGCGCCGGACTGCGTAACGGATGCACTCGTCCTGACCGCACCGTTTGGGCTGGACTGGAGTGTGGATAACTGCGCGAAGGCATGGGTCACATATGTGAAAAACGGCGATTCTCACTGGTGCTTCGACGGCTATTTCCGCAAATCGCCCTCCAATTATATCCCAGCGGGTGAGAATTATTATTACTGCTGCGCCGCAAGCTACTGCATCCGGGGCTACCTTGGCCGGATGTCGCGCTGCAAGGAAGCGCCCGCGCTCATTATCCTGTCGCTCGATACCATGTCGCAGCGGCAGAACCACTACGGCTATGTGCCCACCACACCCGGCAGCGAGTGGCTTCAGGGCGATTACGGGATCGGGCCTGGCTTTTACGACACCCGGTTCAATACCGATCTGCTCGAAATTTACATCTCGGCCACCCGCAGGCTCGGCAAGGGGATGTTTGAAGAGACGATGAACCGCTATCTCGCCTTTTTCAGTCAGGTTGCGGACATAAGCCACATCACCACGGAAAACGGCGGCTGGCTGATTCCCGACTACTGGCACCCGGACGAGATCACCGCTCCACACACCTCGCTCAACCATCAGGCGTCGGAGTGTCTGGCGCTGTATCACGCGGCGGATCTTCTGAATCGGAAGGATCTGCGCGAACTGGCCGACCGGATGCTGCTGGCCATTGAGGATACCGGCTCCGGCTGGGTCATGCCGAATCATAATCTCTATTACAGCATCAAGCCCGACGGCACCTATGTCGAGGGCGACTATCCGTATCTGACGTACAACGATCTGTATTACCTGCGCGAGTATCTGACGGGCGTCAACCGGACGGAAACCGATACGCTGACGTATTTGATGGGTGAAAAGCTCCAATGGATGGAGCAAAACGGCGTGACCGGTTATGAAAAAGGCTGAAACCCGTTTTTTGACTTGTACTTTCCCGGCAAATCGGTTAAAATGAATTGAATATCCCAGAAGGAGGAATCTTGATGATCCGTATGAATACAGACGCCGGCCAGATCACGGTCGATAGCGCTGTCTATACCAATATCGCGGGCTTTGCAGCGACCAACTGCTTTGGCGTCAAGGGCATGGCCGTGCGCTCCATGACGGACGGGCTTGTCCATCTGCTGCGCAAGGAAGCAATGGGCAAGGGCGTCAAGGTCACGTTCAGCGCCGACAATTCCATTTCCATCGACCTGCATATCATGGTCGATAAGAGCGTCAATCTCAGTGCAATCGCGTCCTCCATCATCAGCGAGGTCCGCTATTTCGTTACCAAGTCCACGGGCACCGAGGTGCGTGCCGTGAACGTATTTGTCGATTCCATTTCCGTCGACTGATATCGATTTCAATTCACGCGCGCATACAAGGGCGCTCACGGAGGTAAACCATGATCAAAACCATTGACGGCGCGGCGTTCAGCCGGATGATGCTCTCCGCCGCTGCCGAGATCGACCTGAATAAGCAGAAGGTCAATGAACTGAACGTTTTCCCTGTTCCGGACGGAGATACCGGCACGAATATGAGCATGACGCTCTCTGCCGCCAGCACAGAACTGCGCAAGGCAGACGGCATTACGCTCACCAAGGCCGCCGACAAGACGGCCTCCGCGCTCCTGCGCGGCGCAAGAGGCAACTCGGGCGTGATCCTGTCCCTGCTGTTCCGCGGCTTTTCCAAGGCGCTCAAGGGCAAGCTCGGGGCCGACGGCCGCGACTTTGCCGCCGCGCTGACTGCGGCGGACGCGGTGCTCAAATCCATCACGCCGCACGGCGAGCAGGACAAGCCCGTCGGCGAATACCTGCAAAGCGACTGCAAGCGTCTGATCGAGTATGTCGTGGTCGATAAAGACCGTACCGGCTCCGTCAAGCGCTTCGGCAACACCTCGTCGAGCCACGCGACGCTCATCGCCGCCGAGAGCGGCGGCATCTACGCGCTGAGCGTGCAGGGCAGCGGCCTTATCTACGGCACGACGCCGGACATTGCCGAGCAGGTCACCTATGTCGACGACCTGACCGGCAGCGCCGCCTATAAGAAGTATCTGGCGGGCATTGTTTTCACACTCGGGAGGTAAGGGCGATGGAACTGAAATGCAAGATCAACGGCGAAGAGGTGACCCTCCGCGCCGAACCCACCGCAAGACTGCGTGATGTTTTGTACCGTGCCGGTTACCGCAGCGTCCGCGACAGCGACGACGCCGAGGGCTTTGCCGGCAGCGATACCATCGTCTTCAACGGCAAGCTCAAATATGCGAACTTCATCCTGTTCTATCAGGCTGAGGGCGCGGAGATCCGCACCGCCGAGAGCCTGCTGAACGGGCGCGAGCTCAACAACGTGCAGAAGGCCATGGTCGCCGCGGGTATCGTGCAGAGCGCGTACAACGCGCCCGCTGCCGCGCTCATTCTGACCTGGCTGCTCGAGCAGAAGCCGAACCCCACCCGCGAAGAGATCAAGGATGTGCTGACGAGCATCTTTATCCGCGATGCGGGCTATGAGCATTATTATCTCGCCGTCAAGCTCGCGACCGAGCTGCGCGACTTCGGCGAATTTCGCAGCGAGATCGCGCCGTCCTTCCGACCCAACCTTGAGGTCGTCGGCAAGCCCTGCGGCAAGATCGACGGCACAGCGCTGGTCTCCGGCGAGCCGGTGTTTGTCGAGGACAAGGTGCCCGAGAATGCATGGTGCCTGCACGTCCTCCGCAGCCCCTTTGCCAGCGCCTACATCAAGTCCATCGACACGAGCGAGGCGGAGAAGCTGCCCGGCGTCGCCGCCATCCTTACCGCGTACAATACGCCGGAGACGCACTATATGCAGGCCGGTCAGGGCAATCCCGAGCCGTCTCCGCATGACCGGCGGCTCTTCAACAGGAAGGTCCGCCACGTCGGCGACCGCGTCGCGGGCATCATCGCCCGCACGCCGGAGATCGCCGATCAGGCCGCCGCGCTCATCAAGGTCGAGTATGAGCCGCAGGGCGCGGTCTACACGGTCGAGGAGGCCATGGCAGAGGGCGCACCGCTCGTCCACAACGGCGAGGTCATCTACAACGCGGGCGCGCCCGCGGACCTCGCGGAGTACAATAAGCTCGCGGGCGACGAGCGCGAGGGCAAGGTCGTCTACCAGTTTCCGCTGGGCGCGGACATCCATAGGAACATCGCGGCCTCCAACAAGGGCGGCATCGGCGATATGGAAAAGGGCTTCGCCGAGGCGGACGCCATCGTGGAGCGCACCTACCAGACCAGCCAGATCCAGCACACACCGCTCGAGCCGCACGTCTGCTACGCGCATATCGAGGGCGGGCGTCTGGTGCTCAACTGCGCCACGCAGGTGCCGTACCATGTGCGCCGCATCGTCAGCTGGGTGTGCGGCATTCCGGAAAATAAGATCCACGTCATCAAGGAGCGTGTCGGCGGCGGCTACGGCAGCAAGCAGGACATTCTGGTGGAGGACCTGACCGGCTACGCCGCATGGGTCACCGGCAAGCCCGTCTACTACCGCAACACCCGCGCCGAGGAGTTCTACGCCAACTCCACTCGTCACCCCATGCGCGTGAAGGTGAAGATGGGCGGCAAGAAGGACGGCACGATCACCGCGCTCTTTATGGAGGTCTGCGCCAACACCGGCCCGTTCGGCAACCACTGCCTGACCGTTCCGATGAACAGCTGCTCCAAGACGCTGCCGCTCTTTGCCGTGGACAACATGGCGTATGATCTGAAGGTCTTTTACACCAACACGCCGCCCGCAGGCGCGTATCAGGGCTACGGTACGCCGAAGGGCACCTATGGCATCATGATGGCGATGGCGGAGCTGGCGGACAAGCTGGGCGTGGACTACCGCACGATGGTGGAAAAGAACCACGTCAGCGAGGGCTATATGCTTGAGATCCTCAAGGGTCTCGGCGAGGGCCGCGAGGGCAACGTCGTCCCCGTCGGCTCCTGCGGTCTGGACGAGGCCATTGCCAAGGGCTGCGACATGATCGAGTGGGGCAAAAAGGAAGTCTCCGACGATCCCGACTGGAAGATCGGCAAGGGCTTTGCCATGATCATGCAGGGCAGCGGTCTGCCCGGCTTGGACCATGCCGAGGCCATCGCCAAGCTGGAGACGGACGGTACGGTCATTCTCAACAGCGGCGGCGCGGACCTTGGCACGGGTCTCGACACCATCTCCGCCAAGGCGGTGAAGGAAGTCCTCAAGCTCCCGATGGAGAAGATCACGGTCGTGTCCGGAGATACCGACTCCTGCGTGTTCGATACCGGCGCTTACGCCTCCTCCGGCACGTTCTTCAGCGGCAACGCTTCACTGCTGGCGGCGAAAAAGCTCAAGGAGAAGATCTTGGCAGAGGCCGCTTTGCAGATGAACGAAAAGGTCGAGGATCTGGACGTTCGCGCACCCGGCGAGGTCTATTCCAAGACGAGCGGCAAGGCGCTCACCT
>OLNQ01003527.1_pt1 | contig 12551 bp, 16 predicted proteins | sample 1672821 | NCBI WGS metagenome assembly OLNQ01 (sample SAMEA3136727, study PRJEB25190) | human gut metagenome | biome: human gut; feature: human-associated habitat; material: faeces | place: Austria | collected 2013 | reverse complement strand
TTTACGATACCAGCCGAGGGTGAAGCCCTGCTGAACGTTCACATTCGGGAACACGGCTTTGCCTGCATGGTCGGTGCAGACTTCTATGGTCTGTGCCACAGCGGAGAATGTTATCTTATGGGAAGCCTGCTCGCTATATGATGTCTGGCGCACAAGAGTGCCGTCCATTGTCCACTTTGCGCTGTCTTTGAACTTTTCACCGTAGGTGTTCATTGCATATGCCCCTTGAGAAAGTGCATTTTTTGCAGAGAGGCTTGAAACCAGGCTGTCGCTGTCATTGCTGTAACAGCCGTATGCGTTCACAACGGAAACGGCAATATCCCTGCCTCCTATAAAGGCATTTGTAATGGCGGAGCTGTTTTCACTTAGGTTTGAAGAGCACTCTGTTATGATACCGCAGGATTGTCTTCCTATGACGCCACCTGAATAGACTTCTCCTGACACTGTGCCGTCAAAGGTGCAGGCTTTTATGGCTGTTCCTTGATAAAAACCCACTATTCCACCTGCGTAATCGCCTTTCACTATACAGTTTTTCAGGGAAATGTTATTTATCTCTGCACCATTTTTTATGTATGCAAAAAGCCCTGAATACTCCTCTGAGGAGATAACTGCGTTTTTTATAAGATGTCCGTTGCCGTCAAAATAGCCCATGAATGGGTTTTCAGAATCGCCTACGGGTGAGATAGTTTTTCCGTCAAAGTCAAGGCATATAATCTACAATAGCGTCAAGAAGCTTCTGAACGCCCTTGTTTCTGTATGAAGTTCCGCAGGTAACAGGTACCATTGTGTTAGCGATAGTACTCTTTCTGATTACCTTCTTCATCTCGTCGATAGTGATCTCTTCGTCTGCGAAATACTTCTCAGCGAGATCGTCATCAACTTCTGCAAGATGCTCGATAAGGTCAGCGTGATACTGTTCAGCCTTTTCCTTAAGGTCCTCAGGAATCTCTTCCTGACGGATATCCTTTCCAAGGTCATCATAGTATACATAAGCCTTCATTTCGAGCAGATCGACGATACCCTTGAAGTCGTCCTCAGCACCGATAGGGAGCTGGATAGGAACGGCGTTACAATGAAGTCTTTCATGGAGCATATTCAAAACGTTGTAGAAGTTTGCACCCATGATATCCATCTTGTTGACATATACCATTCTTGGTACCTGATAGTTATCAGCCTGTCTCCAAACTGTTTCAGTCTGAGGCTCAACACCACCCTTAGCACAAAGAACTGTTACAGAACCGTCGAGTACACGAAGTGAACGCTCAACCTCAACAGTAAAGTCAACGTGGCCCGGAGTATCTATAATGTTAAGTCTGTGACCCTTCCAGTAGCAAGTAGTAGCAGCAGAAGTAATTGTGATACCTCTCTCCTTCTCCTGTGCCATCCAGTCCATTGTAGATGCACCGTCGTGTGTTTCACCGATCTTATAGTTTACACCGGTATAAAACAGGATACGCTCTGTAGTAGTAGTCTTGCCGGCGTCGATGTGTGCCATGATACCGATATTACGGTAATCCTGCAATTTACATTCTCTTGCCATATATATCCTCCTTTATACCTCTTACCATCTGTAATGAGCGAAAGCCTTGTTAGCTTCAGCCATCTTATGAGTTTCGTCACGCTTCTTGCATGAACCGCCAACGCCGTTAAGAGCGTCGAGGATCTCTGCTGCGAGTCTCTCTCTCATTGTGTCCTCGTTTCTCTCACGAGAATACTTTGTTATCCATCTCAGACCAAGTGTCTGTCTTCTGTCAGGACGAACCTCCATTGGTACCTGGTAAGTCGCACCGCCTACACGGCGAGCCTTGACCTCCAGCTCAGGCATGATGTTATCCATAGCCTCCTGGAATACTTCAAGAGCAGGTCTGCCTGTCTTTTCTTCGACAATTTCAAATGCTCCGTAAACGATCTTCTGGGCAACACCCTTCTTACCGTCAAGCATGATGTTGTTTACAAGACGTGTAACAAGCTTAGAATTGTATACTGGATCCTGAAGCACGTCTCTCTTTGTAACTCTACCTCTTCTTGGCACTTTAATTCCCTCCTTCACAAATAATGAATTCACAGGTACTCGCTCTGTAACCACGACACACAGCCGTTTTACAGCCCCGTCAGTTCCTTGTAGAGTCAACTAATATATATTAATCACTCCACATAAACTGTGGTCTTCGCAATATGCGACAATGAGTTATTACCTTGTTACTAAAATGAGCTTTTCAGTTTTTGATTACTTGGCTGCTCCTGCCTTTGGCTTCTTAGCGCCATACTTGGATCTCGCCTGCATTCTCTTAGCAACGCCCTGAGCGTCGAGAGTGCCTCTGATGATGTGATATCTTACACCAGGGAGGTCCTTAACACGTCCGCCTCTGATAAGAACAACGGAGTGCTCCTGAAGATTGTGTCCGATACCAGGGATGTAAGCTGTAACTTCGTTTCCGTTTGTGAGCTTAACTCTGGCAACCTTTCTCATAGCTGAGTTTGGCTTTTTAGGTGTAGCAGTTCTTACTACTGTGCAAACGCCACGCTTCTGTGGGCAGCTCTGATCGATAACTACCTTCTTCTTTGAGTTGAAACCCTTCTGAAGAGCAGGAGCTGTAGACTTGTCTGCAAGGACATTTCTTCCTTTTCTTACTAACTGGTTAAAGGTTGGCATATTTTCTCTCCTTTCATAGATTTGATACTATACGCTGATATACAATACATCAGCATACCTTGATATTATACACTATTCTCCGTCTCTTGTCAAGCACTTTTTCTTGACTTTTTTAACTTTTTGAAAATTTCAGTTAAATTTTCTGTCAAAAGCTATAAAAAGCACAGGGCAGCGGCTTTTCACGCCCTGCCCTGCTGTAATCCTGTCTATATACTATCTTAAATACCGTCCGTTCTGTTATTTTCCTTTGATGATGTCTCCTGAGCCGCCCGGATAGACCACCTCGCCGCTGCGTGTATAGATGCTGTGGTAGGTCATCACAACGTCACTGTTATCTGTTTTGTCTGATATTTCCTCCGGCGTGTCCACTTCATTGAGATATATTTTAAAGTCATCGTTAAAAAATGCTGACAGGTGGCTTACAAATCTAACATCCAATATCCACTGCTTATTGTCATCGAAGAAATTCGCCTTATGTGTATATATCCCGTCAAAGTCTTTCTCGCCGTTGACGTCCGCCATACTGAATTTCACGGCGTTGTTCCAGTTAGATGTGAGGGAGTAATATCTTTCTCCTATCTTCACCACTGCACCTTCATTGGTGGTTTTTACCACTTCTGTTGTAGTGTTTTTATAATCCTTGAGTGGTGTGACCGATATAGGAAAATCTATAGTTATCTTGCTTGTGACGTAATCATAGGCTGAGCAGTTGCTGAGAGCCTGCCATTTGATACCCAAGCTGTCAGTACGCTGCTTATAATTGCTTACGATCTCAACATCGCTGTCTGTGAGCATACCGCCTCTTCCTGCATCGACCGCACATTGCAGCACCTGCTGCTTCATTTTTTTCTCGCCCTCGTCTGTTGAGGTGTCGATATCATGCACTGCTGCCACCGCACTGCACAGCTCTGAATAAAGCTGCGTACCCATACCGTCGCCCTGCCAATCTTCAGTTGTGTCATAGTGGGTCACAATGTCATAAGCTGTCACAAAAGAGATGTCGTCCTCGAACTTTGTGCCGATAACTACTGCCGAGCCTATATCAATATCCTGAGCATAGACTGCCTTGCCCGTGGTCTTATCCTTTACGCCGAAATCCACCTTAAAACGCAGAACTCTGTTTGCAGACATAAGCGACGCCACGTCATAAACGTCCTTGATGTCGTCATTCACTTCTACATATGGCTTTGCAGAGCTATATATCTTATCCACAAAAATATAGCAGTCACCGTTGCTTGTTGCCCCTGCGAAAATACCCTCGATAACTATTTCATCATCTGAGATAAGCTTTAGCAGACCCTCCTCGGCAGCCTTGCCGTAGTCTATCTCCGCTGTTTGTGAGCTATCCTGTGCAGAACTTTCTTCCTGTGCCGCAGAGCTTGCCGAAGGTGTTATCTCTATATCGCCTTCGTCTCTGAAAAGCGTCATTGCACCGCCCACCACCAGAAGCAAAGCCGCAAGCACCGCACCTGCAAGCTGAAAGCCTGTAAGTTTTGTTTTATTTTTCTCTGTAGGCTTGTCATACATAAGCACACTCTCCTTCCAATCCGAAGGAGTTTTAATGCAGTAAAAAGCGTTTATTTTTTTCATTTTCTGCTCCTTTCTGTGATATTATCATTGCAAACTATAATGTTATGTCTAAAATGCCAGCCCCTACATAATAGTTTTTACCTCTTTTGTAGGGGACGGCGTCCTCGAAGTCCTGATACTTTATGTCTTTATTGACATTCATATAGTTCACAACATTATCATATCCTTCAGTTGTTCTCTTCCACGTTTGAGATGTGTTTTTATCGTGTTTTCCTTGATATTTGTCAGCTCAGCTATCTCCTGCACTGACAGCTCCTCAAAGTAATAAAGATAAATACTATCCCGATATTTCGGGGGAAGTCTGAAAATAAGGTCAAGTATCTCTATGTCGCTGCCGTCCTTTGAGAAAGACGTTATGCTGTTCAGATCGACGGTGTTTTTCCTCAAACGATACCGCAAAACACTCCGGCATTCGTTGAGAGCCACTCTGATGAGCCACGCTTTCGGGTTTGGCAGACTGCCTTTTTTCATCTGCTTGAAAAGCTTGAAGAACACGTTCTGATAGCAGTCCTCAGCGTCGGAAAAATTTCCCGTGTGCACCACGCAAAGCCTTGTTACCATATCCGAATACTCCTCTACGAGTTGGCGGTATTCGCTTTCGGTCATATTCTTCATGCTTTCACTTCCCTTCATATACTAAAACGCCGTGGCAGGCAAAAAGGTTTCATACAAAATAAAAAAATCAGCCCGCACGAATGAACCATGCAGGCTGATATAAAAGGCATTAGTACAACGGTGTTTCTGCGGTGTTATGGTTAGCCGCGCTCTCATTCTTGACCACCTGAACGTTGTTGTAAACGTCCATACCGGTGCCGGCAGGAATGAGCTTACCGATAATAACATTTTCCTTAAGACCCATGAGCTTATCGGTCTTGCCTCTGATAGCTGCGTCTGTAAGAGCCTTAGTTGTCTCCTGGAATGAAGCAGCCGACAGGAATGAATCCGAGTAGCTTGAAGCCTTTGTGATACCCTGAAGAACAGGAACAGTTGTGATAAGTCTTGCGTTCTCGTCGCCAGCGTCGATCTGAGCCTGTATCTCCTCGTTGAGTCTTGCGACCTCTCCTCTGTCGATAAGTGAACCAGGGAGCAGATAGCTTGAACCGGAGTCGTCGATCTTGACCTTTCTCATCATCTGACGAACGATAACTTCGATGTGCTTATCGTTGATGTCAACACCCTGCAGGCGGTAAACCTTCTGTACTTCGGTGATGATGTAGTTCTGTACAGCTTCTACGCCGTTTACTGCAAGTATATCGCCCGGGTTGATCGAACCTTCGGTAAGGGGATCTCCCGCGCTTACGGTGTCGCCCTCCTTTACCTTGAGCTTGTAGCCGTAAGGTATCGAGTAAGTTTCCTGAGCGGGGTTCTCGGCAACAGAAGAATACGTCAGCAGAGCGCGTGCCGCGAGGTAGGGCGCGCCCATTCCGTCGGCGGCGGTGTAGCTTGCAAAGAGGGTGTCCTCTTCCTTTTCGAGAACTACCGCTGCGGCTGCGTCGCCGAAAAGTATGCAGGTAGATCTGTCGGTATAATCAACGAACTTTGAAAGCTCTTCGGCAGCCACTACCAGAACGTACTTTATATCGCCCTCGGCGAGGTAGCGCTTAGCCATATCCACCGCGTAAACGAAGCCCGAGCAAGCGCAGTTTATATCAATAGCGGGGCAGCCCGAAACGCCCAGCTCGCGCTGTACTAAGCAGGCTGTAGAGGGTGTGTAATAATCGGGCGTGCAGGTGCTTGCGAGTATCAGCCCGATCTCCTCAGCAGATATGCCCGCGTTCGCAATAGCTTCCTTAGCCGCCATAGCACCTAAATAGTAAGTAGGCTCGCCGTTTGAGATATGGCGGGTCTTTATGCCCGTGCGCTGAGTTATCCATTCGTCGTTAGTTTCCACTATCTTGGCGTAGTCGTCATTGGTCGCCACGATCTCGGGCGCATATCTGCCCACGCCTTTTATTTTTACTCCATTAGTTTTCAGCATTGCTGACACCCTTTCCCTTCTGCTTTTTCGGCGCTGCGAAATGCAAAAAAATGTTTACACCTTGACGCACAAAAAAACTGTAAAAATCATTGAACAAATAAAAAAAATATGCTATAATATTCACATTGAATAACGTAATATCGGTACGCCGCCGCATATTCGGTCAGAGTACACTACTGATTATATTATAGAGCATAATTATTAACAAGCATAACGAATAAAGTTTCTCAATTATGAACAGGCTCGTTTTTCTATATTTATATCAAATTTTGCTCTGCAAAGGCGCTCAAATATACATTATTCACCTAATTAACACTGTTAGACATTTTTCCGCGCGCCGCTTCGGCAGATATGCACAAAGAAAAATGCCGACGGATGCCGTTTTCGGCAATACAATTATATAACGGAAGGATCAAATATCATGTCGAAAAATATCGTGTTATTCTCAGGTCAGGGCTCGCAGTACGCGGGCATGGCTAAGGACTTTTATGACAATTACGAGTGCGCTAAGGCAGTCTTCGCCGCCGCTGATGAGGCGCTGGGCTACAAGCTGGAGGACATAATGTTCGCCGAAGACCCCGCTGAGCTGAACAAGACTATCCACTCTCAGCCCGCCCTGTATCTACGTTTTTGCCGTTGTACTGCACTATTAGATACTGCGAAAGCTGCTTTTGTTCGGCAGTGTACAGAAATTGTTTTTTATTTATCTCTCTGTCAAGGTCAGAAAGGTTGCTTTGTACGCTGACTGCTCTCCAGAATTTATTTGTAAAGCAGTCGAATGTGTTTGGTTCTCTGTTGTATCTGCTCCAATATCCGCGGCAGCTATACGAATCACATATATTTTGCTTGAAGTTGGTTATGTCGTTGTCTGTTTTAAGCGACATACATCTATCACGCACGTCTGATATTACATTTATGTACCCCTCACGGTAGCTGTCAGAAGGGTGTATGTTTTCAGGTGGGCTTGCAGGCAATGAGTCGCGCACTCTTTTTATAAAATAGACTATTCTGATAGGCAGTCCTTCATCATACAGCTTTTGATAATCGGGGACAGCCCATATCTGCTTTTTAGTGATATATTTTTGTTTTTCGACCTCTGTCCAATCTGTTATGTCGGAAGCTCTCAATCCGCGAGAACGTATCTCTAAGCTGAAAAGGTCTTTTCTTGCACCTCCTATTTTCTCACCAAAATCCTCGATCTTTTTATTATCGCTCATGTGTTATCACCCCATTTCTAAAGCCTTTCAAAGACCCATGTCATATCGTTTTCATCAACAAGGGATACCGTGAGTGGGTAGGAGACAAGGAGCGGATCTTCACCACTGCCAACGAAGCACTTAATGACTTTGTGTTCGCAACCCGTCTGTTCCAGGAAGTTAAGGATTATATAATCGAGCATGGGAAGCGTGCTCCCGAATGATTTGAATCGCCAGTGGTGTTCACTGATCATGTGTTCGCCTTGACTTAGAATATCGGTATATCGAAATGAAACCATCCGTAACCCCCGACAATATTCGTCCGACAGTAGATGGTGGAAACCGTTTGCATGCCGACGAGCTGAAGACTCTGCGGTCTGATTTCGCAGCATTGCTGCGCGCTACGGCCCAGGTGGCCGAACCCTCCGATGGTGCGGCGCTGCGCCCGCTTCTTGCCTCGGGCGAGCGGGCCGGTGCATTCCGCCGCGACCGTTTCGGCAACTCACAACTTACGCGTGCAATCCGGTCGGCTGTGGCGCTTTGCGAGAATGTGAGTCCGGACCGCAATATGGTGGTGGCGCAACTGCTTTATCCATTATGTCAGTCGGAATATATTACCCCCGAAGGGGTGGAGGACGTCTGGGGCGCCGATATTGCCAAAATGGTGCGTGGCCTGCTTAAGGTTTCCACACTCTACAGTCGCGGTACGGCTGCCGATAGTGAGAATTTCCGCCGCCTGCTGTTGGTTTTTGCCGAGGATATCCGTGTGATAATCATCATGATTGTCAATCGCCTCGTATTGATGCGGCTTATCAACCATCATCCCGATGAGGAGTCGGTCAAGTCCATAGCCTACGAGGCTAATTATCTGTATGCCTCTCTGGCGCATCGGCTCGGGCTGTATAAGATAAAGAGCGATCTTGAGGATATGTCGCTGAAGTATACCGACCGTGAGACGTATACCTCGATTGCGCGTCAGCTCAACGAACGGAAAAACGCCCGCGACGCTTATATTTCCGCATTTATCGGGCCTGTGAAGGCCAAACTCGAGTCGCTTGGCTTGAAATTCGATATAAAGGGTCGTACGAAGTCTATATTCTCCATCTGGAACAAGATGAAGAAGCAGAAGAACGATATTGATCATATCTACGATCTCTTTGCTATCCGCATTATTATCGATACGCCTCCCGAGCGCGAGAAAACCGACTGCTGGATGGCGTATTCGGTGGTTACGGACATGTATCGCCCAAATCCTTCGAGAATGAAGGACTGGATATCCATTCCTAAATCGAATGGCTACGAGAGTCTGCATATCACCGTGGCCGGCCCCGAGGGCAAATGGGTCGAAGTGCAGATCCGTACCCGACGTATGGATCTGGTTGCGGAAAAAGGTCTTGCTGCCCATTGGCGATACAAAGGAATCAAGAGTGAGGCTAACCTCGATACGTGGATGAACAATGTTCGCGATATCCTTGAAACTGCCGAACAGGGTCCTATGGAACTGATGCGGAACTTCAAGATGGATATCTACGACAAGGAAGTTTTCGTATTTACACCGAAAGGCGACCTTTACCGCCTTCCTGCCGGTGCCACGTTGCTTGATTTCGCGTTTGCCGTCCATTCGCGTCTCGGATGCATTTGTAGCGGTGGACGTGTGAACCATAAAAACGAGAAACTTGCCTATCGCCTTCATAGCGGCGATACTGTCGAGATTCTGACTTCGTCGAATCAAGTGCCCAAACAGGACTGGCTCAACATTGTAGTTACGTCAAAGGCACGGAATAAAATCCGTCAGGCTCTCAAGGAGCAGGCCAACCGCTCGGCGGAGCTCGGGAAGGAGATGCTGCAGCGGCGGTTCAAGAACCGTAAAATCGAAATCGACGAGTCTACATTGAGCAAGCTCATCAAGAAGATGGGGTTCAAGACGACCACCGACTTCTTCAATGACATAGCCGACGGTCGACTCGACACCAACGCTGTGGCTGAGCGTTATGTCGCTCTCGACACCCAGCTGCATGAGGCGGCGGAACATCCGCGCAGGGTGTCAGCCGAGGAGTTTTCGCTGCAGTCGCAGGATACGGCCCCTGATGCCTCGGATTCAGGAAAGAGCGGAGCTTCATCGGATGTGCTTGTTATTGGCAACGATATCAAGGGGATGAAATACCGTTTCGCACGCTGTTGCAATCCCATCTATGGCGACGACGTGTTCGGATTCATATCGTCGGAAGGTGTAATCAAAATACACCGCACGGACTGCCCCAACGCACGCAATATCCGCGAACGCTATCCTTACCGTATGATTGCGACAAGATGGTCGGGAAAGATCGGAGATCAGTTCGCCGCCACTCTAAGAATTGTCGGGCGCGATGATATCGGTATCGTGACCAATATCACGTCGATTATCAACAAGGAGAAAAACGCCACCCTCCGCAATATTTCGATTGACTCCCACGATGGTATATTCCAAGGCCATCTGACAGTCGGAGTAAGCGATACGCGGACACTTCGGGAATTGATTAAAAAGATTTCTACGGCCAAGGGCGTTAAGGATGTTCAGCGTGCGCTGTGATTCTCTTCTTATTTCGTCTGACACTGATAAAATTTAATATAATCCTGATATGAAAATCAAATTATATACGGCTTGTTTGATTGCCGGATTGGCCATTGCCGGCAGTGGATGCTCATCGAAATCCGAGAATCCCGACGCACGCAATCTGCTCGCCAAGGCAGAGAATGATTTCAACAGCGGAAATTACGCTTCGTCGATAGCTCTTCTTGATTCCCTGCAGAAAACATTCCCGGCAGAGACTGCATTGCAGAGAGAGGCCATGGCCATGCGGCCGAAAGTAATCGAAGCCGAAGCCACAAAAGCATTGGCAGCCGTGGATTCTACATACAACGCCGATATCGAGACTCTGAAAAGTCTTAAGACTCAATTGAAATGGATCAAGACTCCCGGGATGATAGAAGGTTATTGGATTGCGCCGGAAGTTTATCGTTCGGACTTCATGAATACAACCGGCATCGAGGCCCGTGTAAGTGAGATAGGGGAGTTCTATATTGTATCTTCGGTCAATCCTGCCGGCAATCTGAAACATCAGTCGATAGGACTGAAGACATCCGCCGGCAACGCCCGTACGCAGAACGTGGCATACGATGGTGAAAGCAATTATCGTATTGGGGGGGCGGAAGTCATTACATTTTCGCCTGCTCAGTCGGACACAATCGGTATGGTAGCCAGAAATGCCGTGGAAGCAAACCAAGCAGCAGGTGCATCCGTTATATTCTATGGCGTCAAAGGGGAGAAATCGGTAAAAATCAGTCCGGCTGTCCTTAAAGGTATCGGGAAGGCTTATGCCTATAGTGCTGCAACCATTCGGGCACGCGACCTTCAGGTGGAACGTGAACGACTTAACCGCACTATTGAGATTGCCCGTCGCCAGCAACAGTCTACGGCCGCGGCGGATCGTTGATACCTACGCCGGTTATAAACAGTCAACAACTAACTGCAGAATCAAATGATTGTAAACAGCGCACGTTTCGTAATAAGTAATACCGACTATCGGAAATGCCCATCCGACGCACGCCATGAGTTCGCGTTTATCGGCCGGTCTAATGTGGGCAAATCATCGCTGATAAATATGCTTACCGGGCAGAAGGCGTTGGCGCAGACGTCGTCAACACCGGGTAAAACTTTGCTTATCAATCATTTTCTTGTAAACGACCAGTGGTATCTGGTTGATTTGCCGGGATATGGATATGCACAACGCAGTAAGGAGAGCCGTGCGGAAATAAAGCGCATTATCGAGAGTTATATACTCAACCGTCAGCAGATGACGTGTCTTTTTCTGCTTATCGACGGCCGCCATAAGCCGCAGCGCAACGACATGGAATTCATGCAGTGGCTTGGGGAGAACGGTGTGCCGTTCTGCATTGTATTTACCAAACTTGATAAACTATCTTCGGCTGCTGCCAAGGCTTCTACGGCGGCATATTGCGCTGAGCTTCTCAATCAGTGGGAAGAACTGCCTCCGGTATTTCGGACATCGTCGGTCGATAAGCGTGGGCGCAACGAAATACTTGATTATATTGACGAACTGTGTAAATTGCCGCTTGAAATCGATGATACATCTTGCTGATGTAAGCGTCCTGCTCAGATAAGATTGTTGACTGTAGGGTGAACCTGCAGCCGGACGGGATTGTTGGAATAATGTGGATGATGGAAAGTCCATCTGACAATTTAACTGATCAGTAACTGCTCGAAATTATTATATCAGTAAAGTATAAAATAATTTTGAACAGTTACATAATAATCCCTTTATATTATGGCTTGCAAAAAACACACTACAAAAGCGGCAGAGCCGCGGAAAGATTATCGAGGTGCCGACATTAACCGTGCTGACCATAACCGCGCCGACAAATGTCTTGAAAAGCAGGATACACGCATCCTCAATAATAATCCACGAAACGACGACATGTAAAAGTCTGTTGTTTCAAGTTTTTTACAGAAGATAAAATAGAAGAACCGACCGCATTGTCCGGTGTAATCCGGCAATCGGTCGGTTCTTCTGTGTAAGTGTCTGTGTAGGAATCCGGGGCGATTATTTCGATGCCTCGATGGAATCCTTGCGATACTGCTTCATGAGTTTCTCGAGCTCGAGGGAAGCCTTGCGGGCACGTGTGCCGGCTGCCTTATTGCCGTTTTCAACGTTAAGTTTGGCTTCTTTTTCAAATGCAGCGCAAAGCTCGCTGATTTTAGCTACTAATTCTTTCATCGTGTGGAATGAATTTAAAGGGTTATAAAAAAGTAATTGAATGTTGTGCAAAATAATAGCAACTCCTCTGCTATGGAGGAGCCGACGCTATGGTCGGTTGGAGTAAAAGCATCTAAATCAGCGTCGCTTTCCATTGCATCCGCAAATATAACAACCTTTTTTCGAATTCAAAGTTATTTTCATAAAAAAATTACAAAACAACGTATTTTTCTTTCAAAAAATCCACTGGTAATTACTCCGAAATGCATTTTTGTCCTAAAATTGTGATGTGGAATGTGTTTGGATGCGTTTGCTTGGTTAAGGAAGGCGATGTGCCGAAACCGGCACATCGCCTTGCGAAAGTATTGATCAAATGAAGG
>OLNQ01003515.1_pt1 | contig 12598 bp, 9 predicted proteins | sample 1672821 | NCBI WGS metagenome assembly OLNQ01 (sample SAMEA3136727, study PRJEB25190) | human gut metagenome | biome: human gut; feature: human-associated habitat; material: faeces | place: Austria | collected 2013 | reverse complement strand
GCGCCGAGCCTGCGCAGCAGTTCCACCTCTGCAGGTGTTTCATAGGAAGGTCCCGTCAGCTGGGCATATACGCCCTCCTGCAAAGCGATCTTCTGCTCTGCCGCTGTTTTTTTCAGAATTTCCTGCAAATCCCGGTCGTATACCTGCGTCATGTCCGGAAACCGTACTCCCAATTCGTCAAAATTCTGTCCGATCAAAGGATTGGGGGCAAACAGAGAAATGTGATCCGTCAGCAGCATCAGATCCCCTGCAGAAAACGACGGATTGATCCCGCCGGAAGCATTTGTCAGAAACAAAAGCTCCGCTCCCATCCGCTTCATCAGCCGGATCGGCAGCACCACATCCGAAACCGGATAGCCCTCATAAAAATGAACTCTTCCCTTCATGCACACCACCGGAACTGATCCGATCCATCCAAAAATAAATTTTCCTGCATGTCCGGGCACAGTTGAGACCGGAAAACCGTCGATTTCATGGTAATCCAGCTCTGCCTCCACCCGGATTTTCTCCGCGTAATCGCCAAGCCCCGAACCGAGCACCAGCGCAACCCTCGGTGTAAACGGAATCTTTTCCCGAATGCTTTCGTAACAGCTGATAAGCTTTTCATATACGTTCTGCATAATGTCCTCTTTTCCGGCAATTTTATTCATGGCAATAGAATGCTCGCAGAGCGTGCATTCTATTGTTTTGCTGCGATCGTAAAACCGCCTGATGCTACTTCATTGCTATGGACAGCGAAAGCGTCCTGATTTTCTATTTCCATCAGATATGCGTCAGAATCAGCTCGCAGTCTCCCTCCGCCCGGATTTTTTCTCCGGAACAGGGAACAAAGAAGCTGTCGCCCACAGAAAACTGCATTTTTTCATCCTGCTTGTACAGGGTTCCGCTGCCTTTGACACATACAAGACTGCTGAAGGAGTCTGAATAGGCAGGCAGCTCTGCCGTACCGTGAATCTGATAGCTTGCGCATTCAAAATATTTGCATCTGCTCAGGATCCGGCAGGTATAAGTATCCTTCACAACCGTCTCATCCTGGAACTGCGGCAGCTCGTATCGATGATAATCCATGACTTCCAGCGCCTTTTCCACATGCAGCTGGCGGCGGTTACCGTAACGGTCGGTACGGTTATAGTCGTACAGACGATAGGTACAGTTGGAACTTTGCTGAATTTCGCAGACGACAACGCCCTTTCCGATGGCATGCACCGTACCTGCCGGAATATAGTAGGCTTTCCCGTTCTCGACCGGAATCCAGTTTAGCAGCGACAAAATCGAGCCGTCCGTAAGCGCCTCCTGCACCTGTTCCCGTGTCATATCCTGCTTGAAGCCGCAGTAAATTCCAGCGCCTTCTTCATGCTCTAAGACATACCACATTTCGTTTTTACCGTACTCATTTTCACGGGAAAGGGCATAATCATCGTCAGGGTGCACTTGGATAGAAAGGTTTTCTTTCGCGTCAATCAGCTTGACCAGAATCGGAAAATGCTCAATCGACTGACACTTCCAGCCACAGTTTTCCCGCCCGATCTTCGACAGATAATCCGCAAACAGACGGCCTTTGTAGCGTCCGGACGCTACAATGCTTTGTCCTGCTTCATGTGCCGACAGCTCCCAGCTTTCTGCAATACTGTCATAGTCACAATGCTTGCCATAGTGTTCCTTCAGCTTTGTGCCGCCCCACAGATAGTCTTTAAATGCAGGCTGCAATTTTACAAACGGTTCTGTCCTGTAACCCAGCTCCGCTTCATTCAGATCCCGGCTCTCCACAGAGATCAGGTCACGTTCCATAACCTCTTCACCGGTGGAAATTTCCATAAAGACAAGGGGTACGTCACCGATATTAGAAATCTGATGGACGGTATTTTCCGGAATTTCCATGCTGTCGTTGCTGCCGTATTCTTTTTCCACTCCAGCCAGCATGATCCGTGCACGCCCGCTGACGATGATCCAGTGCTCCGTCCGTCTCGCATGCTTGTGGGCATAGATCGTGCGTCCCTGTGTCAGCATAACCTTCCGCACAACATACTGGCGCGCCGCTGAAAGGATTTCATAGGTACCCCAGGGCTTATAGATCACCTGCCCCATGTCAAAGTAGCTTTGCAGTGCCGGATTTTCCCGCCGCAGATCCTTTAACGATTCAGAAGCGCCCTTTTTGCCGACATAAACCGCATCATCTGTATTGACAATCGTGATATCTTCCAGCTGATTCGCCACAACAATGCTGCGGCTGCCACGGTTGATGATCAGCGTATTGTCGCAGTTATACTGCGCCTGCCTGGAATCCTTTTCAGAAATCAGTCCTTCTTCTCCGAGATCCTCCAGACTTCCAATATCCTGCCAGACAAATCCGGCCTTTACAACCATGCAGCGTGTCGTCTCTTCAAATACTGTTTCTTCAATCGCCTGCGCCGGAATCTGCTCCAGGACCTCTCTTCGGTAAAAGATATGTTTGCCTTTTTCGATCAGCTTATCCTCAAACGCACGCTCACACGCTCCAAGGATCTCCGGGGAATGCAGCCTGACTTCCTGCAAGAAGTCCCCATTTCTAAATAAAAACAGACCGCTGTTAATCAGATATCTGGAATCCTGCAGGTATTTCTGCGCCTGCGCTCCATCCGGCTTCTCCACGAATTTCTCCACATGGTTTCCATTGCAGCAGATATAACCATACCGGGTATCCGCCGTCCGGACCGGCATTCCGAAGGTAACAAGACTGCCTTCTCTCGCCAGCTCACCCGCTTCGTTGATCGCATCCTTGTAAGCCTCCCCATGGATCAGATGATCGGAGGGTACAATAAAAATAAGCTCTGAAAGTGGAAATTCCAGACATGCCAGCAAAATTGCTGCTGTCGTCTTACGCGCTTCTTCCTCCAGAACCAATCTCCAGGTCAGCCCCTGAAATGCTTTGAGCTGATTTTCTACAATAAACTGGTACTCCCGGTTTGTCACCACTACAAACTCATCACAGTATGCCATATTTCTGGCAATCGTATCCTGAAAAATCGAATGACTGCCATCCAACGAGATAAACTGCTTCGGATAATTTTTCCGGGAAAGCGGCCAGAGTCTGTCACCTCTTCCGCCTGCCAGTACAATACATTTCATAATTGTCCACCTTTCGTGCTTTCTTCCTTATACTATAATCGAAATAGTGGTTAAAAACAAGGGTGTCAAAACGTAGGTTTTTCATACTGCCGCTTTTATGTCCCTATCGGGGCAGGGCAAAAGGTCTAAGCCCATCTGTGAGCAAGCTCAGACGGGCTTAGACCTTTGATCCCCGGCATTCTTTTTTATCAGTCCTCCAGCTCCAGCCACTCATCGCTGATCACGTCATAAACATAAATCCCGCTGTAGCTGACAGCGTATTGAAATTCCTGCACAAAATGAGCTTCCTGATCACTGCCAAGAGAGATGATCCGACAGCTCTGCCCATTCACAGTCTCCTGCTGATCCGTGTCCAGCATAGCCATACCAAGTTCGAGATAATAGCGGACACTCTCCTTTTCTCTCAGAAGCTCAAATGCCTGCTCACTGGTCGGACAGTCCCTGCCCGAACCGTCAGCAACCGTTTCCGCAGCCTCCTCCTCTGAAAAAGGAGGCGTATCGGATTCCTCCCTTGAGTCCTCAAGGCTTGCGTCACTGTCCTCGTCTATATCCTCCCACCTTGCTTTGGATGTTTCCTGTAATTTTCTATCCCTCTCGGTTTCAAAAAAAGTCTGAGTCTGAGCAGCATTCTCTATATCTGTGCCCTTACAGGCAGAGAGAGCAAAAAACAGAAGAAGTACCAGTATGAGGCCTAATCTGCATTGTTTCATATTCTCACCCCCAGGGATCGTCTTTTACAGGGATTCGTATTCCGCTGAGGATGCTGGAATACTCCCAGAGATACCACTGACCGCCCTTTTCCCTAAGCTTCACCGGTCTTTGAGCATCCGCACCCGCTGTTTTCAAAAATACCCGGATATACCCGGCCTCTATGTCCTGGCTGCGGGGATCCGGCAGCACATTCAGTACATAGGGCTGTGCCGGAGTATAATTATTCTGAGGCGCTGCTCCCTCAAAATAAGCCATGGGCAGGTAAGGCTTATCCCGCAGGCGGTCTCTGAGAAATTGAATATCATAGGGAGCCATAGGTCTGGGTCCCCGCAGCATATTCATTGCCTCCACTCCGGCATCCTTATCCTTTATATATAACTGCAATGCACACAGAAACATGGCACAGGTATTTTCCGGCTTAGAAAGATCCAGTTGCGGACAGGTTTGGAACTCCTGTATGGTAACCGGTATTTGATTTAATGTAATCAGCATTTTACTGTCTCCTTTCCATAGTGATCAAAAATCTCTTCAGGGATCTTCCCGCTCAAATACAGTCGTTACTATATACCCAGAAATAAAAGGATCTCCCTGAATAAGGGTTAATCTCAGAACGGCCGCACCCGGGCCATCTCCCCGTTCCCAGGTCCATGCGCCGCATATCTGCTCATACAGCTCTCCCGAACCATATTGACCCCACAGATCATTATCCTCAATGCCTTCCACAAGAGTCAGATCAAACACCAGGCATTTCATTCCGCTCTGGTCCTCTGATACACTCCAGGTACCCTCATAGACCGCAATCGGTACGCCATTGCCTCTGCCATAACTGTAGGTAAGATTTCCTCCGCGCTGGATATTCAGGTCCAGAGCAATACCGCCTCCTAATTCTGCCGGTATGGAAGCATACCATCTGCCAATAAAGTCAGGATCATGATACATGGTGAAATCATAAATTTCAGGCAAAACCGACAGGGATCCATCGTAGAGCGACAGAAAAGGCTGGTAACTCAGAACCCTCCCTTCCCTGTCCACAATCTCTACATCCAGGCTGGGCATAATGTCACTGAGATTTCCCAAGAGCAGGATCGGATCCCCACAGTCGCTTCGATAAAGCACCTGCCCGCTTTCTCCGCAAAAATCATTGTCCTCATTGATCTCCCATGTATTGACTGCTACAGAAGCCTCCGGATCTGTGGGCACGATACAATAAACCTCGTATCCACCATCCGGATGGGTGATCCGCCCTTCGTCCGGTATCTCCTTGATAAATGGATACGCATCCAGGTACTGCTCTGCCTCTTCTGATGCCAGAAAGCCTGCCATACCTTCCTCCAGATCCAGAGAAGTACCCAGAAAAGCAACCGAACAGATACAGCCATTTTCCTGTGCTTTTTCCCGCAGCTCCTTCCATTCTTTTTCCTCTCTGACCAAAGGCTGGGAGACTGACTCCTCACTGACAGCATCGGCAGCGTCACGATTCTCTGCAGGGGTATCGATAACGCCTTTTTTGGGCTTTTCTTCCTCCCGATTTTCTGTCAAAGTCAAGGATTCGCTTTCTGACGGAACCTGCTTTTTGCTGCAGGCAGTAAGAAGCAACATCAAAATCACCAAAAATGCAAGCGTACATTTATACCTCATGGGATTGTTCCTTTCTGAGTTATTTATCCATAGGAGCGGGTCAGCACCGTAGAGGTCACGCCATCTTCAAAGAAAGGCGGACACATTCCATTGTCTCTATCCTGCTGGATATACAGATATTCCCCGGACGGGTCAATCAAAACAGGGAAGACGCCGCTGCCATCACTGGGCGTATTTCCTACCCCTGTGGAGACGATCAACTGCAGGCAGTCATCCATCATTTTCCAGACACCGTAATAGAGCAGCTGATATTCCTGTCCATCCTCAAACTGGCAATATAATTCTGCTGTGCCTGCGTAATCCGGATTTTCATCTCCGCCAAGCAGATTCAAATACCATCCGTCACACACCCAGCCGGTATCCGCTAATCCTGCCTCTGTGGGCGGTACCCACCAATCATCCCCGGCCGGCTCCAGGTTATCCGGATCATTCCAATCCTCCAGATCCATACCGTTGCCAAACTTGGTGAAATCCAGAACCAGAGGTTCATAGTCCTCCCCTGTGGGAATAATCATATAACCGCCGTCCTCCGGGTTCCATATCGGATTCCATGTCACAATCCCTCCTGCACCGCCGCTGTCACTTGCAACGATCTCTATGTCCGGCTCGTCGTAAAATTCCTCATAGCCTACAAATACCAGCACCGGCTCTGCATACCCATCCCGGTAAAGAACCTTATCCGATTCCGGCCATACTCCGTTGCCCGTGGATTTCCATGTGACATGATTCACAGAAAGGGTAGTTCTGTCATCCCCTGGAACAATGCAATACAGGTTCCCATGATCAGAACCCAGAATGCGCTCCGGTGGAATTGTCAGGATAAAAGGCATCTCCTTCACCAGCTCCGGCGCGTTGTTTTTCATCCATTGTGTCAGAGAAGTGGTATCCTCCGCCTCCCGATAACCAAGGTATGCTGCAGCTATGGCTGCCTGCGGCGCATATCCCGCCATATATTCCTGCAGCCAGAGCAGTGCCTTTTGTTCCTTTTGTATCTTCTGCGTCTCTTTCTTCGCTAATGGTCCCGACATTTCCTGATTTGTCTGATCTGTCTGATCTGCCTGGTCTGCCTGACCTGTCTGACCTTTGCCCCCCGACAGCTTTCCTTTGTCCGGTCTGTCCTCGGAGGATACAGCAGCTGTATTGCCGATATCGGTGTCGTTTTGCAGCTTCCTGCCGCAGGCTGTAAAACCAAACAGGAGCAGGAACACCAGAAGAGCCGGCACCGTCCGCATTATCATTCTCCTCATGAATTTGTTCCTCCCTAGAATTTCCCGCTTCGTCCGGAACCACCGCCGCCGCTGCGGCTGACAGTGCTGCCCGAACTACTGCTGCCTGAGCTCTTTTCTTCGATTTTCTTACTGGTCTTGGTGGTATGGGTATAGCGATCATAGCTGTCTGTCAGACGCAGTCCTTCCGGTGCAATATACTCATCTGCCCGTGCTTTCTGCTGCACATTGCCCATCCGTTGTCTCAGGACCATGCAAACCGCCAACGCTACCAGACAGGACAAAAAGGTCATCAATCCAATTCCCCACAGAGGATTGGGCTGCACCGGATGCCCGGCATCTGCCTTGGCAAGATACGCATCGCAGGTGTCCAGGTAATGAGAAATACCGCCATACCAGTCATTCTTGCCGAAATCATCTAAAAAGCTCTTTTCCAGCTGCTCCTGTCCGTATTTATTAAAAGCATATCCTGCATGCTCCCCATAGACAAACATAGCATAATCCCGTTCCGCCATGCTCAAAAGGATTATGATGCCATCCCGCCCCTCTCCCATTCCGAAGCTATTTTGACTGGAATGATAGATCTGTGTGGTCACATCATAGACATCTCCGGAACCATAATCCTTGTAATCCTCCACAAGGGCTGCATAAACGCCGCAGTTGTACCGTTCTGAAATATCCCTGGCCTGCTGCTCCAGCTCCTCCCACTGCTCAAAGGTAAGTAAATCACTAATATCAAAAATATAGGACATCTGAATGCCGTCTGCTTCTACCATGTCCTGTCCGGATGACTCTTCCGCCGTTTCATAGGTGCCGTTTTCCGCTGTAAAAAGATCCGTCACAAATTCTGCCATGGCATCCACAGCCTCTGAAAGGGCTATGGCACTCCTGTCCATGTCGCCAGACCATGCCCCGGAGTCCACCGACAAATACGGTTCTAATGTCTTCGTAAGATCGTACAGCCAATCTCCATAGATCAAATTTTCATCTGTACCGCCCAGATAGACACACCAGTCATCCCCATCCATGGTATAGCTGTCTCCGTCCGGTGTAAGCAGCAGGGTCAGTGTAATACCGGAATGCGCTTCCCCGTATCCATATTCATACTGCTCATAAATTCCTTCCGCTGCGTCAGCTACGGTATCATAATCACTATAGGTCAGAATGTCTACCCGCAGATCAACACCATATTGTTGTGTAAGCGCAGGAAGCGTAACCGTTCCTGCATACTGCAGGGATTCGGATCCCAACTGCCCTGTTTCATCATAGATCACGCCGTAATCTTCCTCTGCCCTGGCAGGGATACAGAAGGTAAACGCCAGCAGTGCCGACAGTACAAGGCCCACTATTTTTTTCATATCCGTCCCCCCCTCTCTACAAAAGCAAGATCCAGACTGAGCTCAGCACCGACAGCGGCACTGCTATGGCAAAGAACAGCGCCCAGAATTTGCCGTTGCTCACAGGCAGTTCTCCTGCCAGCTTTCCGGTCTGACCATTCATGGCAAACAGAAAATCCTTGTCATTCCACCTGGTATTGAGTATCCAGACCGGCAGGAGTGCATAATGCACCTTGCCTCGCTTAAGGGAAATGTCTCCCCCATTGAGATGACAGAAATCATAACCCTTTACCGTATCCCTGAGGGCGGCAGACAAGGTATTCTCACAACGACCATCCGCCCGTTCCCTGCTTTGCTCCACCGTTATGTCAAACTTATCCGCAAGAAAGCCCGGCAGATATGCAGTGGAAAACTCCTTTAACCCGCTGTAATCATAGGGCTCGATGGAATCCATATGATCATCCGGCATTTTGGATGACGCATCCACCGGAATTTTCTCAAAGCCGATGGAGCCGGCACGGGATACCTCATAATGACGGGTTTCCGTAATCTCTTCGTCACCCTTTTCGTATACCTTCGATGTCGTAGCCTTATAGGATGCTTCTCCGGAGGCTTTGCCGTCGAACATCCAGAACGGAACATAAACGCCCTGGATCTCTTCGATATGGTTGTCGTCCTTAAAGGATTTCGGCAAATAAGGTCTTCCCTTATAGTGCATTTTCAGTTTTTCGATTGCTTCTTTTTTGCTGACCTTAAACGGGATCACATAATCCGGCTTCAATACACCGGAAAACTGTCCGGGCACAACAGTCGGATTCCCGCAGTAGGGACAGGAGGTTGCAGCAGTCGTCTCATCGCAGATCAGCTCCGCGCCGCAGGAGGGACAATTGTAGCTCTTCATGCCTGCTGCATCCTTGCCCCAGTTATCACTGATATCCGAAGTATCCCAGCCCTCTTCGGCCGCCTTTGCCTGCTGTTGCTTTTTCTGTTCCGTCTCTTTTTCTGCCTTTTTCTGGGCTTCGACAGATTTTTCTTCCTTCTTGGCATACATCGCTTCGATTTCTGCGACTTCATACTCCGTACCGCAGTAATCACATTTCAGCTTGCCAAGGCTTTCCGAATAATGCAGCGGTCCGGTACAGGCCGGACACTGATAATTGGTAATTTGTTCCGCCATAACAGCTCATCCCCTCTCAGAATCGTAATCATCCCTGTATCTCTTTGGATCAGTTCTGTACATCTCCTGCATCAAAGGGGTCTCCGCACTCCGGGCAGAATTTCGGCGGATTGGTGGGATCCTCCGGAACCCAGCCGCACTTGTTGCATTTATACTGTTTTACTGCAGCCGGTTTGGGCTTTCCGCATTCGGAACAGAATCTGCCTTTGTTGACTGCACCGCAGCTGCAGGTCCAGGTATCGTCAACCGCACCACAGCTGCATGTCCACTTTCCGGTCGGTCTTGGGCTTCCGCATTCAGAACAGAATTTACCGGTGTTTACTGCGCCGCAGCTGCATTTCCAGCCCCCTGCAGGAGCTTCCATCTTCGGTGCTGCCGCTGCCTGCTGTGCTGCCGCATTCGCTGCTGCCTGCTGTGCCGCCATCTGTTGCTGCTGCCCCATCGCATACAGGCTCTGCGCATTGATGCCTCCTGCCTGCTGTGCCATGCCCATTCCCATAAATGCCATTGCAGGACCGGCTGACGTATTGGAAGCAGCTGCTGTCATCGCCTGAGCCTGGGCACGGGACAGGGCGCCGGCTGCACGGGTCGGATCCATATATGCAGCTTCACGCTGCATCTCTTTGATCATCTGCTCGTCTTCTTCACTTGCCTTGACGGAAGATACGCCAAAGGAAACGATCTCCAGACCACGGACATCCTTCCATTCTGCAGAAAGCTCATCGTTTAATGCTTTCGAGATCTCCTTTGTATGGGCAGTCAGACCGGAATAACGGACACCGGTTTCCCCAACCCTTGCAAAGGCGGGCTGCAGTGCTGTCAACAGCTCTGACTTTAACTGATCATCAATCTTATCACGGGTATAATCCTCTGATACATTACCGCAGACATTGGTGTAGAACAGCAGCGGATTCGTGATTCTGTAGCTGTAGGCGCCAAAGCAGCGGATACCGATATCCAGATCGATGCCTGCCCGTTCATCTACCACCCGGAACGGAACCGGAGACGGAGTCCCGTATTTATTGCCGGTAATTTCCTTTGTATTGAAATAATAAACCCTCTGCTCCTTTGGTGTCTCGCCGCCGAAGGTAAAACGCTTGCCGATATTTTTGAACACCGCACCGATACTGGAACCTAAGCTTCCTGCAAAAACAGACGGTTCTGTAGACATATCATATGTATATTCACCCGGTTCTGCGCACACATCCACGATCTTACCCTGGTCTACGATCAACATACACTGACCGTCTGCAACTGCGATCAGGGAACCATTGGAAATCACATTGTCGCCGCCCTTGTTGCTTGATCTGCCGGATACCTTCTTGCGCCCTCTTACCGCCAGAACATCAACCGGAAGGGCTTCACAGTAAAAATACTCCTTCCACTGATCCGCCATTACACCGCCAGCTGCGCCCATTGCCGCTTTTATCAACCCCATAAGTAAGTCCTCCTTTTTTCCTGCAGTCAGATTCCTTATCCACAACATACACTGTTTACCGTCATTTGACTGCAATTTAACGATACTATCGATATTATTCTATCAGAATTTTCTACAAAAATCCATATATTTTAAACACAATTTTGTGCATCCCGTTCAGACAAGCCCCGGGCTTTGGCATATGCCAACAGCCTCTTTTGAGCATCCTCCAGGGTTCCGAAGGACTCCCGACAGCAGATCACCTTCCGACAGCTGTCCATGCAGCGCATCGCCTGCTCCAAAAGCGCCTCCGGAACCGGCTCAAAGGCCGGTACTGAGAAAAGCTGAGAGGAAAGTGCCTTTGCCGCCGGATAATCCAGGTCGTTTTCCCAAAGCAGTCCTGCCGCAAAGGGAATCCCCTCCCGCTGCAGCCTCCGAAACGTATTTCTTCCGCTGCCATTCCCGGCAATGACAAATACCTCCGGAGTCCCTTTTACTGCCTCCAGCTCCATTTCCTGGCTTTCTTCCTCAAAGCTCCCCTGAGTGATCTGAAACAGCTTCGAAAGATGTCCCGGCCTAAAAATTTCCTCCGGCGTGCCGACCTGCTCCACAAAGGCTCCATCCACACACAAAATCCGGTCAGATACCCGCGCGGCAAGCTCCAGCTCATGCAGCGACAGGATCACTGTCAGTCCCTTTTTTTTCTGAAGCTCCTGCAGCACGGAAAGAAATTCCAGCTTATATTTTATATCCAGATAGGAAGTCGGCTCATCCAACAGCAGCATGGAGCGGGTGGCGCACAGGGCGCGGGCCAGCAAGACCCGCTGCTGCTGGCCGCCGGACAGCTCCCGGTAGCAGCGCCGGGCCAGGGGCGCGATGTGCAGCTTTTCCAGGGTATGTTCAGCCAGTTGCTTCTCCGCCCGGCGGTAAAAGGGGCGTCTGCCGCAGCGCCCCTGCCAGCCGGAGAGCACGATCTCCCATACAGAGGCTGGGAAGTCCTTTTGGCCCTGGGTCTGCTGCGGCAGATAGCCGATCTCGTTGGGTCTCAGCCCGTCGCCTGTCAGGACCTTGCCCCGGATGGGCGGCTGGAGGCCGAGAATCGTTTTCATGAGCGTACTTTTTCCAGCGCCGTTTTCCCCCACGATGCAGAGGAAGTCGCCGGAACGGACGGAGAAATTCAAATCTTGCAGCACGGCCTTTCCCTCATATCCAACGGAAAGGGCTTGGCAGGTGAGCTGAGCCATGATCTCACCCCCTTAGTTCAGTGCTTCTTTCAGCACGCCGAGATTTTTCTCCATGACCGAGAGGTAGGTCGTGCCGGCCTTCACGTCGTCGGACGTGGTGGCCTGCATGGAGTCCATGGTCAAAACCTTCTGATCCTTCTTCTTGGTGTTTTGCACGATGGTCTCGGCGATCTTGTGCTGGGTGCCCTCGATGGTCAGCACGCAGGGCAGGGCCAGCTCGTCCACTTTCTTGGCCAGGAAGGAGACGGTCTCAAAGCTGGCCTCGCTCTCGGCGGAGCAGCCGGCGAAGGCGGCGTAATAGGTCAGGCCGTAGTCATCCACCAGATAGCGGAAGGGGAAGCGGTCGCCGAAGAGCAGCGTGTTGCGGGCAGCGGAATCCACGGTCTGCTGGTAGCGCTGGTCCAGCTGGTCCAGCTTTTGCAGATAGGTAGAGACGTTGGCGGTGTAGACGTCCTTGTGGTCGGGGTCCAGCTCGCCCAAGGCGTTGGTGATGGCAGTGCAGAGCGTTTCCGCATTGCGCAGCGACAGCCAGACGTGCTCGTCGTACTCCTTTTCTTCATGCTCCAGCATATCCTCTGCGATCTCGTCGCCGGTCATGTCGGAGGGGTAATAGGTCGGCCAGTTCTCCATCTCTTCGGACAGGGCATCAAAACCGCCGTTGCCAGCGTAGATGTGGAAGTGCTCCGCTTTACCAGGGGCAATGCCGTGGTCACTGAACTGAACATACTTGGGGGCACCGGAGT
>OLNQ01003513.1_pt1 | contig 12599 bp, 8 predicted proteins | sample 1672821 | NCBI WGS metagenome assembly OLNQ01 (sample SAMEA3136727, study PRJEB25190) | human gut metagenome | biome: human gut; feature: human-associated habitat; material: faeces | place: Austria | collected 2013 | reverse complement strand
GCACGATCTTCGGGCTGCTGAACGGGCGGTATGTGTGTATGCCGGAGGAAAGTATACACACTGACGACCGCAATCAACACGCGTAACGCAACGACGCGCACGTTTGCACGCTTGCGTTCTTTGGCGCGTTCGGTGAAATTCACCACTTTCGGGCGTGATGCGACTCCTAGGGAGCCGGTGGTCTGATGCAGCGTTTCGGCAACGTAATCCTCGCTGTGCAACCGCCGTGCATCGACGAAGGCACCGGCCTGGCCCTTGGCTACCGTCACATCGTCGATGATCTCCGGCTTGTCGATCTCATGCCCGGAAGACACGGACCGGGGAGCGCGAGACTTCGACGAGCGACCCGTGTTTCCGCGTGAACCGATGGTGCGCGGCTTGCGGGAGCTCCCAGACGAACGACGTGAGCCGTTGTCATTGCCCCCGGATCTGACCGTGCGCCCGGACATCACTCGCAGCTTTCCCGATGGGCCTCAAGTGCGGTGAGCAGCACCTGATCCATGTCGGTGATGTCGCCCGCGCCCACGGTGAAGATCACGTCGCCGTGGTGGGCGCGCATGGCCATCATCTTGGCGGCCAGGCACATATCCTCGACCGGCTGAATCCACGTGCCTGCGGAAGCATCCTTGAGTCCCGCAGCCGCGTCCACGATGGTGGAGGGGCTGATGTCCGGGAAATCGGCCTGCTTTTCACGGGCCGGGAAGATACCGGTGATAATGACGTCATCGGCTTTGGCCAAGGATTTGGCGAACTGGTGCGCGAAGAACTTGGTGCGGGAGAACAGGTGTGGCTGGAAGATCACACGAATGGTCGAATCGGGGTACCGGCGTCGGGCCGCATCCAGCAGGGCCGCGATTTCGGTGGGATGGTGGGCGTAATCGTCCACTACAGTGACCTGCTTGACCGTGCCGCGCACCTGGAAGCGGCGTGCCGCACCGAGGAATGTGCCGGCCGCATTGGCCGCGTCTGCGGGGCTCACGCCCAGCAGCACGGCAGCGCTGATGGCGGCGGCCGCATTGCGCGCATTGTGCACGCCAGGAACCTTCAGGGCAACGCTCTGAGACACCGGCTCCCCCGCCGTCACCGCGGCCGGCAGATGCAGGGTGAGCTGTTCGACGCCGCTGCCTGCGGTCTCGCTTTCCGAAGCGATCCAGACATACGCGGCACCGCCCAAATCGGGCAGGGATTCACGCGCGGTAGTGCCGTAGGCAACGGTATGGGATTTCACGTCGGCGGGCATGGCCTCCAGCACGGCAAGTCCGTCGGGATCGTCGATACTGATAATCACGTGACCGGTGGCCCGGCCGGCGTGGGCAACGAACGCGGCACGGTAGTGGGCTTCGTCGCCGTAATGGTCGAGATGATCGGCTTCACAGTTGGTGATAATGGCGATGGTCGGATGGTATTTGGCGAAGCTGCCGTCCGATTCATCGGCTTCGGCCACCAGGATATCGCCTTTGCCCGCGTGTCCGCCGTCCAGCGTGGTGCCGTCCGGGCCTTGGATAAAGCCGCCGATGGCGTAGCTTGGATCGGCACCGGCGTTCACCAGAATGTGGGACAGCATGGAGCTGGTGGTGGTTTTGCCGTGCGCTCCGGCCACGGTGACGGCTCGTTTGCCGTTCATGAGCAGGGCGAGGATGTCACTGCGATGCACAATGCGCTTGCCCGCCGCGTGTGCTGCGACGATTTCCGGATTGTCCGGTTTGATGGCGCTGGAGTAGACCACGGTCTCGGCCTGGGCGACATTTTCGGCTCGCTGCCCGAATTCAACGGTGATGCCCAGCGTTTCAAGTCGGTCGGTTTTGGCGCTGTGTGCGCGATCGGAGCCGTCCACCGCGACTCCTTCGGCGTGCAGCATTTCGGCCAGAACGCTCATACCGGCACCGCCGATACCGATGAAATGGGTGGCGCCGAGATCCGCAGGGCGGGCCGCAGCATCGAATGAGGCATACGTAGGGTCAAGCACTATGGGCTGATCTTGAGACAATTCAAAACTCCTTTAGGGATTCCAGCACCCTATATTATGACCGTATCTCGTGCTGCGGAACGGAATTGGTCAGTATCGCGCACGGAATGATATCTGAATACTACTTGGATGGTTCGGCTAATTGCAGAACGTGCCGGGCCATGATTTCGGCAGCGTTTCTGATGCCGTATTCCCATGCCTTGCGGCCGAATTCGGCAAGTCGTTCGTGATCGGCGAGCAGATCGGGCACATGCTCATGCACCCACTGCGGGGTCAGGTCCTTGTCTGCGACCAGAAGGCCGCCGCCGGCGTTCACCACTGGCTCGGCGTTGAAACGCTGCTCGCCGTTGCCGATGGGCAGCGGCACGTAAATGGCCGGCAGGCCCAGTGCAGCCAGCTCGGATACCGATCCGGCTCCGGCACGGCAAATCACCAAGTCGACACAGGCAAAGGCCAGATCGATTCGTTCCAGATATTCGGCGGTATGGTAGTCACCTTGTCCGGCCGATTCGGGGCCGATGCCGGTAAGCACGTCCGCGCCGGCCGAGGCCGTGACCAGTTCGCGTACTTCGCTGATTTTGCCTCGCCCGGTCAAGTGGATGATTTGTGCGTGGGCCAACAGGTCTGCGGCGGAGGAGGCGATGGCGCGGTTCAGGCTTTGCGCTCCCAGCGATCCGCCAGTGACCAGCACCAGCGGACGGTTCGGATCGACGCCAAGCTGCGCGGCCGATTCACGGCGTACGGCGGCACGGTCGTCACCGATGCGTTTGGTCAGGGAGGCGATGGCCGGGCGCAACGGCAGACCGACGCGCTCGACGTCGGCTCCGGCACGCGGTTTGAGACCGGTGCCCTCGTACACGGTACCGATGAAATCGGCCCAACGAGCGCCCAGTTTATTGGCCATGCCGGCACGCGCATTCTGCTCATGGATGGCAATCGGAATGCCCATCTTGTGTGCGGTGGCGTAGACGGGGGCGGAAGCATACCCGCCGAATCCGGCCACGACATCCGCATGTCGCGTTTCAAGAATGGAGCGCACCTTGGCGGTTTCTCGCTTCCATTTTGCCGGGAAGCGCAGCATGTACAGGTTAGGGCGACGCGGGAACGGCACTTTTTCGATGGTGTCGAGCTCGTAGCCGGCCTCCGGCACCAAATCCTTCTCCAAACCCACCGCAGTGCCGATGACGGTGACCTGTGCCGTGGGTTCGATGTCGCGAATCGCCCCGGCGACCGCGAGCAGCGGATTGACATGTCCGGCGGTACCGCCGCCAGCAAGAACGATATGTGGTGTGCCTTGATTCATGATTACCGAGTCTACTTACGCGCTCTGACGCGACTGTTTTATCTGCGGTTGAGAGCGCATAAGTCCCACAACCAGTCCGGCCGCCGTCAAGCACATAATCATGGATGAGCCACCTGCGGAGACGAACGGCATAGGCACGCCCAATACCGGGAACACACCCACGACCACGCCGATGTTGACCATGGCCTGGCCCACGATCCAAATGGCGACGCACATCAGCACCATGGCAACATAACGATCGGTGACCTGCAATGCGATGACGATCATGCACCAGGCGAGAATCGCGAAGAACAGCAATACGATGGCGCAACCGACGAATCCGGTCTCCTCGCCGATGATCGCGAAAATGAAATCGTTATGGGCGGCCGGCAGGTAATTCCATTTCTCCCGCGAATTGCCGATGCCCAATCCCAGAAAACCTCCGGAGGCGATGGCGTACTTGGCGTGAATGGACTGGTAGCATACGCTCTGCGCGTCAGCGGCCGAGCAATCGCCATATGTGGCCAGAATACGACGCAAGCGGTTCGGGCTGGAAACCGCCAATGCACCGACCATAACCACCGCGCCCAATACGCCGACTCCCATCCATTTGCCGGGGAACCCGACGATCAGAAAGGCCACGCCTCCGATGAAGACCAGAATCATGGCCGTGCCGAGGTCCCTGCCGCCCATCACCAGTGCCACGCCTATCGCATACAGCGCCAACGGCGCGGCATATGCTTTGATTCCCTTCTTGTGGTACATCTTGCTGCAGGCATGCAACGACGAGGGAAGCCATATGCACATCGCGAACTTCATGAATTCGGCCGGCTGGATAGTGGTGAAGCCGAGGTCCAGCCAACCTCTGTTGCCGTAGACGTCGTGACCCAAAGGAGTAAAGGTCAGCGCCTGCAACAGGCAGGCACCCACCACAAAGAACACGCCGGTCCGTTTCCAGAACGTCACCGGCATCATCAATGCCACGAAGCCCAGCACCAAGCCGATCAGGCAAAACGCGCCCTGGTTCAGAAGCTGAAGGAACGGCGACTTGCCCAGTGCGGCCATGGTGACCGTGGAGCTGGAGAACACCATGATCAGGCCGAAGCATGTCAGCCCCACCACGGCCATGCGGAAGCCGTGGTAGCACCATAGCGGGTTGAGCAAGCTTCGCCAACCCGTGTAGTCGGCGATTTCGAGTGAGGGCTTGTCAGGGGCTCTGTATGCCTTACGCTTATGGGTATCAGTGGAGGCCATGCACCTCGCTCCACGTCTTGGCTGCGGCGGCGAATCGATTGCCTCGATCCGCATAGGACTTGAACTGGTCCATGGAGGCGCAGGCCGGAGCCATAAGCACGATGTCGCCGGCGGCGGCATACGTGCCGCAGGCTTCGACGGCACGGTCCATGACGGTATCGTTGTCTTCGGGATCGATGATGGTCACCGGGATGTCCGGAGCTTGGCTGGCAAACGCTTCGATCATCGGCTGCTGGTCTTTGCCGATGATGACGGCCGCTTTGATGGTGTGTGCCTGGTCCTTGACCAGGTCCTCGAATCGACTGCCTTTGGCCAGACCTCCGGCGATCCAGATCACAGACTTGGCCGGGAAGCTGGACAGCGAGGCGCGTGCCGCATGACCGTTGGTGGCTTTGGAATCGTCCACAAAACGAACAGAGCCGCCCTCGACTGCGGCCTCAGCCACGGTTTCGATGCGATGGCCGCCCGGCTTGAACGAGGTAAGCGCCTTCAGCGCGGTATCGCGATCAGCGCCAAGTCCCAGCACCAACGCCAATGCCGTCAATGCATCGGCCACCAGATGCGGGTACAGTGAGCCGTCCGGCTCTGCCAGATGCGTGAAATCGGTGATGGCGGCCAGTCTGACCGACTCTCCCACTGCGCCGCCGGCCACGCCGCTCCTGTCCACGATCCAGCCATCTTCAATGCCGATCTGGCCGGCCTGAGGGGCCTCGAGCGTGAATCCTACCTTGCGGCATCCTTCGGCAGTCTGAGCCTCGGCCGCCAGTTCGCTGACTTTGGCGTCCTGCGCATTGTAGACGATGGCGCGTTTGGCGTTGTGGAACACCTTGGATTTGTCGGCGGCGTAATTCTCGCGCCCGCCATGCCAGTCGAGGTGATCGTCGGCGATATTGGTGATCGCCGCGCAGTCAAGTGCCAGCGAATCGGTGAAGTGCAATTGGAAGGAGCTCAGTTCCACGCACAGTACGTCGTGCTGAGGATTGGTGGCGCAACGAGACAGGCTCATGCTCATGTCTCCGGAGGCGATATTGCCGGCGGTCGGCGCGTCGAGTCCGCAGGCGGTGAGCATTTCCGAGGTCATCTCGGTGGTGGAGGTTTTGCCGTTGGTGCCGGTGATGCCGATCCATGGAGCCGGAGTACCGGTGCGCTCGTTATTCACACGCAGCTGCCATGCGAATTCCACCTCGCTCATCACGGGGATGCCACGGCGTTGGGCTTCCAGCACGAACGGGGTGCGGGGGTTGAACACCGGGGACGACATGACGTAGTCCACGTGGTCCCAGTCCACGTCATCAAAGGAGTGGAGATCGGCCTCGGGCTTCCTCTCGTCGACGCCAATCACGTGGGCGCCGCGTTCCCTCAATACCTCCGCCAACGAGGTGCCGGACACCCCCAGTCCGGCGATCACCACTGTCTTATCCGCTACTTGCATTGTTCCTCCTGATATAGGAATTCCGTGGGTGAGCATAATCCACCCAGATTTCCGCTAGCTGAACAGCAGGCCGGAGCGGGTGACCCAGTCGCCGTAGAAAATCGTCAGGGCGAGCAGCACGAAGATGAGTTCGATCATCCAGAACCGCACCACCACCTTGGTTTCGGTCCAACCCTTCAGTTCGAAATGATGGTGAATCGGCGCCATTTTGAATACACGTTTGTGGGTCATCTTGAAGTACCCGACCTGGATGACGTCGCTCATGGCTTCCATGACGTACAGTCCGCCCAGAACCACCGCCAGGAATTCGGTGTGCGTGGCGATGGACAGGGCTGCGAACAGACCGCCCAAGGCCAGGGAACCGGTATCACCCATGAAAATCGATGCGGGGTTCGAGTTGTACCACAGGAAGCCGAAGCAGGCGACGGCCGCGCATACGGCGATGACGGTCAGATCGAGAGGATCGGACACGGCATAGGAATATCCGCCATGGCTGCCGCCCTTGATGTGGTAGCTTTCCCAGAATGCGATGACGCCAAAACCAGTGAAGGCGATCATCGACGAACCTGCCGCCAGACCGTCAAGTCCATCCGTCAGATTCACTGCGTTGGTCCATGCGGTCATCAGGAAGTTCACCCAGATGACGAACAGGATGATGGCTACGGCACGGCCGGCGAAGTCGAAGTTGAAGAACGGTTGTTCGATGAAGCTGATGCCTGCCTGCGCACTGGGGAATCCCGATTTGGTGGGAATCAGCAGCGCAAGTACCGCGTAGATGGTGGCGAAGATGAACTGGCCGATGAACTTGCCGCCCACCGATAGGCCTTCGTTCTGCTTCTTACGCACCTTGGCGAAGTCGTCGATAAAGCCCAGCAGACCCATCGACAGCATGGCGAACAGTACGAGCGCCGCGGACCAGGAGGGCACGTCGCCCGAACGCAGGTATCGGTACAGTGCGGAGGATGCCCAACCGAGCAGAATCGCGAAGTTGATGACCACGCCGCCCAACGTGGGGGTGCCGCGCTTGACCAGATGCGACTGCGGCCCATCCTGGCGGATGTACTGGCCATAGTGCAGCTTGTGGACCAGCCGAATCAGCAGCGGGGTGCCGACTAAGGTGACGATGAGCGACACCAGCATTCCAATGATCAGAGCAATCACGTGCAGCTTCTCTTTCTTGTCGGTTTCTTGGGGTGGTTATCAGGTCAGTTCTTTGCCCAGCGTTCAGCCAAAGCGCTCAGGCCTGACGCGTGCGATCCCTTGAGCAGTACCACAGCGTCGGGATGGTTGCGAGCCAAGTCGATGACCAGCTGTTCGGCCGCATCGATGTCGTGTACGCAATCCACCGACGCGGATTGGCTCTGACGGGCACCGTCCGCCAGAGCCTGTGCCAGTGCATCGAGATGTTGGTCTTGGGCGGAACCGACCGCGATGATCGCGTCGATGCCCAATTCGTCCGCATACGTGCCGATCGAGGTGTGCAATGCCGTTTCATCGGCGCCGAGTTCCAGCATGGCACCCAGCAGCGCCACGCGGAACGGCTCCTTGCCGTCATTTGAGTTCCAGGCCTTCAACCCGTTCAGGCCGGCTTTCATGGAGTCGGGATTGGCGTTGAAGGAATCATCGATCAGCGTGAAGGAAGTCCCCTCGCGATTCACCGTGGACAATGCCATGCGATGAGGGCTGATGGTGTGCTGCGAGGCCAGAATCCGTGCCACCGTTTCGGGTGCCATACCGTAACGCATCGCCACGGTTGCGGCGGCCAACGCGTTCATCACATTGTGACGTCCAGGAATGCCCAGATGCACCGGCGTATGGTTGCCGTCCGCATCGACCAACGTGAATTCAGCATGATCGGACCGGTCGGCAGTGACATCAATGGCCCGCACCTCGGGCTCCTGCGACGATCCCAAGCCGAACCACAGCACGTCGCCGTTGGCCAGGCCGGCCATGGGAACCACGTGTTCGTCATCGGCGTTCAGTACCGCGGTGCCTCCGGGAAGCAATCCCTGCACGATCTCGCCTTTCGCCTGTGCGATGCGTTCGCGGGAGCCGAATTCTCCAAGGTGAGCGACGCCGACCTTCAATACGATTGCCGTGTTCGGCGGTGCGATACGGGTCAGTCGCGCGATTTCGCCGATATGGCTGGCACCCATCTCAGCCACGAAGAACCGGGTGTGCTCATCGACCCGCAACGCAGTGAGCGGCAGGCCGATCTCATTGTTGAACGATCCCACCGGAGCCACGGTCGGACCTACGGTGGCAAGCAGGGAGGAGAGCAGATCCTTGGTGGTGGTCTTGCCCACCGAACCGGTCAATCCGATGATGTCGAAGTCGCCGTCCAGCTCGCGGCGGCGAACGATGTTGTATCGGGCGAGTTCGCCAAGGGCGTCGACCGTGTCTTTCACTACGATCTGCGGAAGGCCATCGGACTTCACCTCATGGTCGACGATGGCCACCGTGGCTCCCTGTCCAGCGGTTTTCGCCACAAAGTCATGCCCATCGACACGCTCGCCTCGGATGGCCACAAACACCGATCCGGGGCCGGCCTGCCGCGAGTCGCTGACCGTATTGGTGGCTCGAGACTCGGAACCGGCGTCTCCGATCAATCGACCATCGACGGCCTTGGCGATCTCCTCCACGCTCATCGGAACCATGGTGTTTCAAACTCCTTTACGATTACGCTTCGTCCCGTATCCACGGACTTAATTGAGATTATTGGCCACATGCAGGGCACTGCGTATGTTGTTTTTCCTCACGCCGGCGGCCAGCACCATGGCGATGGCCAAGGACATGTGCCCGAGTCGGACGCGGTCATACATTGCCGGTGAATCCGCAGCCATTTCATCCGATTCGGGTGTCGACGAGGTCATGGACATGTCATGTTCCGCAACGAATGCGTAGCGTGTCTTCAATTCGTTTAAGCTTGCGCTTGCGTTGACATCCTCCGTGCCCAGTACATCCACGTTCACCGATTCCAACGCATGCTCGGCCAACGTGCGGTCATCCATGGCGATGATCACGGCCGCCACACCGTCTTCGGCGCACACGGACAGCGCGCGCTGCATATCGAGGATGCCCAGAGGATAGTTCAGGTTCATGGTACGTGTCATCGACGTGGACCCGGATGCGGTGATTACCGCCACCGGATTGCCCAGCATGTGCAGGAATTCGGAGAGCTGGGACACGCCTGCGTCGACGGCCTGCTCATCCGCACCGGTCACCGCGAACACCGCCATGGCATTGGACGGTCCGCCGGCCAGACCGCTGGCCAGATCGCCGAGTACGCGATCGTCGAAATCGCCGTAGAGCAACGGTATATCGGCATTGGCGATCTGCCCTTTGGACGCGCGTGGCAGCAACGCCGCATAGGCACCGGCCTGTGCGGCATGCAGTACATCGGGTTCCTGCTCATGCGTGCAGATGAACAGCGAGCCGGGAATCACGGTGTCCACGGCATCGCTGAGTGAGGTAATGGTGACATTGGTGGCGAAGGGTGGATCGACTTCAAAACCGTACCGTTCGACCAGCATTCCCAGGGTCACCCGCTGGGCGATGGATTCGCTCACTGCACTCATGGGCTATCGCCTTTCTCCCCTGATCCTTACCACGTGACTGGAATAGCATTTTTGCGTGGACTGGAGACAGGCACCTCGTATTTCTGCATAAGGAACTCACAAATCTGTGCGGAAACAGGGCCGGCCGTCAGACCGCCGAACACACCATTCGGATCCTTCATCACCACGGTGACCGCATAGCGCGGGTTGTCCGCGGGAATCACCACGGAATAATCGGAGATAATGGACGAGAGCGTGCCATCCGAGCCCTGCACCTCTGCGGTACCGGACTTGGCGGCCATGCGGTAACCATCGACCTTGACGAACTTGTTGTAGCCTTCCGCCACTGATTCCATCGCATTCATCATGTCCGATGCGACCTTTTCATCCACCACGCGGGTGGCTTCGCCCTTCTTGCTCTCAGTGGTCTTGCCATTGGCATCGGTGGTTGATTTGATGATCGACTGCTGCTGCTTGACACCCTTGTTCGCGATGGTGGCCACCACGTTGTTGAGCTGCAGGGCGTTGACGGTGTAGCCCTGACCAAACAGGATGGTGTTGCGCGTACGCAGATCCCATGCCGAGGGGTTGGTGAGCAGACCGCTCGATTCACCGGGCAGGTTCAGTCCGGTCGGTTGTCCGATGCCGAATTTGGTCAGGTACTCGTAGCGTTGCTCATCCGGATAGTTCTCCCCGGCCATAATCATGCCGACGTTCGATGAGTTCTGCAGAATGCCGGCGAGCGTCCAGCGCTCAGTGCCATGGTCGAATGAGTCCTTGTAGGTCTGGCCCTCCTGTGTGATGTGGTCCGGGACCGACAATTGATCGCTCATCTTATGCAGTCCCATCTGCAGATAGCCGGACATGGAGATGACCTTGCCCACCGAACCTGGCTCGAAGGTTTCGGACACGGCCCGAGACGGGCTCATCTTCGCCGCATCGGTACCAGCCTGTACTTCATCGCTATCGGCCAGTGCGAGAATCTCCCCGCTCTGGACATCCTGCACCACGGCGATCGCCCACGCTGCACCATACTTGGATTCGGCCTCCTTCAAGACCTTTTTGACATACCATTGCACATCACGGTCAATGGTCAGGGTGACATCGTCGCCATTTTTGGCCGCCACCGATTCGGTCATGGTGCCGGGAATCTCTTCGCCGCCATTACCACGCTGGTAGGTTTCATGGCCATCGGTTCCGGTAAGCGTCTTGTTCTCGACCTGCTCGATGCCGGCGACGCCATCGCCGTTGTCGTTCACGCCGCCAAGCAGCGCGCCCATGAGATCGCCATCCGCATACAGTCGTTCACTGCTCAGCTCACCCCAGACAATACCGCCCAGGTGCAACGCCTCGATGCTGCGCTTGACCTGCGGAGTCACATCTTTCTTCAGAATCACATACTGCCCGGTACCGGACAGATCAGCGCCCAGTTCCATGGCGTTCATATCCAGGACTTTGGCCAGCAGTCGGCCCACGGCCGCCGCTCCGGTAGCGCCCACGGGTTTGCCGTCAATTTCGTGGCAGTAATCACGGGTGTTGTCATTGCAAGTAATCGGCTCGAACTCCTGTGCAGCCTCCGGATTGGCGACGATAGTATAACGCTCCACGCTTTGAGCGAGCACGGAGCCGTTGGCGTCGAGGATACGCCCACGCTTGGCGCTCAACGTCACGGTCAGGGTGCGGTTAGCCGTGGCCGCTTGTGCGGTTTGACGGCCGCCGATGAGCTGGGTGGAGGCCAGCTGAATCACGCATGCCGACGCCACCAACGCCAATGCGGCGCCGATGGCGATGCATTTGAATGCGAAGGTCTTGACCTTGGCGAACTCTACGATGCGACGAATGGTGTTCACTGGGTTCCGCCTTTGTTGGACTGGTATCCGCTTAAGTCGATGGACACTGATCCCTGCTGCGGGACCATGCCCATGTCGCTGGCCTTGTCGGGCAGGTTCGCGACCAATTGATCGAGTTTGGCCTGATCGTCTTCGATATCTTGGGTAAGTCTGTTGATGTTGGTTTCGATCTGTGCCGCCTCAAACGAGTTCTGCACCATCTGGGTACGCAGCATCAGCGCGCCGAACAAGGTGCCGACGAGGAAGATCACTGCAATGGCCACGTGCACCAGCGGTGCGCTTCTTGTTCTGGTCCATTCGATGACCCGTCCGACGACATTGCCCTGCTCGTTTCCACGCGGGTTGGAGACCACCCGCAGCTCAGGTCGGGAGGAGGACTGATGCTTGGTGTGCGGTCGGTTCGAGGCTGGAGCCGCGTTCGATCGAATGCTACGTGCAGTTGCCATATGCTGTTATCCCCTCCTTGTACGAATTCGTGCCGTGTTTTTGGCTCTGCCCGGAGACGCGGAGCCTTGTATCTTGACGTCATTCAGGCCCTGCGCGGTTTGCGTAAAGCGTTTCCTCCATCGTGACGGAATCTCACGGCTGACTTCCACCGCCCGCAACCGCACCGAAGCCGATCTCGGGTTGGCTGCGATTTCATGTTCGTCGGCCTTGACGGCACCTCGCGTGAGATCCGTGAAAAACGGTTGGGCATCCGGCGGTATGACAGGCAGGCCAGCCGGAACATCCACTCGCAGCCCTTGTGCCATGAACGATTTGACGGTTTTGTCTTCGAGCGAATGATAGGACTCCACCACCAGTCGTCCCCCGACATGCAGTCGGTTCGCGGCCTGCGGCAATGTGGAGGCGAGCTTGTCCAATTCGCCGTTGACTTCAATGCGCAACGCCTGGAAGACGCGTTTGGCGGGATTGCCCGCCGGGCGGTGGGCTTGCGGCACCACTTCATCGACCAGACGGTTGAGCTGTGCGGTGGTGGTAAACGGCTCCTTGTCTCGACGCGCCACGATGGCGCGGGCGATCTGACGCGAGAAACGCTCTTCACCGTATTCCTTGAATATGCGGACCAGTTCCGCCGCATCATAGGTGGCAAGAATCCGTTCGGCCGTCAACGGCTGGCTGACGTCCATGCGCATATCCAGCGGCGCATCATGCGAATAGGAGAAGCCACGATCGGTTTCGTCGATCTGCAGGCTGGATAATCCCAGATCCATGAATACGGCGTCCACGCGTTCGATGTCTTGGTCCGCCAACACCT
>OLNQ01003502.1_pt1 | contig 12629 bp, 10 predicted proteins | sample 1672821 | NCBI WGS metagenome assembly OLNQ01 (sample SAMEA3136727, study PRJEB25190) | human gut metagenome | biome: human gut; feature: human-associated habitat; material: faeces | place: Austria | collected 2013 | reverse complement strand
AGGTAGCTGGTCGCTTCTCTCGCCATAGGTAAAGCCATATTGCAAGAGGCACTAGTAGCAATAATAGAAAGAAATAAGGATGAGCAAACGTCATGGCTCCACACCTCCTCCCTCTTCTACACTCTTCTCCTCCGTAGTCTCCGAAGGCCTTTGTGCCTCCCTTTGTGCCTCTATGAATGCTACAGAAGCAGAGAGCAAGCTAATATTCTCATCCGAGGCAGGCTGATACTTTGCAAACTTAGCCAAGTCGGCTGTCTCCAAGATCCTTATACATCTTATCTCGACCTACTTGCGACTTAAAGGCCTCTAATATCTCCGCACTAGTCATATCCAGTGTGGTGATACCATAGACACGGAAGATATAGCGACGCAGGATATCTGTGAGCCTAGTATAGTACTCCTTCACCCTATTCTGCTGCCAAAGCTCCTCACTCTTCAGGGACGCCACACTCTGTATCGCCTCCTCATAAGGGTCAAGTAGTGGCACCTCTTCACGTACCTCATCGACACTCTACTTTCGTTTCTTTAGATACCTCACTAGGAAGTACGTTGCCACGCCAAGTGCAATAATGGCCAAAATGATATAGAGATAAATAAGGTAGTCTTGCCAAACGAATGGGGGCTTCCACTGCCCCTTAATATCGGCGTATTGGTCGGGGTGCTCCAGATCCACGGGCACCGTATTCACCACCAAGCTCAATTGATCACCCGCAGTATATAATGAGTCGCCTACCAGTGCAGAAATATTTCTGAGCTGATAGTTGGCAGAGTCAAAGGAGGTGAGCACCACATCATAAATCAGCTCTTGTAGCCGATCATTGATCATAGTAGAATCCACCAACTGACTCTCTATGATCTCCACACCCGATACCAACGTATCCTCTGGCAGCACTAGCCGCATCATCTCCGAGCGAGGATAGACCACCTTCACATTGAGCTTCACCTGCTCACCGATCAAGATGGCCGACCGCTCCAATGTAGGGATAATGCGCACCTCCCCTCCATCCTCCATTGCCAAGAGAGAGAGAGGGGTAAGAAGTAGCGCCATCAGCCACCCTATACATTTTATATATATCCTATGTTTCACCGAATACTCTTATTAAATAGTCGTTGCAGTGCCGGCACATAATCCTGATTGGTCGGCATACTCACAAAGGTGATATCATACTTAGTGAGTGCCTCCCTCATCCGATTGGTGAGCCGCTCCCAGTAGCTACGATACATCTCACGAATCCGCTTGGACGAACTATCAATCATCGTCACCTCGCCACTCTCTGCATCCTGCACTCGTAGCAACCCCACATTGGGGAGCTCAGCCTCCTTCGGGTCAAAGACCTGCATCGCCAATACTTGGTGCTTACGGCTCACCACATTGAGGGTTGACTCATATTCACTCTCATCAATAAAGTCGGAGAGGATAAAGAGCGTACACTGCTTCTTCTGCACATTATTGGCAAAGATGAGTGCCTCAGATAAGTTGGTCCCTTTACCCTTAGGTTCCAGACGCAAAATCTCCGTGAGGAAATGATAGCTTCCGGAAACTGGCTCCCCGTCATAATCATTATACGAACTCATCACTCCTAGAGCACCCGCTTCCTGAATACCTTTACGGAAAGGCTCCAGATAAAGAGTCTTCATCTCACGCGGAGCCACGTGCGGGTCGGTACGTGTACCTCCATCACGTCCTCCAACCGGGATACTATAGACGGCAAAATGTTTCGGAGTGGCTGCCAGCCCTTCGGCTTGCAGACCGAGAATCATTTGTTTTCCCAATTCGCCTGCCAGATAAGGATCTTCGCCATAACTCTCTACTACCCGTCCCCAGCGCGGGTCTTGGGCAATGTCCAGAATCGGGGCGTAAATATTGGTATATCCGAGCGCTTTTGCCTCATCAGCAGTGACTTTCGCAATTTCTCGGATCAGTTTCTTGTTCCACGTGGCACCTTGTCCGCATTGGGCAGGAAACATGGTAGCCCGATTGTGGCACAATCCGCGTATTCCTTCATTGGTAAAGTCAACGGGAATGCCCAACCGTGTCTGTTCTACAAACCAGCGTTGTATTTCGTGGCGGTTCTTTACACTGTTGGCATACGGATAAGAAAGCTCGGAACCGAATTTACCCAATCCGTTCGCTTGTTCGTCAATATTCCCGATACCGTCTTTCCAGATTTCCTTTGACCATTCGGCAGTGGGCCATGCATCTTTCAATACCCGCCCCGAACCGTATAAAGTAGCCATTTGGCAGGTTTTCTCTTCCAGCGTCATTTGCGACAGCAAATCCGCAACACGGGCTTCAATAGGAGCGGCAGGGTCTTCGTATACGTCCTTGACTCCGTTCTTATTAAAGTCAATCCAATTCTTCTTGTATATGTCTTTTGTACTGCCGGCAAAGATGTTGCCGACAGACAGACACAAGGTAAGTCCACATACTAATTTTTTCATATCTATGGCTTTTCATCAGCTCGCAGGCCGAATACTTTTCCCGTCATCCGGTCTACCGGTACTTTCCATACTTTAACATTACGGACAGCCGGATCGGAGTAATTAAATTCATTATTCGTATAATGACACATGATAATGTCCAATGCGCCACGTTTTTCTTCCATGTCTTCAACGAACTCTACTTTTCCGCGACACATCGCACTTTCAGAACGCATACTGTAACTGCAAGCCACTTTTTCGTGCTGATAGACAAGCTTGTGTCCGAGACTAAAAGTGATACAGACATTATTATTGTGTTCCAACATTTCCACTTTACTGCCTTCGGGCCCGGAGTGGAGATAGATAATGCCGTCTTCATAACCGAAGTTCATCGGAACTACGTATGGATTACCTTCCATATCGACTATACCTACAAAACAAACGTCACAATGAAGAATAATAGACTCGATTCTTTGTTTGTCTTCGATGATAAAGGTTTTCATAATGGTTGTTAGCTTCCCCTTTGTGGTGAACTTATTTTTCTATTAATTCAAAATCCAATTGTTTCTTCTCAAGGTTGGCACGTGCTACGCGAACGGTAATAGCATCTCCCAGACTATATATCTTGTTTTTACGACGTCCGCGAAGGCAATAGTTCTTCTCGTCAAATTCGTAATAATCATCATCCAGATCGCGGATGGGCACCAAACCTTCACATTTATTTTCGTTCAGTTCTACGTAGAGTCCCCATTCGGTTACACCGGAGATTACGCCATCGTAAATCTGCCCCAAGCGTTCGCTCATAAATTCTACCTGTTTATATTTGATAGAAGCGCGTTCAGCGTTGGCAGCTATTTGCTCCATGTTCGAACTGTGGTCGCAGAGGTCTTCGTATTTGGCTTCTGATACGCTGCGTCCTCCGTTTATGTACTTCGTCAACAGACGATGTACCATCATATCCGGGAAACGGCGGATCGGTGAGGTGAAGTGAGTGTAATATTCGAATGCCAGTCCGTAGTGGCCGATGTTATGCGTAGAGTAACGCGCTTTCTGCATGGCACGGATAGAAACTGTTTCAATCAGATTCTCTTCTTTCTTACCATGAATATCGTCCAGAAGGTGGTTAATAGACTTTGAAATATCTGTTTTTGTACCGCTTGTACGTACTTTATAGCCGAAACGGGCGATGAACTGCGACAAGTTTTCCAGCTTTTCCGGGTCGGGCAGGTCGTGGATACGGTAAGGGAGCACTTTGGCTTTCTTATTCTTCGGCACACGTCCTACCTTTTCGGCTACGGTTCTGTTGGCAAGCAACATAAATTCTTCTACCAGCTTATTGGCGTCTTTTGACTCCTTAAAGTAAACGCTGATAGGTTTCCCTTTCTCATCGATCTCGAACTTCACTTCGTAACGGTCGAAGTTGATAGCTCCTGCTGAGAAACGTTTTTCGCGAAGTGCTTTGGCGATAGTATCCAGTGTGAGTACTTCTTCCTTGAAGTCTCCTTCTTTTGTCTCGATAATTTGCTGTGCCTCTTCGTAAGTAAAGCGGCGGTCGGAGTTGATAACCGTATGAACGATGCGTGAATCCTTGACTTCACCTTTTTCGGTAATATTGAAGATTACGGAGAAAGCCAGCTTTTCTTCATTCGGGCGGAGGGAACAGATGAAGTTACACAATCGTTCGGGAAGCATCGGAATGGTGCGGTCCACCAGATAGACGGAAGTGGCGCGTTTTTCTGCCTCTTTGTCAATGATTCCTCCTTCTTTCACGTAATGCGTCACATCGGCGATGTGTACACCTACTTCCCACAATCCTTCTTTCAATTTGCGGATAGAAAGTGCATCGTCGAAGTCTTTGGCATCTTTCGGGTCAATAGTGAAAGTGGTAACTTTGCGGAAGTCCTCACGTTTGGCAATCTCTTCGGCTGAAATTTCGGCGGGAATCTTGTCTGCCGCTGTCTCTACCGACTTCGGATAGACATAAGGCAAACCGAATTCGGCAAGAATGGCGTGCATCTCCGTAGTGTTTTCACCGGCTTTGCCAAGTATATCAATGACTTGTCCGATAGGATTTTTTGCCTTGTCCGGCCATTCGGTCACTTTCACAATCGCTTTGTCTCCGGTTTTACCACCTTTCAGCTTTTCTTTCGGGATAAAGATGTCATTGGCAAGTGTGCGGTTTTCCGTCACCAGAAAAGCATACGACTTGGCTACTTCCAGTGTACCGACAAATGTATCGTTGGCACGTTCCAGTATTTCTATTACTTCCCCTTCGGCATCCTTGTTTTTACGTTTGGCGTAGAAGGTGATCTTTACTTTGTCGTTGTTCATCGCATGGGCCGAGTTGCGTTCGGCCACAAAGATAGGATCGCCCCCTCCTTCGGGGATGAAGGAATTCTTTCCGTTACTTTTCCGTTGGAAGGTGCCGGTCATCTCTGTTCCATGATTGTTGAGACGGAACTTTCCCTTTTCTATTTCGCTGATATAGTCATCATCCAGCATTTCGTGAAGAATATCGACGCATAGCATTTTCTGCGGGTGAGTGGTGAGATGTAACTCTGAGAAAATATATTTCATGCTCAGCGTCTCGCTTTGTTTGGCATGGAAAAAGTCTATCAATAGCGCGGCTAACTGTTTTTTACTCATTCTCTTGCCGGCTTTCTTCTCTTTCTTTTCTTTCTTTTTCGCCATAATGTAGTCTTTTAAAAATATCTAGTTACAAAGATATAGGAATATTTTCCTTATCGAAACTTTGAGGAAAGAAAAATAACTTTGCAGTCTTGTATTTGATTTTCCGTAATAGGTCAGGTTGGTTCTGATAAGGTATATTACAAAGTTGGGGATAACTCATAATTTTATCGTTGTATGTAAGTTGTATTTAAAGGGTATCGGTTTTTTTCAACGGGTTGAGTGCGACAAATAATAATTGAGAAAAGCAAAATGGCTTTTGTTTTATATTTATTGTATCTTTGTGGCATTATCAAGAAAATGTTTAGTGAGGTACTTTTATTAATATTCACGCAGAACCTAGAGAGTAATAATGGAGAGTGTTTTAATTACGGGCGCAAGCGGTTTTATAGGAAGTTTCATCGTAGAGGAAGCGTTGAAACGAAGGTTTGGTGTGTGGGCAGGGATTCGTTCTACGAGCAGTAAGAAATATTTGAAAAACCGGAAGATTCATTTTCTGGAACTGGACTTTGCGCATCCTAATGAACTTCGTGCCCAACTCTCCGGGCATAAAGGTACTTATAACAAGTTTGATTATATCATTCATTGTGCCGGTGTCACCAAATGCTCTGACAAAAAGACTTTTGATTATGTCAATTATCTCCAGACTAAATATTTTATAGACACGCTGAAAGCGTTGAATATGGTTCCGAAGCAGTTTATATATATCAGCACGTTGAGTGTATTCGGTCCTGTACGTGAGAAGGATTATACTCCGATTGAGGCGGATGATACTCCGGCGCCCAATACGGCTTATGGGTTCAGTAAACTGAAAGCGGAACTGTATATTCAGAGTATTCCCGGTTTTCCTTATGTCATTTATCGTCCTACGGGAGTTTACGGACCTCGTGAAACAGATTATTTCCTTATGGCGAAATCTATTCAGAAGCATGTTGATTTCTCAGTGGGTTTCCGGCGTCAAGACCTTACTTTTGTTTATGTGAAAGACATTGTGCAAGCTATTTTCCTGGGAATAGAGAAAAATGTTACCCGTAGAACGTATTTCCTGACAGACGGGAATGTGTATAAGAGTCGTGTGTTTTCGGACCTGATACAAAAAGAATTGGGTAATCCGTTTGTTCTTCATCTGAAATGTCCGTTAATTGTGCTAAAAGTTATATCTTTGCTCGCTGAATTTATTGCTACACGTTCCGGAAAGAGCAGTACACTAAATTCGGATAAATATAAGATAATGAAACAACGCAATTGGCAATGTGACATCATCCCGACAATTAATGAACTGGGGTATGCGCCTGAATATGATTTGGAAAAGGGAGTCCATGAAACCATTGCCTGGTATAAAAACGAAGGATGGCTTTAGACTTATTTAAGCGAGTAGAAACCCGGAAAGGGTTGTTTGCTGTGGAGAAGATTACATTGATTTATAATCTGTTGACCTCCATTTTGATTCTATTCCTGTTTCAGCGAATGGATCATCCATGGCACATGTTGCTGGATAGGGCTATGATTGCTGTAATGACTTTTCTGTTGATGTATCTCTACCGGCTTGCTCCCTGTAAGTTTTCGGCGTTTGTACGCATCGTCATTCAGATGAGCCTGCTTTCTTACTGGTATCCGGATACTTTCGAGTTCAACCGGTTCTTTCCGAATCTGGATCATGTTTTCGCTATCACCGAACAGTTTATTTTTAATGGGCAACCTGCTATCTGGTTCTGTCATACGTTCCCGCATCTTCTGGTCAGTGAGGCGTTCAATATGGGATATTTCTTCTATTATCCGATGATGTTGATTGTGGCGTTATTCTATTTCATTTATAGGTTCGAGTGGTTTGAAAAGATGTCTTTTGTGCTTGTCACTTCCTTCTTTATCTATTATCTGATATATATATTCGTACCTGTTGCAGGACCTCAATTCTATTTTCCTGCCATTGGATTTGATAATGTTTCTAAAGGAATTTTTCCGGCTATCGGTGATTATTTCAATCATCATCAGGAATTGCTTCCCGGTCCGGGCTATCAGCATGGGTTCTTTTATAGTTTAGTGGAAGGCTCCCAACAAGTGGGCGAACGGCCTACGGCCGCATTTCCAAGTTCGCATGTCGGCATTTCTACCATTCTGATGATTATGGCATGGCGGGGCAGTAAGAAGCTGTTTGCTTGCCTGATACCTTTCTATATGCTGCTTTGTGGAGCTACTGTATATATTCAGGCTCATTATGTCATTGATGCTATTGTAGGCTTTTTCTCCGCATTCTTGTTGTATGTGGTGGTAACTTGGATGTTTAAAAAGTGGTTTGCGCAACCGATGTTCAAATAAAATAGCATTGCTCCATAATACTATCTTCAAGGATGCAATGCTATAAATATCGTATTTAATTTTTCGGGCTACTTTCTCTGTTGGTGAGTATTTCATTAAATATCTGAAACAGCTCCTCTTTGGTCTCGGCACGTAACATAGCGATGCGGGTGTCACGGAAATTAGGGATTCCTTTGAATAACGGGCTTGCAGCCAAGTGACGGCGCACGTGCAAGATACCTCTGCGTTCGTCGAGTAAGTTTACACTGTCAATCACTTCCTGGCGGAGGACTTCCATGCACCATTCAAAACTTAGTGGCGGCAGTTCCTCGCCTGTCTCCAGATAATGCTTCATCTCTTTAAATATCCATGGACGGCCGAAGCTGGCACGGCCTATCATAACAGCGTCCACTCCATAACGGTCGAAACACTCCTTGCAGCGTTGAGACGTTGTCACATCCCCGTTGCCGATGATCGGGATATGCATCCGCGGATTATTTTTTACTTCTCCTATCAGCGTCCAGTCTGCTTCTCCGGTGTACATTTGTGCACGGGTACGACCGTGTATGGTTAATGCGGCAATACCGCAATCCTGTAACTGTTCTGCCAGCTCTACGATAATTTTGTTGTTGGCGTCCCACCCCAGACGGGTTTTCACCGTTACAGGGATTTTTACCGCATCCACTACGGCACGGGTAATCTCCAGCATTTGAGGGATATTCTGCAACATTCCTGCTCCGGCACCCTTTCCGGCCACTCTTTTCACCGGGCATCCGAAGTTAATATCCAAAATATCAGGCTGTGCCTGTTCCACAATCTTTGCGGCTTCCACCATGGTTTCCGTATCTTTGCCGTATATCTGAATAGCGACGGGACGTTCTTCATCACTGATGTTTAACTTCTGCGCTGTCTTGCTGACAGCACGTATCAGTGCGTCACTCGATACAAATTCGGTATATACCATGTCCGCTCCGAACTTTTTGCACATCAGGCGGAAAGCTGGGTCGGTCACGTCTTCCATGGGAGCAAGCAGGATAGGATGTTTTCCCAAGTCTATATGGTTAATCTTCATATACGATTTTGTTATTTGCTATTTATGATTGAAGTAACTTCTTCTTTTCGCTGCAAAAATACGGAAAAAAGCCTACCTTTGTACGCATTCATTTGCTTAACTGATACAAATAAGTATATATTCTATGAGTCTTAGTTTGAAAGATTTTGAAATTATGGCTCCTGTAGGTTCGCGCGAATCTCTAGCTGCGGCCATTCAGGCAGGTGCCGATTCTATCTATTTCGGTATAGAAAACTTGAATATGCGTGCCCGTTCGGCTAATACGTTCACGATTGATGACTTGCGGGAAATAGCCCGCACGTGCGATGAGCACGGGATGAAAAGCTACCTGACGGTGAACACCATTATCTATGATAAAGATATTCCTTTAATGCATACGATTGTCGATGCGGCTAAGGAAGCGGGAATTTCGGCTGTGATTGCGGCTGATGTTGCAGTGATGGACTATGCCCGCCGGATAGGGCAGGAGGTGCATCTTTCCACCCAGCTGAATATCTCCAATGCAGAAGCGTTGAAATTCTATGCCCGGTTTGCCGATGTAGTGGTACTGGCCCGTGAATTGAATCTGGAACAGGTAGCGGAGATTTACCGGCAGATACAGGAAGAACATATCTGCGGTCCGAGTGGCGAACAGCTTCGTATTGAAATGTTCTGTCATGGTGCGCTCTGTATGGCTGTTTCGGGTAAATGCTATCTTTCTTTGCATGAGATGAACCATTCTGCCAACCGGGGTGCTTGTATGCAGGTGTGTCGTCGTTCTTATACCGTTCGTGATAAGGAAACGGATGTGGAATTGGATATTGATAACGAATATATCATGTCGCCGAAAGACCTGAAAACTATTCATTTTATGAATAAGATGTTGGATGCAGGTGTGCGTGTGTTCAAGATTGAAGGTCGTGCCCGTGGACCTGAGTATGTGCGCACAGTGGTGGAATGCTACAAAGAAGCTATCAAAGCCTATCTGGAAGATACCTTTACTGATGAAAAGATTGCAGCATGGGATGAACGCCTGAAGACCGTTTTCAACCGTGGTTTCTGGAACGGCTACTATCTCGGACAGCGTTTGGGAGAATGGACCCGCAATTATGGATCGGCGGCAACGGAACGTAAGATTTACGTGGGAAAAGGGATCAAATACTTCTCTAACATCGGAGTCTCCGAGTTTTTGGTTGAAGCTGCCGAGGTTAGCGTAGGCGACAAACTGTTGATTACAGGACCGACTACCGGCGCTGTTTTTATGACATTGGATGAAGCGCGTGTTGATCTGGAACCGGTGCAGACCGTAAAGAAAGGGCAGCATTTCTCTATGAAGTCGGATAAGATACGTCCGAGTGACAAACTGTATAAACTGGTATCTACCGAAGAACTGAAAAAGTTTAAAGGGCTGGATATCGAACAGAAAAGAGGCTAGCTCCGGTCATTATTCTCTAATCTTTAATTCACGATAAATGAACTATATCTATGAATTGGAAATGAAGGTGCGTGATTATGAATGCGACCTTCAAGGTATTGTCAATAATGCCAACTATCAGCATTATCTGGAACATACCCGGCATGAATTTCTGACCTCGGTCGGCGTTAGCTTTGCAGCGCTTCATGAGCAGGGAGTCGATCCCGTAGTAGCACGCATCAATATGGCTTTCAAAACTCCGTTGAAGAGTGGAGATGAATTTGTATCCAAGCTATATATGAAGAAAGAAGGCATTAAGTATGTGTTCTATCAGGATATTTTCCGGAAAAGTGATAATAAAGTAGTAGTGAAATCCACTGTTGAAACGGTATGTGTAGTAAATGGACGTTTGAGTGACAGCGAATTGTTTGATAACGTCTTTGCACCTTACCTGAAATGAATAGCTCCGAAGAAGAACAAATTTATAGTATTGCTTTGACAATGGTGCCCGGTATCGGGCATATTGGAGCGAAACATTTGATGGACGAGGCGGGAAGTGCCGGGTTCATATTCCATAACCGCGAGGCACTTCTTGAATGTGTTTCGGGAATAAGTCGGCGTGTAGTGAATGCGTTGGATTGCCCGCAAGCCATTGACCGTGCGAAGCAGGAATTTGATTTTGTTCAGAAGAATAATATTCGTTGCCTGACCATAACCGACGAGGAGTATCCTTCCCGATTGAGAGAGTGTGAGGATGCTCCCGTTGTTCTTTTCTTCAAAGGAAATACAGATTTGAATGCCCTCCGTGTCGTTAATATGGTAGGTACTCGTCATGCCACTGATTATGGAACCCGTATCTGTGCTTCTTTTTTGCACGATCTGAAAGTACTGTGCCCTGATGTCTTGGTAGTCAGTGGCTTGGCTTATGGAATCGATATAAACGCTCATCGTGCAGCATTAGCCAATCAGCTTTCTACGGTAGGAGTTCTTGCCCATGGCTTGGATCGCATCTATCCCTATGTGCATCGAAAGACAGCTATTGATATGCTTGATAATGGTGGGCTGTTAACTGAATTCTTGACCGGAACGAATCCCGACCGCCATAACTTTGTCAGCCGCAACCGTATCGTTGCCGGTATGTGTGACGCTACAATTGTTATTGAGTCTGCCGAGAAGGGTGGTTCGTTAATCACTGCCGAACTTGCCGAAGGCTATCACCGGGACTGCTTTGCTTTCCCGGGACGCCTGAATGATGAATATTCCAAAGGCTGTAACCAACTGATTCGGGATAATAAGGCTTCTTTACTTCTTTCGGCAGAAGATTTTGTATCGGCAATGGGTTGGGATATTGCTGCTCATCCGGCGAAAGTGGAAAATGTGCAACGCAGTCTTTTCCTTGACTTATCCGAGGACGAGCAAAAGGTGGTTGATATTCTGGAGAAACAAGGAGATTTACAGATTAATACATTAGTTGTTGAAGCAGATATTCCTGTACAGAAAATGAATGCAATTCTTTTCGAACTTGAAATGAAAGGTGTAATTCGTGTATTGGTGGGAGGAATGTATCAATTATTAGCTTAGTTTATCATAAACATAAAAAAAGGAGCAACGCTTTGCTCCAACCTTTGTTAACCTTAAATCTAATACTATGAAAAAAATCACATGACAAATGTAAGCCTTCATTGTATTTCTTCCAAATAATTCTGTTGCATTTGTTTCTCTTTTAAATTCTTTCACTGATTTTTACTGTTATCGGACACGATGTACTTCTATACCACTTTTTCGGAAGATAATTTTAGGTTTGTCGGAAGTAGTTCGACGATTTTCGAACCGGTCGAATCTGAAAGCAGATAAATAACTAATAATCATATTGTTGTGGTAGTATTTTCTATTTTGTTAATTTTTCAACAGCCCGAATGACTTGACAAACGCTTTTTTATGTTGTATCTTTGTAGGTATAATAACAACAATAAAACTACAATTTAAAACTTAAAAGTGAAATGAGAAGAATCTTAGCTTTTGCCGAACTTGCCGTGATGTACTTCCCCGGGTGTACTACCAGCAAGAACGCGGTACGTTGTCTCAGCCGATGGATTAAAGGTTGTAACCCGTTGGTCAAAGAACTTATGCCGACAGGGTATCTGCCCTACAATCATCGCTATCTGACGATGAAACAGTATAAGATTATAACAAAACATCTAGGTGATCCTTATGAGGATTAGGGTATAAATAACCCGACAAAGAGCTTAAGGCTGCAAACTTTTAGGAGTTTTGCAGCCTTTTTTGTTGCATAAATTCGGTCCAGAAGTGCTTAAATGCTATATGAAAGTTTATAATAAACTGTCGACCCGTTTATAATAAACGATGAAGGTTTTTATTATAAACTTAAGAATGGTTTTTGCACAAATGATAAACTATTTTCAATAGAAGATGAATGGGAAAGCATAGATTCTTTTTATTTGTCATTTTATAAAGTAACTTTTGGGGACAGTCGTTCGTATGAAAAAAGAATACAAGATATTCTTTATATTGGCAATCATAATATTATTCTAGGGTTTTGGGGGGCATTCACATAATTATTTTACGGATGCAATCGAAGAGTTTGTATTATCTATTTTAGATTTTTGTCAGTTAGACTTAACCGATTGAGAAATAAACTTTTAGCGAATTATTTGAGAAGTAGCGGTAACGAGTTTGCAACTGTACGAATTTCAGCGTTTTGCGTTGCTATGCTGTCAAATAACTCTTTCATTTGCAAAT
>OLNQ01003492.1_pt1 | contig 12645 bp, 19 predicted proteins | sample 1672821 | NCBI WGS metagenome assembly OLNQ01 (sample SAMEA3136727, study PRJEB25190) | human gut metagenome | biome: human gut; feature: human-associated habitat; material: faeces | place: Austria | collected 2013 | reverse complement strand
AATTAGGTGAAGAGGTTGAAATCGGAGTAACTTCTAATGCTTTTGGTGGTCTTAAGGGAGATATTGATTCCTGTGAAGATAGGATGAGATGTCTTAAGGAATTTTTTAAGGACAGATTAAATTACACTGTTATGGTTTTAGATGATGCATATGGGACAACTGTATTCGATGATGAATTTGATGCAATTGTTGTTAGTGAAGAAACTGAACCTGTAGCAGTTGAAATTAATGAAATTAGAGATTCTAAAGGAATGTCTCTCTTAGATATTGTTGTTGTTAGCTTTGTTTTAGCAGATGATGGTCATCCTATTTCGTCTACACGAATTAGGAGTGGTGAAATTAATAAAAAAGGAAATATTTTAAAATAGTATTTTATTATTGAATTAAATCGACATGTTTATATATGCAGTTCGACAATGTATTAATTGATATTAAAATATTATTTTTTCATAAAATAATTTTCATATCAAATTTGAGGTGGTTATATGGCAGTAAAAATAGATTCAGATCTTTGCGGTCACATTGAAAATTGTCCAGTACAAGGTTTATGTGTAAAGATTTGTGAACAAGGCGCTCTCATTGAAGAAGATGGCGATGTAACTATTGTCCCTGAAAAATGCGATGACTGTGACCTTTGTATTCAAAACTGTCCTAATCAAGCTATATCTAAAGCATGAGGGATTTTATGTTTAATGTTGAGAGGAGCGGGGAAGAAACCCGTAAGTTATCACATAACAATGATAGGTGTGTAGGTTGTGGAATTTGTACTGATGTATGTCCTACATCTTCTTTGAGATTAGGACCTATTGTACCGATTGCACGTGGTTTAATTGAAATGGATTTAGTTTCTGTAACTCCTAATACTTGTGTTTTATGCGGATTATGTTCTGTTGCATGTCCATTTGGTGCTTTATCATTAACCATTAACGGTAATGATATTAAAGAAACAGGAAATTATCCAGTATGGGAAGTTGAATCAGAAATTAATGATGATGATTGTATATACTGTGGAAGATGTTATTCTGTTTGTCCTAGAGACACTATCTTATTTAAAAGAGAGTTACCGTCTAGAGAAGATTTGGTTATTGGTGAAATCAGTGTCGATGAGGATAAATGTGTTTACTGTAGTATCTGTTCAGAAATGTGTCCTGCAGGAGCTATTAGTTTAACTAATAATCCTGAGTTCTCTAATGACAATCTTAATAATACTATTGAAGTAGATACTTCCAAATGTATTTATTGTGGTGTTTGTAAGAGGGCTTGTCCTCAAGATGCAATTAAAGCAGTATGTTCAACATGTATGCTTCAAGATCAAATTAAAGCTCCTGAAATTAATGGTACTGCATCCATTCTTAAGGATGGTTGTGTAAACTGTTCTTGGTGTAAAGAAGTTTGTCCTGTTGATACAATTAATGTAACCAAACCGTTTGAAGGAACTTTAAAACTGGTTGAAACAGATGAATCAACATGTAAAGGGGATGCCTGCCACGCATGTCAAGATGTTTGTCCATGTGATGCAGTAGAAATTATTGACAATAAGGCAGCTATTAATTTAGATTACTGTAATTTATGTGGTGCCTGTGTCAATGCATGTCCACAAAACATTAGGGAAGTCACAAGAACTTCAATGAAATTAAATAATATCAACTCCGAATCATGGAGAGATATTTTAACTTCTAATCTTTTAAGTTAGAAAGAGAGATTTTACACTCTCCTTTCTAAATTTTATTTATTAAAAAATTTCTTTCTTTTGTTATTACTGTTTTTAATTTGTTTTGAGTAGTGTCTGTTATGTTGGAGATATATGTTCCAATGAATAGAATTATTACAATCAGACCTCCAATTATTAAAATTAGTTCAGCACTGCTTTGTCCTTTGTTGTCTGTTTTCATTTTATCCTAATATGCTGTTGTTTTCACGAACAGTGGTTCTAACCTCTGATATATCATCTTTTACTTTTAATGTCGGAAATACCTCAAAAAACGGTTTACTCATTCCAGTGTAACAACTCCTGTCTTAACGTTTCCAATAATTCTTCTTCTTTTACTTTTTTGACAATTTCACCTTTCTTGATTAAAAGACCTTCTCCGCATCCTCCGGCAATTCCGATATCTGCTTCTTTTGCTTCTCCAGGTCCGTTTACCACACATCCCATAACAGCAACTTTTATATCCAGTGGAATATCCGCCACCATATCCTGCACCTGATTTGCGAGTCCGATCAGATCAATCTTGGTTCTTCCACAGGTCGGGCAGGATACTACTTCTATTCCACCCTTTCTAAGTCCCAGTGTCTTTAAGATCAGCTTGGCCGATTTGATCTCTTCTACCGGGTCTCCGGTAAGAGATACACGAATCGTATCTCCAATCCCCTGACTTAAGATCAGTCCGAGTCCGATCGATGATTTTATATTTCCTGCAAGTAATGTTCCTGACTCTGTAATACCGACATGCAGCGGGTATGGACATTGCGGTGCAAGCAATTCATGCGCTTTTACACACATCATGACATCTGAAGACTTAATACTGACCACCAGATTGTCATAGCCCATGTTCTCAATCATGTGTACCTTGTCAAGTGCACTTTCCACGATTCCCTCTGCAGTCACGCCACCATATTTTTCCAGAAGGTTCTTCTCCAGCGAACCACTGTTCACCCCGACACGGATCGGAATCTCATATTCTTTTGCGATCTGTTCAACGATGGCTACCACCGGACAGGCATCGGCATCCACATATATCTTCATAATACTTTTCCTCAAATACTTGTTAACAGAAAAACGCCACACATGTGACGTTTTTCCCTATTTATCTATTATCTACAGAACCTTCCATTGGCATCTTCTTGGCAATTATCTATCATTACGAACTAGAATGATCTCACCTTCGGTCTGTAGCGCATATCAGATACTGTATACACCGTTACAAATGCTTCCGGATCTTTCTGGACAATATAGTTCATGAGTTTCTGATATTCACTCTTATCTACAATCGTAATAATCTCTCTGTACTTCTGCATATTATAAGCACCCATCGCTTCATAGAATGTCGCTCCACTGTGCAGCTCATGTAAAATAAACTGTCGTACCTCTTCTTCGTATTTTGTAATAATGCAGACTCGTCTTTTTACATTCTGTCCAAAGATGAAATGATCCAGCACAATACCATTAAAATATGTGCCAAGCACACTTAACACTACCGCTTTTTTATCAAAGATCAAAGCAGACGAAAGTGCCACACACATTCCTGAAATTGACATAGCTTTGCCCAGTTCGATGTGAAGATACTTGTTCATGATCTTCGCTACGATATCCAGTCCACCGGATGACGCATTCATGTTGAATAAAATGCTAAGACCAATACTTACCACCAGAATATAACATAACACATCCAGCTCACTGCTGTTCGTCAGTGATTCAAAATCCGGAAATACATGTTCAAATACCGCCAGATACACTGGCAGCAAGATACTCGTATATACCGTCTTCGCCCCAAATTCTTTCCCGCAAGTTACAAATCCGATCAGCAATAAGACCACATTCAGGATCATCGTAACCGTTGACACATGCAATGGTACATAATGTGCGATAATAATCGCCAGTGCAGATATACTGCTGATCGAAGTCTGACTCGGAATCAGGAAGAAATACACTGCCGCGGCGATAATCCCCACTGCTATCGTCATGACGGCGGTTTCTTTTAACGTGTCTGATGTGAAACCTTTTTTCTTTTGTTTGTTCATTTTTTATTCCCCACTTTTGTAAATAGTTTTATCAATATTTATATTATATCTCTAATGTATCCTCGTAATAATTATTCTTTTTTCATCATATACATTTTTTTCCTTCCTGCTCCAGTCCGTATGACAGTCCCCTCATCAACCAGCTTTTTAAGTGCTGATTCTACTGAAGAACTTCCAAGGCTAGGGCAGGCAACCAATGCATCATGTTTTGAAAACTTTCCAAGCGTGTTTTCCGAATATGTCTTTACAATATCATATATATTCATCATTTAGTCCTACAAATCCTTGTATCATTTTATCTGCTTCAAACACATAGACTTCGGATTGTGACAGCATTTCTTTTACTAATTCATAATTACTTTTCCAGTATTGATTGGAAATAAAATAATGTGCTTTCAGATTTGTCTTTAACCATATGTCAGCGACTCTATCGATATCTCCGTTCAGCAACTTTCTAATCATAACAAATATTCTCCACAACTACATCCTTTATGCTTTTCTCTTTTTTCCATTCTATCACAAGCTCACCATTAATTATCAATTTTTTGATATTTTTTCTTTTCCCCCACTGTAAAACAGCCTCTGAGCGTTTCGTTATATAGAGGGATACAAATAAGGGCAAGATCCACCCATGTTTAACAGTAATGTCGTTTGCCATCCTGTTCTCCTATGGGATTTATCTTGATGGGGATTTCCCCATACCCTCTCAATAACAGACGTTTCACTTGTCTGTTGGTTCCACCTAAAGGTGTTCACAGCACTATTTCTAATATCGGAAGGGACAGCCGATATTGAAATACGTGGACTCCCGGCGGGAGGAATAGTCTCAGCGGAAGGAGGAGTATGAGAACAAAAACAAAAATATCTTCTTAGTGCAGCTTATCTCGCCAAGAAACTGAACTACAAACTACTATTCCATCTTCATAGGAAGAGATTCCATCATGTGAAAACTGTTCTGGATACTCTATATCACTAAGTTTCTCGTTTACATAATTATTAAAATTACGATATCTATTCTGTTCATTAAATTGTCCTGATTTCATCGAATTATATATTTCTTCAAGAATACAATATTTTTCATCTTCATACACCCAACAATAGTATTTTTGATTTTTTACAGACTCACATTGATATACCTGATTTAATGAATCCACATACGAAACAAATGCTTGATAATACATAAAGCATTCTTTATCAAAATTAATTTCTAAGTTAACTTCTCCCTTTCCTTCTGGATCCACATCATGTATATTCCATACTTTATCTATACCAGAGTATGCGTCAAAACATGAACAAATTACATGTTTGCTATCTTTTTGTGGGTAATACATCTGGTTTGTTGATGTATCCTTAATTGAACCCACATTATTTAATTGTACTTTTGCATGCTCGATTGTCTTTTTCCTAACATTCTTATTACAAGTCCCCTTACTTTCAAATAAAAATACTTTTTTTTGCCCATCAACTCCGATCCAATCTGGTGCCATTTTTCCATTCACCAACGTTCCTTTAAAACTCTTATCTGTAAAATGATATAATTTGTTAATGTTATATATTTCATTTGCAATAATTCTTGTTGCTAACATACCCATGGCAAAAGAAATTACATTTTTATATGAAGTTTCCGCAAATTCATACTCATCTGAAATTACATAAAACCCTTTTTCCTTTTTTACTGCCATTCTACACATTGATGAATAAAATTTTCTTGCATCTCGAGAAATCAGTTTTTTTCCGTAAAATCCATTTAAAATAGCATATTTACTAAAATCTCCTCTTGAAACGTTAAATGATCTATGTTTGGTTGCATTAGGATTTTTTGAATAATCATTCTCTGAATCAAAATATTCATAATTCACACTTTCCATCTATTTTCCTTCTCCTTATCAGATGTAAATTTTTTTGATATCATTTTATTAACTTATCATTTTTCTTCATTCTATCACAGCATCTATTCTTCCGCCATCAGTCTTTCAAACCAGCTATCCAATAGCAATGATAAATTGGCCTACATCTGGCAATTCTTGCAGCATTTCGTCCAGAGTTTTCTGTTTCACATATTTCTGCACATACACCCAACAGGCAAGTACTCTATGGAGCAATCACTCCGGAAGTACCGGCTTCCATCCTTCAGTTACATAATGATGTAACAATCGTTGCTGATGAAGCTGCACTGAGTGAGATTGATAAATAATATCTACTGGACACCGGACATTGCAGTGTAACTTATGAAACGCATTTAGCTTTTGTTAAAAAAGGGAAGCTGTGATACACATCCATATACCACAACTTCCCTATATTTTCATCTTCATTTAATTTTAATCAATTGTCCATTTAAGCAGCTGTTCTTTCACCTTTTCAAATATCTGCATTACAACTACTAACACAATTACCATAAAGATAAATCCAACCCAGGTATGCAAGATGATACACTCTACAATATGACGGATAATACAGAATACCAGGCCAATCTGTTTGCTGCCGATCTGCTGATTGAAGATGAGGAAATCGAAGATATGGTTCAGAACGAAGACCTGGATTATTTCGGACTCTGCAGTTCATTGAATGCGACTCCGGAACTAATGAGCTTTAAATTATACAGCCTGACAAAACGAGGCCAGGCTTATCATATGCCGATGGAGATTCAGAGTAATTTCCTGGCAAAATAATAAAGGATAAGTGTATTCTACAATAAGAAAACTATAGATTTATCTCACTGAAAGGGGGATTATTTATGTCAAAACATCATATAGAAAAGGTAACCTGCCCTTCCTGCCATCATGAGGGAGATTTTGAAGTCTGGGACAGCATTAATACTGTACTGGATCCTGCAATGAAAGAGAAGGTACTTAATCAGTCTATTTTCCTTTATACCTGCCCAAACTGTGGAGAGACCTTTCGTTTAAACTATCCTACACTCTATCACCAGATGGAAGATCTTGTCATGATTTATCTGGTTCCTGAATCAGAAGTAGAGAAGACATATGAAATGTTTTATGGAGAAAATGCTTTGGCTGATTATCGTACCGAAAAGTACTTATACCGGATTGTGACATCAGCAAATCAGCTCGTTGAAAAGATCCAGATCTTTGATGCAGGTAAAGATGACAGGGTAATGGAACTTGTTAAATTACTTGCGACAGATTCTATTCTCAAAAATGATCCCGATATAGAATTTGATGAACTGCGCTTTGCTGTCGACGACGACGGAACAAATATTCTTGTAATCATTAATAAGGGTGAGATTACTGGTGCAGTTGACATTGACAATATGTATGAATTTGCTTCTTCACACTGCAATGATTTCAAGGATCTCCGCGATGATGATGAAATAGTTATCAATAGGGAGTGGATCCTTAACAAACTTGCCGAAGCAGAAAACGAATAGTATATTTGGTGGCTACACCCCCAAGCCCCTGTAGAATAAATAACGCCAGTACTGGATATCAAATCCCGCACCGGCGTTATTTATTAAAATATTTTGTTTTTTAATCTTCAACACTCTCTACTGAAACTTCTTTTTTCTTCCTACTTTTACCAGAAATCATCTTGTGTCCTGTATAAATAGCCATAATCATGCAAAGCAAAGAACTTGCTGCAAAGTACTTATGGCCTTCTTTTGATCCCTTATAACCTGTATAAAAAGTTCCAAGCATTGTAATCAGTGCACCGATAGACCAATATTTATGTGATTTCATTCAGATACCTCCTGCCGTTTTTCTTAATCATATACCTTTTAAAAGATATATACAAACTGGTATTTTGAATCAATCGACAAGCAGCTCGGATCTTCCACTATAAATTCATACCTTCAGCAAATAGGATATGGCAATAAAAATATATCCGGAGATTTCTCTTCCTACTGGATGCAGTCATCCTTAAAGATTTCACCAGTAGAACAAGTTGAACTTTTGAAAAATTTATATCGAAACAACTTCAACTTTACTCCTGCTAATATTCATGCCGTCAAAAATTCCATCCATCTTACCGCCTCTGAAAATGGAGAATTTATGGAAAAACCGGAACCGGACGAGTGAACGGGCAGGATATAAATGGCTGGTTTATAGGTTTTATAGAAAGCCAAAATAATACATACTTTTTCTCCACAAATATTCAAAGCGAACAACGTGCAACTGGTAGTAAAGCATCAGATGGTGCTTTATCTACTCGTATTGATTCGTCACATAAATATAAGCATCTTCCAACGTTGCAGGAATTGACATACACTCCAATTCTGGCTGTATTTCAGAAATCACTCTTAACTGCAATCCCCCCTCAACATACTGTTTAGATGTAATACGATACTTCTGTTCCACTTCTCTTGCTTTTCTCTCATCAGGTACTTTGCAAATCCAGATTTTCCCCTGTGCTTCTTCTGTCAAATTCTTCATAGAACCCGCATACAGAAATCGACCTTTATGCATAATTGCAAGCTGATTGCAGGTGGCAGCTAAGTCTTCTACCACATGAGTTGAAAACAAAACCGTTCTGTTTTCAGAAAAATCTACTAACAAATTGCGGATGCGAATACGTTCCTCCGGATCTAAACCGGTAGTTGGCTCATCCACAATTAAAAATTCCGGTTCATTTAAAAGCGCCTGCACCAATCCTACCCGTCGCTTCATACCGCCTGATAACTGCTTCATTTTCTTCTTACGATGTTCTATAAGACTGGTCTTTTTCAAATAATAATCTATCCGCTTTCTACATTCTGCTTTCGGAACACCTGCCAGATCTCCCATATACTCCAAACACTCCTGAACCGTCAAATTAGGATACAGTTCAATTTCCTGTGGTAAATACCCTATCTTTCTTTGGATTTTTTCATAGTTTCCTTCGCTATACAAAATTCCGTCTAATGTAACCATTCCGTTTGTAGGTTTAAGCACAGTGGTCAAAACTCTCATCAAAGTTGTCTTTCCCGCTCCATTTTCTCCCAATAGTCCAAATATCCCATTTGGTATATCTAAATCTGCATGGTCGATTGCTGTGACACTATTCTTAAATCTTACCGTTAAATCCTCAATATGAATACTCATAAATTTACCCTCTCTTTCTTACGATCTTCGGCAATGCCAGTAACAAAATCAGTCCGATACAAATACACAAGCCTTTCCCATACAGCCATGTAATATCGGCAGTATTTTCTATATCTCTAAAAGAATAAGAAAACAGATTCCATGCTCCAAAAAGTTTATCTCCACCTGTGGAATTTGTTGCTACCCATATCAAAAGACTGCTTCCAATTCCCATCCACATATTGCGAAAAAGCATAGACAATGTATTAGCCAATATTCCCCAAAAGAAAATAGTTACTACAATCGCCCCAAAACAGGTAATAAACTGAAGTATTTCACTTTCTGTTACTGGATGTGTAATTGGTTTCTGAAACGCAAAAAACAATCCATATCCAAGAACAGCGAGCAGCAGCAAAAAAGTTCCCTGTATCATCAGTCTCTGTATAATAGAATAGATTCTCTTTTTTATCTGATACAGTCTCTGAACTTCGGAACGGTTGCTTGTAATTTCCTGCACATAAGTATCTGCACAAAAAACAGCAGTCAATATCGCAAAAGGCGGCTCTATGGATAGTCCTATTTCATACGTGAAAACAACTGCACGAATCACACTTAAAATTACAACAAAGGATACTGCATAAGCAATTTTATAAAATGGCAGAACAATCTTCATTTCCTTCTTCATTTATATTCGCCTCCGCTTCCAAATCTGTATCGAAATCAGTATAATTACTACCGATACAATAATAAGAAAACTTTGATTTAAGAGCGCCATCGGGGGCGGTGTCGTATCAAAAAGCTGCCCCGGAAATCGTACCATGATTGCCAAAGGTTTGCCCCAATATCCGTAAACTCCCTCTGCATTAGTTCCGCCCAAATTGGAATACACCATATAAAGAATCAAAAGTGGTACACCCGGAAGTGGATTTTTAAATATGAGTGAAATCAATGTATATATACTCACAATCATCAGCATATTAGGCAATATATAAAGTACCGTAGAAGCCACAAAATCCCATAGTCGCACTTCAAATCCACTATCCTTTGTATAGATGCGGCACAATACCCAAAACAGTATATTCAAAATAGTTAGCACAAGCAAACAAATTGTAAATCCTGCACTCACTTTTCCCATTACATACTTCCCGGCAGTCACAGGCTTTGTATGCAACAATTCATAAGTATGCTTTTTTGTATCTTGTAAAAATAAAACCGCCAACATAATAATTGCAAAAAACACCATATACAGACCCGCAAAATCAGCAAATTTTCTTGCGTAATAAAAAGAAAATGTCTTATCTTCCAATTTTTTATCTAGATATGCGTTGATTTCTTCTGCCGTTCCCTTATAATACGTACTGTCCTCGTATAAATACCTTGCCCCGTACCAGTCATATTCCTGCTCCAAATACGCATAGGCCTCTTTTAAATTCATGCTTTCCAGCTTTTCAATGACATTCTGTGCTTCTGAATCCGTCAATCCAAACACATCCGTTAATTTTATTTTTACCTTTTCATGCCATACCTCTCTGTGCTTTTCAGGCGTGGCTGGAATATAGCCCTCATACACTTCTCCTTCAACCGAAGTGTTGGACTGATCATTGATGATTTCCTCCCCCGTTGTAAGATAATGTGTGGTTAAATATGGACTTGTCGCATTAAACACACCATAAATCACAAGCAGAACACCTACCCAAAATAACGGTCGCTTTAGATAATTCCTAATCTCTCTTTTAAAAATAGCAATCATACGTATTCCTCCTTTCCTTCGTTATAGACATCATAAAATATAAATCACAACAAAAAGACAACAGCATAAAAAAATCGGACCGCTCATGCAATCCGATGAAATACTGCTGTTATTACAGCTCCACTCTGTTTTTCATTTTCTATCAATAACTGACCACCATGCTTTTCACAATACAATCTGCTGATATACATGCCCATTCCTGAATGTTTCAAACTGTCTTTCACATTTTGCTGATAAAAAAGCTCTGTTGCCTTTTGCTTATCTATTGTAAATCCCACTCCATCATCCTTTATTCTGATCTGTAATTCAGAACAGGTAAGAAACACTTCCATTTCCACTTTTGTCTTGGCGTAACGAAAGGCATTTGACAAAAGGTTTTCTATAACCTCTAAAATCACTTCCTTATCTCCTGAAAATTTTTCTTCTGTTTCCGAACATTCTAATTCATATAGCTTTCCAAATTTTTTCCTAAACACGTTCATCTCTGCCCGTACGTCTATTTCTACCTGTTTACTGGTAATTTCTTCTGCTACTAACTCCCTTGTATCTAAACTGCTCATCTTTCGCATAGTTTCCACAAAGATATCCATACGTTCAATCTGTTTTTTGCTTTCATTTACCATTTCTAAGGCTTGCTCCATATTTATCTCTTTCTTCGGAAGATATTCTGAAAGCATTTCCTGATACCCCTCCAGCACAGAGAGCGGAGAACGTATATCATGTGCAATGGCAGCCCGCAAAGCCTTTTCTTCCTCAAGCATTTTCCATAACTGTTGATTATTCTCTGCCAGCTGTCCTCTCATTCGTTCAAACTCTTTGCACAATCCGCCCATCTCATCTTCATTTTCATAAGTGATATGGAAATCTAAATTATTTCGACCAACTTGTCGGGAAGCCAGTTCTAATTCTTCGATAGGGCATTTCAGTTTATGCTTATAAAAAAGAAATACCGCTATAATACTCCCTGCAACAGATACGATAAGCACTGTAAATGTCTGAAGAAAATCACATATTTCCGATACATGATAATCAAATTCTTTCATTTCATAAGAATGTGGTCTCGGAACATCTGGCAAATACCTTCTACCATCCCCTTCAGCCATTTCAAAATATTCTTCTTGGTCTACATAATTCCACCAAATGTTGTTTTGTACTGTGCTTGCTATTCGCATAATTAGTGCTGAAAGATAAAAACTAATTATTAAACTAATTATCATATACAAAACAATGGTTTTCCTTAACGAAAGATTTTTTATTTTGCCCATTTATATCCCCTCCCCCATACCGTTGCAATATATTCGTGTTCCGAATACATTTTCATTTTCTTGCGGATTCTGCGAATCAACTCCGTAACCACCCGGCTGTCCCCTTCTGCATCATATCCGCCAATCTTCTCATAGATTCGTTCTTTATCAAATACCATTTCAGGGTTCATAGACAAAAATTCTATGATCTCATACTCTAATTTCGTAAGCTCTAAAGCATTCCCTTTAATATGTACACATTTACTGGCATAGTCAATCACTAATTCTCCATAAAACCTTTGTTCTTTTTTCCTATGTAAACGTTCTTCACGTTTCAAATGGGCAATAATTCTAGCATCTAATTCTTTCAAACTGAATGGTTTTAAAACATAATCATCACCACCAGACAACAATCCCATTACTCGATCCTGTTCTTCTACTTTTGCAGTCAAAAAAATAATCGGACAGGAAACCATATCTCTGATTCTTCTGCACACTTCAATTCCGTCCATTCCCGGCATATTTACGTCCAATAAAATAATATCGGGATTTGCACTTATCTTTTCCATTGCTTCTATGCCATTTTCTGCAATCATTACCGTATAATTCTTCAATGTAAAGTATTGATTCAGCATTTTTAGCAATTCTCTATCATCATCAACCATTAAAATTTTATAGTTCATAAATTTCACCTCTGGCTCTAATGTTATCTTTTCCTTATAGTATAGCTTATAAAAAACAACAAATAAACAACAATTCCTAAAAGGCAACAGCCTTTCTAAACTGCCGCCTTTTCTCCTTCATTTTATTTCCATTTTTGGGACAACATCATACAGGGTTGGTGCCTGATGACTTAATTTTACTCCATTTTCATTTGCATCTTTAAGCAGAT
>OLNQ01003489.1_pt1 | contig 12656 bp, 8 predicted proteins | sample 1672821 | NCBI WGS metagenome assembly OLNQ01 (sample SAMEA3136727, study PRJEB25190) | human gut metagenome | biome: human gut; feature: human-associated habitat; material: faeces | place: Austria | collected 2013 | reverse complement strand
CCGGACTTTACCGGCTGGACAGATGGAGATTTTGCCTCACCGACTGCATCACGACGTGTATCCGTCGGCCTCGCGGTCTTGGATGTTGACTGTTCACTCTTACCCTTGTTCTTGTTCTTCACAGGTTTGCTTTTCGAAGGTTTCGATGGCTTTGCAGCAACTGCTTTATCTGACTTGGGAGGCGTGAGAACCTGCCCCGAGGACTCGGAAGTCGTAGCCTTACCCTTTGTCACTTCGACTCCCGATCCATTAACGACATACTTATTGGAATTGTCTGTAAAAACTCCACACGCACTCAAGGCTGGCAGGAAAGCCATCAAAAGTGAACCACCTACCGAGAAATAAGTACGACGAATTCTGTTTTTATCCATAAAAATATTCTGTTTTCTGTTACAATTAACGTGAATTTCTACAAAAATAACAATTTCAGAACTATTTCTCCCTCCCTCACTTATATTTTTTGTACATTTGTGTTGATTATCCTTACTTTGATTCCCATGAAACACCATTTTCTCCGTTCCGCAGCACTCATCGCACTCGTCGCCGGCGGTATGCAGTTTTCACATGCATCAACACCTAAGGTGACAGTGGATCGACATGGCCGAATGATAAATTCCGAAACTGGCGCTGAAGTGAGTTACTACGGTACAAATTATACATTGCCATTCGCCCACGGATTTCGTGCCGCCAAGGCGCTCGGTATAGAAACCAGAGAAGCCATCGACCGCGACGTCTATCATATGAGCCGCATGGGCCTGAACGCTTTCCGCATGCATCTATGGGATGCTGAACTCGCCGACAGCGTCGGCAATCTTGTTAATAACGAGCATCTTGCCCTGCTTGATTATCTGATAGCGCAACTCGAGAAGCGGGGAATCGACATTATTCTGACCGCCCAGACCAATTTCGGCAACGGATATCCTGAAAAAAACATCGATACAGGGGCGTTTACGTACGACTTCGAGAAATGCAGGATTCACGAAGATGCGAGAGCCATAGCTGCACAGGAAAAATATATTTCCGCTCTCTCGAAACATAAGAATCCATATACCGGCATGACTTACGCCGACGACCCTTCCATAATTTCCATGGAAATCAACAATGAGCCATGCCATATGTCGTCCTCCCGGCAGGTAAAGGATTATATCAATACAATGGTCAAGGCGCTCCGACGTGCTGGCTGGGAGAAGCCCATTCTATATAATGTGAGTCACAACGGTAATGTAGTCGACGGATATTACGACGCTGACATCCAGGGCACCACATACCAGTGGTATCCCATCGGGCTTGTAGCGGGGCATGAGCGCAAAGGAAATTTTCTGCCATACGTGGCCGACTACAATATACCGTTTTCCGATCGCAAGCATTTCGACAGAATGGCGAAAGTAGTTTACGAATTCGATCCTGCCGATATGCTTGAAAGCTATCTTTTCCCTGCAGTTGCGCGCACATTCGCACGCAACGGATTCCAGTGGGCCACGCAATTCGCTTACGATCCCATTGATCTGGCCCGCTTCAACACTGAATATCAGACGCATTATCTGAATCTTGCCTACACGCCCCAGAAAGCTCTCGGCATGCGCATCGCTGCCCATGCGATGGCAAATACCCCTTATGAGCAGAATGCCAGACCGGTAAACTATCCTGTTGATTCCATTTTCAACGACATAACACTCAGTTACACCAATAATCTCGCATTACTTAATTCAACCGACGAATATATTCATACCAATTCCACCGATAAGATGCCGGTATCGCCCGATTCCCTGCAATCTATTGCCGGATACGGCTCGTCGCCGCTGGTAGAATATAGCGGAAGAGGGGCTTATTTCATAGACAAAATTCCCGGCACGGAAGTATGGAGGTTAGAAGTGCTTCCCGACGTATTCTATACTTCCGATCCATTCGGCAAGCCCTCACTGCGCCGTGAATTCGCTCATATCATCAATGCCACGCATCCGATGTCGCTCAAGCTCCCGAATCTTGGAGAATCTTTCGCGGCTCGGAAAATCAGTCCGGAAAGGGGTCAGATAATTCTTGCAAAAGAAGGAGCCATAAAAGTGAATCCTGGAGTCTATTTCGTGGGCAAGGATGAAGCGCAAATCGACCGTATCGCCACCGACAGCCGTCTGGGAGCCATCCGCGTTGATGAATATGTAATGCCACCGGTCAAACAACTGCCCGTGGCGGTTAATCATACTCCAGTCAAATATCTGGCAGCAGGAGATTCGCTCGTGATTCGGGCAGAGGCTATTGCGCCCACAATGCCAGACTCCCTTATAGTCTATCCCGATGATATCTCTTTCTGGCGAGAGAGCAATCGGCTGTACACCCTGCACAAAACAGCCCCATACACCTATGAAGCTACCATACCGGCCATCGACATTGCCGGACGTGATAAATTCCGCTATCGCATAGTAATGCCTGATGTAGAAGAAGTGGACTCTACTCATCTGGCCACATCATCCGATATTACGTTCCCGGGGGCACTCTCCGGCAATCCGCTCGATTGGGACAGTCCTGAGAGTGGAGATTATTATTCTGTAAAAATTCTCGACAAAACCGACCCCATTGTTCTGTTTGACGCATCGGAAGGCTTTGACGGCATGGAACTCAGCACAATTCCGGACACATGGGGTCGCGCCCGTACAAAAATACAGGAACGCCTTCCTGTAGCGACCGATGAACTGCAGGTGACCCTGAGCGCCGGTAGCGATTCTATAGCTCTCGTCCTGACTAAATTTGTCAAACCAACGCTTGCTACCCTCGCTGCGAATCTCAATAATAAAAGTCTAATTGTTAGATTCGGTGATGAAACTTCGGTAGATTCAGTCAAAGTGTCGGTTGTCAATTCCGACGGTGTAACATTCTCGACATCTATATCGCCGAGAGCCGGAGAAACCGTATCAATCAATCCGTCTGAGATGACAATTACCCCCACTCTGCTGGTGCCGGCGCCCTATCCTACTTTTTTGGGGCGTGAATACACTCCTGCGGGATATACGCGCGAACCGATGCTATCGGAGATCGAGAAAATACAAATTGTAGTACCAGCCGGCCCCTCTGAATTGCCACAGAACTTCTCTATTGTCGGGATATGGATTGAATAATGCCTTGCAGCAACCTACAGCCATTACAGAATATTAGGTTTACGCAGCAGGCATTTTAACCTAAATTAGATAATTTCGACAAAGTTCATTACGTTAATACAACGTAAAATACACTCAGCAATTTAACATAAATCCGCAATATATATCAATGGTCGTCCCCGACCCACAATAACACGACTAACCTACCAATGAAACTTACCTTTCTTAAGAATCTATTCTTTGCTTGCACTGCTTCAATAGCTCTCTGTGCCGGTTTTTCTTCCTGCGGTAACGATGAAGAGGAAGTTCCTCAGCCCGTAAACCCAGGTCCTGTTCCACCTACGCCTCCGGTCACTGACCCAGACGAGGCATTCGACAAAACTTTTGAATCGAAAGGTTTCGCCCGTGGAGCCGATATAAGCTGGGTAACCGAACTCGAGCAAAAAGGCTACCAATTCTATCCCCGTGGCAGCGAGACACCTAAAGAACTTACCAAGTTGCTACGAAATAATTGTGGCGTCAACGCAATCCGCCTACGTGTATGGGTGAATCCCACCGGCGGGTGGTGCGGTCTTAACGATGTAGTTGCAAAAGCTCGCCGAGCCAAAGACCTGCGCATGCGTGTGATGATTGACTTCCATCTTTCCAACTCATGGGCTGATCCAGGTAAACAGTATGCTCCTATTGAATGGGCGTCTTATACTCCCGAGCAGACTGCCAATGCCATATCCACACACGTAAATTCCACACTTCAAGCCCTTAAAAACGAAGGTGTAAACGTATGCTGGGTTCAGATTGGAAACGAAACAACTCCTGGAATGCTTCACGAACTCGGCGGCAAGATGGAAGGCTCCAACGCCGGCGAGTTCCCTCGCTATCTCAATGCCGGCTACGACGCTGTTAAAGCGGTTTATCCGGATGCTCAGGTCATTGTGCATCTCGACAAAGGTCAGGATGCAGCCACCTACAATTGGTTCTTTGATCTGCTCAATGCCAACGGAGGCCGGTACGATATGATTGGAATGTCGCTCTATCCAGAAATTGAAACGGGCTCCGGTTCCTCATGGAAGGTATCACTCGACAACAAAGCAATCGACGATTGCATCGCCAACATCAAGGCCCTGAACACGAAGTACGGCAAAAAAATCATTATGTCGGAAATCGGATTCCATTACACCAACTATCGCGGTGGATCCGCTACCCTCACCAAATTTTTGAAAGAGTTTTCTTCCGGCAATGTGCTTGATGGCATATTTTACTGGGAACCTGAAGCACCCGAACAGGAAGGCTATAAGAAAGGCGCGTTCGACAACAACCGTCCAACAGCCCTCTTCGATGCATTCCTCGAGAAGCAACTTACCCCCGTTCAACCATGACCTGCGGAGAAAAACTAAAGAACACATAACTACAACATCATAGTATCTTCAATTCATGAAAAACAACCTTTTTCTCGTCGCACCGACCTGCTTAGCTATTCTGGCGATTGCCGGAATGCAGGATGCGTCTGCGCGAACCGAGACCACACTCTCCTCAGGATGGCGTTTCGCAAAAATCGACAGTCTTGGTAAACAGGCGGCCTGGCAAAATGTACGCGTTCCTCACGACTGGGCCGTCCATGAGCCTTTCGACCGCAGCCATGACCTGCAGACAGTAGCTGTGGAACAGAATGGTGAAACCGAAAAAACCGAAAAGACAGGCCGCACGGGTGGTCTGCCATATATGGGCAAAGGCGTTTATACCACCGACTTTCAGGTAGCCGATACTACCGGTCAGGTTTACACCCTGGTATTCGACGGTGCGATGAGCAATCCATCCGTTGAAGTCAACGGCACCAGTGTTGGCGGATGGGCATACGGATATAACTCATTCTTCCTCAATCTCCCTCAAGGCGTTATTCGCCCCGGCAACAACACAATACGCGTAGCTCTGGAGAACAAACCGCAGTCGTCGCGCTGGTATCCCGGTGCGGGACTATATCGCAACGTTCATCTGGTCGCCACTTCCAAAATTCACATCCCTGTGTGGGGGACCTATCTCACAACCCCCTATGTCACCGCTGACGAAGCATCCATACACCTTACAATGGATATAGAAGGCGCTACCAAAGGTCAGGCTGTAGAAGTAAAGACCGACATAATCGACCCATCAGGTAAAACAGTTGCTACAAACAACACCCTGTATCATAGTCACGGACAACCTTTCAACCAGAACTTCCTTGTTGCGAAACCCATGTTGTGGGATACCGAGACTCCGAATCTCTACAGTGCACGCACCACTCTCAGCGTCGACGGGAAGGCTGTTGACGAATATACAACCAGATTCGGCATCCGCTCTATAGAGTACATCCCCGAAAAGGGATTCTTCCTCAACGGAAAATACACCAAATTCAAAGGGGTCTGCAACCACCACGACCTCGGGCCTCTGGGAGCAGCCGTCAACCGCGCTGCCCTCCGCCATCAGATCGAACTGCTGAAGGACATGGGAGCCAACGCCATCCGCACCTCCCACAACATGCCGGCGCCTGAACTTGTCGAGCTCTGCGACGAGATGGGAATGATGCTTATGGTCGAGCCTTTCGACGACTGGGGTTTCCGCCCCAAAAGCCCCAACGGATATGGTTCGATTTTCGGCGAATGGGCCGAGAAAGACATGGTCAACATGATCCGGCACTATCGCAACGCCCCCTCTGTTGTGATGTGGAGTATCGGCAATGAGGTGCCTAGCCAATGGGGCCCGGACGGAGTGCAGGAACTCCAGATGCTTCTCGACATAGCACATCGTGAAGATCCGACTCGCCCCGTAACCTGCGGCATGGACCAGATCGGAGCAGTGCTCGACAACGGTTTTGCCGCCGCACTCGACATCCCCGGCTTCAACTACAAGCCCCAATACTACGTCAAGGCCTACAACGTGCTTCCGCAGCGGTTGATTCTCGGTACCGAGACGGCTTCTACCGTATCTTCACGCGGAACGTATATCTTCCCGATGGAACTGAAAGCCAATGCAGTCCACGACAATCATCAGTCGTCGAGCTACGATACGGAATTCTGCTACTGGAGCAATATCCCCGACCTGGATTTCGCCATGGACGACGACTATCCCTGGATGATCGGACAGTTTGTATGGACCGGCTTCGATTATCTCGGCGAGCCTTCTCCCTACGATACCGACGCATGGCCCAACCATTCAAGCGTGTTTGGCATAATTGACCTCGCATCCATTCCCAAAGACCGGTATTATCTCTACCGCTCGCAGTGGAACAAGAAGGATGCAACTCTGCACCTTCTCCCCCACTGGACGTGGCCAGGCCGCGAAGGAAAGGTTACCCCTGTCGTAGCCTATACGTCCTACCCGTCGGCAGAGTTGTTTGTAAACGGCAAATCCATGGGACGCAAGACCAAGGCATCGGCCACTCCACTCGATTATACGAAAGTAGCCGAAAAGCCCTATTGGGAACGTGCGAGCGTACAGGATATCCAGGCCCACAATGATTCGCTTGCTATGGAACGTTACCGTCTCATATGGGACGATGTGGTTTACCAGCCCGGCGAACTGAAAGTCGTAGCATTCGACGAAGCCGGAAATCCGGCTAAGGAACTTGTGGTCGCCACTGCAGGGAAGGCTCACCACATAGTGCTGACGCCAAACCGTACCGAAATATCCGCCGATGGCAATGACCTCGTCTACGTTACAGTTCAGGTCGCCGACAAAAACGGCAATATCGTACCGACCGACACCCGCATGGTTTCATTCAAGGTGAGCGGCGCTGCCGAATTCCTGGCTACCGCCAACGGGGATCCGACCTGTCTGCTCAGTTTCGACGATCCCAAGATGAAATTATTCAGCGGGGCGGCCACCGCCATTCTGCGGGCGGCATCCACTCCCGGGCTCGCTACGCTCACGGTAACTGCCCCCGGGGTTAAATCCGCTACAATTTCTATCGATGTGAAATAACAGCACTCATCGCCATCTTTTCCTGCATCTAATGTTCAAAACCGGAATTTGTCAGCTTTTTGACGAATTCCGGTTGTTTTTTGAGTCCGAATTCTTCGGTTATTAATCAGTTTTTATTTAAATTTGTGAGTAGAAAAGAATCCTCAAATCTAAAATTACCCCACTATGGAAATGGAACAAAAAATCAAGAAAGTGTTCAAGGAAAAATTCGGTACAGAAGGCACACTCTATGCCTCGGCCGGTCGTATCAACCTGATTGGTGAACACACCGATTATAACGGCGGATACGTTTTCCCTGGCGCAATCGATAAAGTCATCATGGCTGAAATCCGCCCCAACGAAACAAATAAGGTGCGTGTTTTCTCAATCGACATCGACGAATATGCCGAATTCGGCCTCAATGAAGAAGACGCTCCCAAGCAGCAGTGGGCACGCTATATATTCGGCATTTGCCGTGAAATAATCAAACGCGGCGGCTCCGTGAAAGGCTTCGACGCCGTGTTTGCCGGTAATGTTCCCATCGGCGCCGGCCTTAGCTCGTCGGCCGCTCTTGAAAGCTGCTTCGCTTTCGCTCTTAACGACCTCTTCAACGGCAACACCATTGACAAATTCGAACTCGCCCGCATCGGCCAGTCGACCGAACACAACTATTGCGGCGTGAACTGCGGTATCATGGACCAGTTCGCATCCGTCTTCGGCAAGAAAGACCATCTGATGCGTCTCGACTGCCGTTCGATGGAATTTGAATATTTCCCCTTCAACATCGACGGTTACACCCTTGTGCTTCTCGACTCCAAAGTTAAGCACGCCCTTGTAGACTCCCCCTACAACAAACGCCGCCAATCGTGCGAACGCGTTGCTCAGCGCCTCGGCATCGAGACTCTCCGTGACGCAACCATGGAGATGCTCGACAAAGTAAAATCCGACATCACCGCTGAAGACTATTCTCGCGCGAAATTCGTGATTGAAGAGAAACAGCGTGTGCTCGACGTTTGCGACGCCCTCCAGCGCGGCGACTGCAAGACCGTCGGCAAAAAGATGTATGAGACCCACGAAGGTCTTTCCAAAGACTACGAGGTTTCGTGCGTAGAGCTCGACTACCTCAACGACATCGCCAAGGAGTGCGGCGTTACCGGCTCACGAATCATGGGCGGCGGTTTCGGCGGCGGTTTCGATTTCGGCGATCTGGGGGACATCTTCGGCAGCTTCTTCGGCGGCTTCGGCGGCCAGCAGCAGCGCCGCAACGGCCCTCAGCGGGGCGAGAGCATCCGGGTCAGCGTATCCCTGAGCTTTACGGAGGCCGCCTTCGGCTGCGAAAAGGAGCTGACGGTGGAGCGCATGGAGCAGTGCGCCACCTGTAAGGGCAGCGGCTGCGCCCCCGGCACCACGCCGGAGGTCTGCCCGGACTGCAAGGGCACCGGCAGCGTGCGCACCACGCAGCGCACCCCGTTCGGCATGGTGCAGACCAGCGGCGCGTGCAAGAAGTGCGGCGGCCGAGGCAAGATCATCCACCAGCCGTGTCCGCGCTGCGGCGGCCGCGGCGCCGTGCGCAAGAATCAGACCATCAAGGTCAAGATCCCGGCCGGCATCGACGACGGGCAGACGCTGAATCTGCGCGGCAAGGGCAATGCCGGGCTTGACGGCGGACCGGCGGGCGATCTGCTCATCACGGTCTTTGTCAAGCCGCACCCGCTCTTCGAGCGCGACGGCAACTCCGTGCTCATGGAGATGCCGGTGTCGTTTGCACAGGCGGCGCTCGGCGCCGAGATCGAGGTGCCGACCATCGACGGCCGCGTCAAGCTCACCATCCCTGAGGGGACGCAGCCGGGCAGCGTGTTCCGTCTGCGCGGCAAAGGCATCCCGTACCTGCAGAGCAAGGGCGGCGGCCGCGGCGACCAGTTCGTCACGATCACGGTCACGGTGCCGAAGAACATGACATCCGAGCAGAAGGAGCGCCTGCGCGCCTATGCCGAGGCGATGAACGAATCGGTCAGCGAGGGCCGCAGCGGCATCTTCGGCAATAAGAAAAAGCGCTGAATAAAAACATAGCAAAGCCAGCCACGGCCTTCGCTGCGGCTGGCTTTTCTGCGCGCTTGCGGGGTCTGCGCTGCCGTCGAAAGCCTGCCCCTTGAGGGGAAGGCGGCGCGGCGGCACGCCGCGACGGATGAGGTGTCATTTGACACGCACCGTATTACCGGTGCCACCGGAGGAAACCACAGCACTTCCGCCGCATTCGACACAGTTCCGGCCAAGAGAATGCAGAAACGGAATTGACATGGTGCGTATCATCAGGAAACACCTCATCCGCCTCGCTATGCCCGGTGCCAAGGCACGCTCACCCCTACTGCGCCAGCCGCGGGATGTCTCCCACGCCGTCGAGCACGACGCTCGGCCGGTAGGCAAACTCGTCCAATGTCGCGCGCGTGGACACGCCGCTGAGCACGAGCACGGTGGACATGCCGCTCTCCATGCCGGAGATAACGTCGGTGTCCATGCGGTCGCCGATCATGACGGCCTCGCCCGAGTGGCAGCCGAGCATGCGCAGGCCGGTGCGCATCATGAGCGGGTTCGGCTTGCCGCAGAAATACGCCTGCTTGCCGGTGGCGATCTCGACCGGGGCGATGAGCGCGCGGCACGCGGGGGCGATACCCTCGTCCGTCGGACCGCAGGTGTCGGAGTTCGCGCCGATGAGCTTCGCGCCCGCGAGTACGAGATTCGTCGCCTTCGTGAGTGTGTCGAGCGAGTAGGCCCGTGCCTCGCCGATGACGACGTAGTCGGGGTTGACGTCGTTCATGGTGATGCCGCGGTCATACAGCGCGTTGAGCAGCCCCGCCTCGCCGAGCGCGTACACCGAGCACCCGGGCGTCTGGTCGGCCAGAAAGGCCGCCGTGGCCAGCGCGCTGGTGTAAAAGTGCTCCTCCGGCACGTCGAGCCCCATGCGCCCGAGCTTCTGGTGCAACTCGCGCGGGGTCATGCCGCTGTTGTTGGTCAAAAACAGATACTCCTTGTGCGTGTCCTGCAGCCAGTGGATGAACTCCGCCGCGCCGGGCAGGATGTGGTTGCCGTGATAGATCACGCCGTCCATATCGCACAGGAAGCCTTTTTTCGCGTTGAAATCGATCATTTCCATGTCCGTTCTCCTTATCCTTGCTTCTGCTCTCAGCTTACCACGCATCCCACCGCCGGGCAAGCGGCAGGCGCGTCAAATTCGCGTAAAGTCACAGGTCCAGCCGCAGGAAGATCGTCGTGTCCAGCGGGCTGTCGTTGTAGGGCGGGATGTCGTAAAATCCGAGCGCGCGGTACATTTTGATCGCGCTCGTGAGAAACGGCAGCGTGTCGAGCAGCATGACCGTGTAGCCGATGGCGCGGGCATCATCGAGAATGCGCTGCATCATCACCCTGGCGATGCCCCGGCCGCGAAACGCGGGACGCACGTACAGCCGCTTGAGCTCGCACGTCGTGCCGTCCAGCCGGCGCAGCGCGATGCACCCGGCCGGCTGCCCATCGCACCATGCAACGTAGAGCCGCCCGTCCGGCATGCCATACTTTTTCGTCAGGTCGGCGACCTCGGCGTCGTAATGCTGCAGGTCGAGATAGACCTGAAAATGCGGGTCGTTCTCGACGAGCATGTGCGTGTACTCTGCAAACAGCTCCCGCACCGCCTCCGGTGTGTCATAGCCCAATTTCAGCTCCATGGGAAGCACCTCCCTGTCCTGATCTCGAAAGGCACAAGGGGCGTCAATGCCCCCTGTGCTTTTCTTTCCGCTTCGTCTGCCGCAGCTGAAACTGCCGCGCCTGCTCACACTCCCGCTCGGCACGGGTCTGCACCCAGCGCGCAGCCTTGCCCTGCTCGCGCTGGAGCCCGAGCGCCTGCTGTGCCTTGGTGCCGATGCCGGCGGGTGTGAGCGCGCGGCAGATCTCCCGCTGCACGCGCTTGGGATTGCGGTGCCGCTCAGCCGTCGTCTCCGCCGCCAGCGCTAGGCTGAAGCGCAGCCGGTGCCAGTTGGCGAGCACGAAGGCATAGACCTCCTGCTCGCGCGGCTCGGCGCCGAACACGATCCTGCACACCGCGTACTGTCCGTCCTCCTCGCGCTCGCAGAGCCCGATCCAGAACGGCGGCTCAAATAAAACCGTGAGCCGAACCATACGTGTCCCCATCGAAACGCCTCCTTTTCGTGAAATCCCGCAAGGAACGGACAACCAAGGAGGCAGGTTACTGACAGCGTCGCCGCTGCTCCCGGACTACCTACCGGGACGTGTTTTTATCCTTGCGCTTCCATTTTACCGCATTTGTGCCCCGCGTCAAGCCCCCGCGAAAAAGCGCGGTGCGGGGCATTGACGCGCGCGGACAAAGCGGCTAAACTAGACCTCAGTTTCTTTTCTCGGAGGCGCCTATGAAAACGACAACCACTCCCACCGGCACCGGCCGCGCGCGGCTGGGTCTGATCGTGTCCATGACCGTGTTCGGCACGATCGGCCTGTTCGTGCGCCGGATCGAGATCACGTCGGCCGAGCTCGCGCTCTGCCGCGCGGGGCTCGCAGCCGTGTTTCTGCTGCTGTCTTTTCTCGTCACGCGCAGACGGCTGTGCCTGAGCGAAATCAAAAAGTCGCTCTGGCTGCTGCTGGCCTCGGGCGCGGCCATGGGCATCAACTGGATGCTGCTGTTCGAGGCGTACAAGTACACGACCATATCCTTGGCCACGCTCAGCTACTATCTCGCACCCGTGCTCGTCACGGCGCTGTGCCCGCTGCTGTTTCATGAGAAAATGACGCGCGCGCAGTTCGTCTGCTTTCTCATGTCCACGCTCGGCGTCGCACTCATCATCGGCTCCGGCGGCGTACAGGGCAGCGGGTCGGATGTGCGCGGCATTCTCTTCGGCGTGAGCGCCGCGGTGTTTTATGCCGCCGTCATCCTGCTCAACAAATACATCACCGGCGTCCCGGCGCTCGAGCGCACGTTCGTGCAGTTTCTCGCGGCCATTCTGGTGCTCACGCCGTATGTCGCGCTCACGTCGGGCTTTCACCCGGGCGTGATGTCCACGACCGGGTGGGTGAATCTGCTCATCGTCGGTCTCGTGCACACGGGCCTGACATACTGCATGTATTTCTCCGCCATCCGGGCGCTGCCGGGGCAGGAGTCGTCGCTGCTGAGCTATATCGACCCCATCGTGTCCGTGCTCGTGTCGGTGCTGCTGCTCGGCGAGCCGCTCGCCCCGGTGCAGATCGTCGGCATCGTGCTGTTTCTCGGCTTTGCCATCGTAAACGAGCTCACGCACAAGAGCGCGCAGACATAAAAACAGAAAAAAGCCCCACCGGCCTGTGATTTTCGCAGGCCGGTGGGATTTTCGTGCGGTCGCATCCGGCTCACACCGGGTCATTGCCTTCGTTCGCACCCAGATAGGCCGTAATGTTCATAACCAGTTTCCTCCCCGTGTGTGCACAGCACCTTGTCACAGGCTATGCTGCGGACAGCACGCTTTTTTCTTCATCTTTCCCCATGCGCTTCCGTCCGCTCCCAAAGCAAGATTTGACTTCCCGCTCATGTTTTTATCATACTACGACCGCCCGCGGCCGGAAAGGCCGCAGACGCAAAAAACACCCCGCTCACGGCGG
>OLNQ01003483.1_pt1 | contig 12678 bp, 10 predicted proteins | sample 1672821 | NCBI WGS metagenome assembly OLNQ01 (sample SAMEA3136727, study PRJEB25190) | human gut metagenome | biome: human gut; feature: human-associated habitat; material: faeces | place: Austria | collected 2013 | reverse complement strand
TATATAAGAAGACACCGATCATCCTCGGAGGGATCGAGGCAAGTCTCAGACGACTGGCACATTATGATTACTGGTCAGACAAATTAAAACGTTCGATCCTGCTGGATTCCGGTGCAGATCTGATATCTTATGGAATGGGAGAACATTCGATCATTGAGATCGCAGAAGCTCTGGACAGCGGTATTGCGGTCAGTGATATCACATTTATCGCTGGAACGGTTTATAAGACGAAGAGTCTGGACAGTGTCTATGACGCGGAGATTCTTCCGGGATACGAAGATATGAAGCAGGATAAGCTGGAGTATGCAAGAAGCTTTTATACACAGTACTGCAATACCGATCCATTTGCCGGGAAAAGGCTGGTAGAGCCATATAATGATCATCTGTATGTAGTACAGAATCCACCGGCACTTCCGCTTTCGGAAGGGGAAATGGACGATGTCTACGGACTGCCTTATATGCGGACCTACCATCCTTCTTATGAGAAGGACGGCGGCGTACCTGCAATCTCAGAGGTCAAGTTCAGTCTGATCAGCAACCGTGGCTGCTTCGGCGGCTGCAGCTTCTGTGCACTTACTTTCCATCAGGGAAGGATCATGCAGGTGAGAAGCCACGAGTCGCTGTTAGATGAGGCGAAGATGATTACGCAGGAAAAGGACTTCAAAGGCTATATCCACGACGTAGGAGGTCCGACGGCGAACTTCCGCCAGCCATCCTGCGAAAAACAGCTTACACGTGGCGTGTGTAAGAACCGCCAGTGCCTGTTCCCGAAGCCGTGTCCGAATCTGAAAGTAGATCACAGAGACTATATCAAACTTCTGAAAGAACTGCGTGACATTCCAAAAGTGAAGAAGGTATTCATCCGTTCGGGAATCCGGTTCGATTATGTTGTTGCGGATAAAAGTGATGCATTTCTGGAGGAACTCTGCCGTTATCATGTAAGCGGACAGTTAAAGGTTGCACCGGAGCATGTATCGGATGATGTTCTTACACTGATGGGAAAACCAGAGAACAGTGTATATCAGGAATTTGTGAAAAAGTACAATAAGATGAATCAGAAGATCCACAAAGATCAGTATCTTGTGCCGTATCTGATGTCTTCACATCCGGGATCCAGAATGAAAGATGCGGTAGAACTAGCAGAGCATATCCGGGATCTTGGATATATGCCGGAACAGGTACAGGATTTTTATCCGACACCGTCAACGATCTCGACGTGTATGTATTATACAGGCGTGGATCCAAGAACGATGCAGCCGGTCTATGTGCCGAAGAATCCGCATGAAAAGGCAATGCAGAGAGCTCTGATCCAGTACCGGGATCCGAAGAATTATGATCTGGTCATGGAGGCTCTGAAGAAGGCACACCGCATGGATCTGGTAGGATTTGATAAACACTGTCTGATACGCCCGAGAAAATTCGAAGGCAGATCACAGCAGAAAGTACCGGGACAGAAAACGCAGAATCAGAAGTCTTCCGGAAAACCGGGACGGAATGACCGTGGGAAAAACAAAAACGAGCATTCCAGAAGAAATACTGTGCAAAGTGACAGACAGAACAGCAGACAGAATACAGGAACGGATAGAAGCAGACAGAAAAAGAAATCGATCCGGAATGTGCATAAGAAGAAATAACAGCAAGAGAAATAGCATAAAGGGAAAATGATGAAAAACCGGCAGCCGGATGGATGTAGAGAGGTGTTAAAGTTGAAAATAGCGATCGTTACAGGAGCATCGTCGGGAATGGGCAGGGAATTTGCGCTTCAGATCCCGCAGCTGTATAAGAACCTGGATGAATTATGGGTAGTGGCAAGACGGACAGACCGTCTGAAAAATCTGCAGGAACAGGTAAAGATCCCGGTCAGGATCTTCGACGGGGATATGCAGAGAGACTATATTTTCGAAAAACTGCAAAGAGAACTGGATCGCCGGCAGGCAGATGTAAGGATGCTTGTAAATGCGGCAGGATATGGAAAGATCGGTAACGTCAGTGACATTGATCTGAAAGAACAGTGTGGCATGGTTGATCTGAATTGTACAGCACTCACCAGAATGACAGGAATCTGCCTGCCATATCTGTCGAAAGGCAGCCGGATTGTCAATCTGGCTTCGGCAGCTTCGTTCTGTGCACAGCCGGGATTCTGTGTATATGCGGCTTCCAAAGCATATGTACTGCGTTTTTCACAGGGACTGGCAGCAGAATTGAAGAAACGGGGAATCCTGGTAACGGCAGTGTGTCCGGGACCGGTACGTACAGAATTCTTTGACCGGGCCGGTGCGCTTGCGGCAAGTGAAAAAGAAGCACTCTGTGCCGAACCGGAAGCGGTGGTGACACAGGCACTTACAGACAGCGTGCGTGGAAGATGCGTTTCGGTATATGGAGCAGCAATGAAAGGTTCCAGAATCCTTTCCAAGATCCTTCCGGATCGCCTGCTTGTATGGGGGATGATGAAGATCAACCATGCGGATTTATAAAGGCATATACGGAATGTCTATGAGCTTGGGAAAATGTTTTTTCATGATAGAAAAAGACGATTACAGAAAAATTATAAATAGAAAACAAAAAGGACAGACAATATGAGAACAGAAAAAGGACAGCCGGGATATGTAAAGGCAAGAAAACAGAAATATCTTCTGGGAGCGGTCGTAGAATTTGCAATTGTGATCGCAATCTTTGTAACTGGATATATTCAGACCGGATCCAGACTGAATCTGCTTACCGTTGTAGCGGTAGTCGGATGCCTTCCGGCAGCAAAGATGTTGGTGGAATTTATCACAATGGCACCATATAAGAGTATTGAAGAAGCAAAATACCAGGAGCTGGAGGAAAAAGCACCTCTGATCCTGAAGGCATATGATATGATCATTACCAGTTCACAGAAGGTTATGCCTCTGGATGCAGTGGTTGTATCCGGGCACATTGTCTGCGGATATGCAAGCAATCCGAAGACCGATGAGGCGGCACTTGCCCGTCATATCAAAGATATTTTGAAAGACAATCATTATGATAAGATGACGGTGAAGATTTTCCATGACTATACTGCATTTTTATCGCGTGCGGAGGGCATGAATAATATGGCAGCGGTAGAACAGAAAGAATCATTACGAAGAGAAAAAAAGATCCGGAAGATCATCTTAAACATTTCTATGTAGAAAACAGCGGGAGTTAGAAGAGAATATGAAAGAACTGATCATTCATGACAATGAGGCGGGACAACGCCTGGATAAACTGCTGCGCAAATATCTGAGCGAAGCACCGGGAAGCTTTATTTATAAAATGCTGCGTAAAAAGAATATTGTGCTGAATGGAAAGAAAGCAACCGGGAACGAACATCTGAAAAAAGGAGACAGCGTGAAACTGTTTCTGGCAGATGATACCATTGCCAAATTTCAGGCAGCTGGAAAGACGGTGGAAGAAAGCATAAAGAATACGGTGAAGCTGGACGTGATCTATGAAGATCAGAATGTGATATTTATCAATAAACCGTCCGGAATGCTGTCACAGAAGGCGAAGGAAACAGATGTATCGGTAGTGGAGAATGTGACAGCATATCTTCTGGAATCCGGGCAGCTCACCAGAGAGAATCTTAAGACCTTCCGCAACCGTCTGGACCGGAATACGAGCGGTCTGATTGTTGCCGGGAAGAGTCTGGCAGGCTTACAGCAGATGGGAGAATTATTCAAGAAACGTACACTGAAAAAATATTATCTGTGTATTGTAAAGGGCAGGATCACGGAGCCGGCACACATCAGGGGGTATTTTGTGAAAGACGAGAAGACGAACCGTGTCAGCCTTTCAAAGGGAGGCTTTTCCAAAGATGCAAAAGGCCTTCCTATAGAAACAGAATATGTCCCGATCGCGTGGAATGAAGAGATGACGCTTCTGAAGGTACATCTGATCACCGGACGTACCCATCAGATCCGTGCACATCTGGCGAGTACCGGACATCCGCTTCTCGGAGATTACAAATACGGCTTTAAGAAATGGAATGACCGCTATAAAAAAGAATGGAAGATCGAAGACCAGGTACTGCATGCTTATCAGCTTACAATGCCGGGGATGAAGAAAGAACTGGAGAATCTTTCCGGAAAGACATTTTATGCAAAGGTACCGGAGGTTTTCTGGAAACTGATAAAGGAGACAGCATGGGAACATGGAACTCGAGAGGCCTTAGAGGTTCTACATTAGAAGATATGGTCAACCGTACCAATGAGTGGTATCTGGAAAAGAATCTGGCACTGATGCAGAAGATTCCGACCCCGATCACACCGGTGCGGATGGATAAAGAACACAGACAGATCACGCTCGCTTATTTTGAGCAGCGCAGTACGATCGACTATATTGGAGCGGTACAGGGAATTCCGGTGTGTTTTGATGCAAAAGAATGTGTGGCGGAGACATTTCCGCTTCAGAATATTCATGAACATCAGGTAGAGTTTATGAAGAACTTTGAAAAACAGCAGGGAATCGCATTTATCCTGATCTACTATTCTTCCAGAAATATCTTATATTATATGCGTTTTGAAGAACTGTATAAGTTTTGGATGCGGGCGCAGAACGGGGGTCGAAAGAGCTTCCGTTTTGATGAGCTGGATGAGCGCTTTTTTATGAAATTTTTCCGTGGATGCTATGTTCCGTATTTGGATGCACTGAATCTTGATCTGGAACTTCGGGATGAACTTGACAAAACAGGTGAAACTGCGTATAATGCAAAGTGATTTTTTAACATGGTAGCACACTAAAGTACCAAAAAGAACATTACTACTTGGAGGACATATGAAGAAGAAATTACACACTCCGGAGGGAGTACGGGATATATATAACGTAGAATGTGGTAAGAAACTTGCGTTGGAAAGCAGATTGAAAAAAGTATTTCATTTATATGGATATCATGATATCCAGACTCCGACGATCGAATATTTTGATGTGTTCCGTGAAGAGATCGGAACGACACCGGCCAATGATCTTTATAAATTCTTTGATAAAGACGGAAACACACTGGTATTAAGACCGGATATCACACCGTCGATCGCAAGAGCATCGGCAACGTTGTTTAAAGATGAGAATCTTCCAATCCGTCTGTGCTATACAGGGAATACATTCGTGAACCATTCCAGCTATCAGGGACGTTTAAGAGAGACAACGCAGATGGGTGCGGAATTTGTCGGAGATGATTCAGTAGAAGCAGATGCAGAGATGCTTGCTCTGGTGATCGAATCAATGCTGACGATCGGCCTGAAAGAATTCCAGCTCTGCGTCGGCAATGTTGATTTCTTCCAGAGCCTGATCGAAGATGCAAGTCTGGATGAAGAGGCGGAAGAAAGAGTAAGAGAACTGATCGGTAACCGCAATTACTTCGGTGTAGAAGAATTTCTGGACAGTATTCAGGCAAAGAGAAGCTCCAAAGAAGCATTTTCAGCATTGAATGAACTGATCGGAGGAATTGATATCCTGGAAAAAGCGGAAAACCTTGCGCCGAATTCCAAAGGTGTGATGGCAATCAGACGCCTGGAGAAGATATACCACATCCTGCGCTATTACGGAGTGGAAAAATTTGTCACTTTTGACCTGAGCATGACAGGAACCTATGGATACTATACAGGAATCGTGTTCCGTGGTTATACTTACGGAACCGGGGATGCAGTTGTAAAGGGGGGACGTTATGACCATCTGATCGAAAAGTTCGGTAAGAAATCACCATCTATCGGTTTTGCGATTGTAATTGATGAACTGGTGAGTGCACTGACCCGTCAGAAGATCCGCATCGTATATCCAAGAAAGAATACGATCATCATATATGCGGAAGGAAGACAGCTTGAAGCAATCCGCCTTGCGAAGGATTTCCGTAGAAAAGCCAAGAATGCAGAACTTCTGAAGAAGGATGAAAACAGTGGATTGGAAGATTATATCCGTTACGGAAATGATTATTATGCCGGAAGTCTGGTATATATCGAGGAGACCGGAGAAGTAACGATGGTCAATCTCGTTACCGGAGAGCAGAAGATCGTGAATAGTACAGATAGGAGTTAGACATTATGAGATACCTGACATTTGCCCTGGGGAAAGGACGTCTGGCAAAACAGACATTAGAATTATTTGAGAAAATCGGGATTACCTGTGAAGAGATGAAAGATAAAGATTCCAGGAAGCTGATTTTCACCAATGAAGAATTGAAACTCCGTTTCTTTCTTGCAAAAGGACCGGATGTTCCGACATATGTAGAATATGGTGCAGCGGATATCGGAGTCGTTGGAAAAGATACAATCCTGGAAGAAGGACGTAAGGTACATGAAGTACTGGATCTTGGATATGGAAAATGTAAGATGTGTGTATGCGGATACAAAGATGCCGCACCACTTCTGCAGCATCATGAACTGATCCGGGTAGCAACAAAATATCCGAATATTGCAAAAGATTATTTCTATAACACGAAGCACCAGACTGTAGAGATCATTAAGTTAAATGGTTCCATTGAACTTGCACCGATCGTCGGACTGTCCGAAGTGATCGTGGATATTGTAGAGACAGGGTCAACCCTCCGTGAAAATGGTCTGGAAGTGTTGGAGGAAGTATGTCCGTTGTCTGCTAGGATGATCGTGAATCCGGTCAGTATGCGTATGGAAAGCGCAAGAATCAAAGACCTGCTGACAAGACTGCGGGAGCAGGTATAATACTGTACAGACAGAAAGAAAATAAAATGAGAGGATGGCGGTTAAGGCTATGAGAATACAGCGTTTGACAAAAGATGCAAAAGAGAACTTACTGGAGGATCTTCTGAAGAGAAGCCCGAATAATTACGGTCAGTATGAACAGGGAGTTCAGGAAATCCTCGCTCATGTAAAAGAAGAAAAGGATCAGGCAGTATTTGCATATACGAAGAAATTTGATCATGCAGATATCACTGCAGACAATATTAAGGTTACAGAAGAGGAGATTGAAGAGGCATATAAAGAAGTAGATCCAAAACTGGTGGAGATCATCCGCAAAGCTCTTCTGAACATCCGTACGTATCATGAAAAACAGAGACAGTACAGCTGGTTCGACAGCAAACCGGACGGAACAATCCTGGGACAGAAAGTCACACCACTTCACAGAGTCGGTGTATATGTGCCGGGCGGGAAAGCTGTATATCCATCTTCTGTATTGATGAACATTGTACCTGCAAAGGTAGCCGGAGTTGATGAGATCGTGATGGTCACACCGCCCGGAAAAGATGGAAAAGTGACACCAAACACGCTGGTTGCAGCACATGAAGCCGGCGCGGATGTCATCTATAAAGTCGGCGGGGCGCAGGCGATTGCTGCTCTGGCATACGGAACAGAGAGCATTCCAAAAGTCGACAAGATCGTAGGACCTGGAAATATATATGTTGCTCTGGCGAAAAAAGCAGTTTATGGTTATGTAAGCATTGATGCAATTGCCGGACCAAGCGAGATTCTTGTTATTGCAGATGAGACGGCAAATCCAAGATTTGTGGCAGCAGATCTTCTTTCACAGGCAGAGCATGATGAACTTGCATCTGCAATCCTGGTCACAACATCTGAAGAACTTGCCCGGAAAGTATCGGATGAAGTGGATGGTTTCTTAAAAGAACTTTCCAGAAGTGAGATCATCCGGAAATCACTGGACAACTACGGTTATATCCTGGTCGCAGATACGATGGATGATGTGATTGATATTGCAAATGAGATCGCATCCGAACATCTGGAGATCCAGACAAAGAATCCATATGATGTGATGACAAAAGTAAGGAATGCCGGTGCCATCTTTATCGGGGAATACGCAAGTGAACCACTGGGAGATTATTTTGCAGGACCGAACCATGTTCTTCCAACCAATGGTACAGCAAAATTTTTCTCACCGCTTTCTGTGGATGATTTCATTAAAAAATCAAGTATCATCGGATATTCGGAAGAAGCATTACGCGATATACATAAAGATATTGAAGCATTTGCCGAGGCAGAGCAGCTGACGGCACATGCCAATTCTATCAAAGTCCGTTTTGAGGGCGAAGAGTAGAAGACAGCAGAAAAATAAGGAGGCGAGGAGCTATGAACAGAACAGTCACCAGGACAAGAACGACAAAGGAGACGGATATTACGGTAACTCTGAACCTGGATGGAACCGGAAAGACGGAGATTGATACAGGAATCGGTTTTTTTGACCATATGTTGAATGGATTTGCAAGACACGGATTGTTCGATCTGACGGTACATGCGAAAGGGGATCTGGAAGTGGACAGTCATCATACCATCGAAGATACGGGAATCGTACTTGGACAGGCTATTCTGGAAGCAATAGGAGATAAAGCCGGAATCAAACGTTATGGCCACTTTATGCTTCCAATGGATGAGACACTCGCACTTTGTGCGGTGGATCTCTCCGGAAGACCATATCTGAATTATAATGCAGAGTTTGTGTCAGATAAGATGGGTGAGATGGATACTGAGATGGTAAGGGAATTCTTTTACGCAGTTTCTTACAGCGCAATGATGAATATCCACCTGAAGATTCTGGATGGTATCAACGATCATCACAAGGCGGAGGCGCTGTTTAAAGCGTTCGGAAAAGCACTTGATATGGCGACAATGGAAGAGCCAAGGATAAAAGAGGCATGGACCACAAAGGGAAGCCTCTAAAAGGAGACGGACAGACATGAGTTATAAAAGATTAATACCTTGCATTTTCATAAAAGACGGGAAAGCGGTCAGATGGATTGATGATCCGACTGTTGTATCCAAAGACGTAATTGAACTTGCAAAATATTACAGTGATCACGGTGCAGATGAACTGATCGTGCTGGATCTCTCAGATTCGGATGAAGAACATGATGAAACGATCACATTGATGAAACGGATCAATCGTGTGATCAGGATCCCGATGATCGCAGGCGGCAATATCAGACGCCAGGAAGATATTAAGAAGATTCTGTATACAGGTGCAAAACGGGCAATGCTGAATTTCTCTAAGCCGGATAGTGTCAAACTGATTGAGGATGCGGCAAAAAGATTCGGAAAAGAGAAGCTTGCGGTATCATTAAATGATTTTGATGCATTGTTCAAACATCAGCATCTGATCCAGGATTACAGCAGTGAAATTGTCTTTATGCACAGACTGGATCTGAATTCCATTATGAATGTAACAGATGTACCGTGTGTGATCATTACGGATACGGAAGAAGAGTCAGAGTTATTTAAAATTTTGAAATGCCCGGGTGTCCGGGGGCTTTCGGGAAGATATGTAAGCCGTACAGATATTGATTGCGTGGCATTCAAAGATAAGTGTACGGAAGAAGGAATTAAGATGACATCTTTTGAGAGTATGATGGAGTTCTCACAGTTTAAGACCAATGATCAGGGCCTGATCCCTGTCATCGTCCAGCATTATAAGACACAGGAGATCCTGATGCTGGCATATATGAATGAGGAATCTTTCTATGAGACGATCAAGACAGGAAAGATGACGTATTTTAGCAGAAGCCGGCAGAAACTCTGGGTAAAGGGGGAGACGAGCGGTCATTTCCAGTATGTAAAATCCCTGACGATTGACTGTGATCTGGATACATTGCTTGCAAAAGTAGATCAGATCGGAGCAGCATGCCATACCGGTAATCCGACCTGCTTCTTCCAGCCGCTTGTAGGAATTGACTATGATGAGACGAATCCGCTTCGGATCTTTGAATCGGTATATGACACGATCGTAGACCGTAAAGAGAATCCAAAGGAGGGGTCTTACACGAATTATCTGTTTGATAAGGGAATTGATAAGATCCTGAAAAAAATTGGAGAAGAAGCAACGGAAGTTGTGATCGCAGCAAAGAATCCGAATCCGGAAGAAGTCAAATATGAGATCGCGGATTTCCTGTATCATGCAATGGTTCTGATGGTAGAAAAAGGTCTGACATGGGAAGACATCGTAAAAGAACTGGCAGATCGTTAAGCAGAAACTCTTAGAAAACATGAAAAAGAGCCTGTATGCAGTAAGTTTTGCACATGAGTGAAACAGATATCTCATATATTGTTTCAGAGGTGAGCGCATGTGAATGAAGCGGAAAAGCGAAGAAGAGAACTTCTGGAACAGACACGTTACAGCTATCAGGAATCCGGAATACCGGCAATACATCCCAGATACAGGGCATCTTATAGTGAACTGTATGGTGAGGAAGAGGCAGAACAGGGAAGCCTGGGAATCCGTACATTTATTTGTATGATTCTGTTTGCGGTGTTTGTATTTATGCAGAATGAAGGGAAAGATATTCTACATATAAGCAGCACAAAAGTGGTGCAGGAGGTCAGTAAAAACGCTGACATTACCGATGTGTGGAAAAAAATACCATAGAGGAGTAGATTTGAGACCGTTGGTTAAGAATTGAAACTGACGGTTTTTTTGTGTATACTAGCTATATTAAAAGGAAAGCAGAGAGACTGGCGTCAGCCAGTCCCGACAGATGAGGAGGAAGCAGATATGTTAAAATTATGGATTGTTGGTGCATCCGGACAGATCGGATCGGCCATCAATGAAGTGTTGGATCCATTGGAAATGGAAGTGTTTAACACAGATAAGGAAGAATTAGACATTACGGACACCGATGAGGTGCTGAATTTCGGAGTGATCAACCGTCCGGATGTGATCATCAACTGTGCAGCAGTCACAGATACAGATCTCTGTGAAAAAGAACCGGAGCTTGCATACCGTGTGAATGCGCTGGGAGCAAGAAATTTAAGTATTGTGGCAAGAAAGACAGGGGCCAAGATGGTACAGATATCCACGGATGATGTATTTGACGGAATCCGGCATACCCCATATACGGAGTTCGATGACACAAATCCGAAGACTGTTTACGGACGTTCCAAGAGAGCAGGGGAGAATTATGTAAAGGAATTTACACACAAGCATTTCATCCTGCGCAGTAACTGGGTGTATGGAAATGGCAATAATTTTGTAAACCGCGTACTTCATGCAGCAGATACAAAGGATGAACTTCTGATTGCATCAGATCAGTTTGGTTCTCCGACCAGTGCAAAAGACCTGGCACGTATTATTCTTTATCTGATCAAAACGAATGAATACGGAACGTACCATGCAACCTGTCAGGGTGTATGTAATCGTTATGAATTTGCGCAGGAAGTATTGAAACTTGCAGGAAAGAGGATCACTCTGCGCCCGGTAGTGACCAGCGAATCGGATCTTTCTTCTGCAAGACCAGCATATGCGGTCCTGGATAATTTTATCCTTCGTATCATCAATGTATACGAGATGCCGGACTGGAGAGCTTCACTGAAAGAATATATGGATGAGAGAATGGAGGACTAATATGGGAGAGACACAGAAGAAGGAAAAGAAGAAAATAGGACTTACAACGAAGATTTTTATTGCATTGCTTGCAGGAGCGGTATTTGGAATTATTTTATGTTATGCGGTTCCAAGTGGACATATCAAAGACGACATTATCGTAGAAGGTGTACTGTACGTGGTCGGACAAGGCTTTATCAAACTGATGAAGATGTTGGTTGTACCACTGGTATTCTGTTCGCTTGTGTGCGGAAGTATGTCGATCGGGGATACGAAGAAGCTTGGTACAGTCGGTGCAAGAACACTGATCTTTTATCTGGCAACAACAGCACTTGCGGTTACCGTAGCATTGTCTGTCGGAAACCTGATCAATCCGGGTGTGGGACTGGACATGAGCACGATCAAGACCAATGCAGCATCTGTAGAAACTATGAAGGCTACTTCATTGACAGACACGCTGTTAAATATTATCCCTGATAACCCGATTAATTCTCTTGCAAGCGGAGAGATGCTGCAGATCATCGTATTTGCATTGATCATCGGTGTGATCCTTGCAAAATTAGGAGAACGCGCAGAGACAGTTGCGAACTTCTTCAGCCAGTTTAACGATATCATGATGGAAATGACGATGATGATCATGGCACTTGCCCCAATTGGTGTCTTCTGCCTGATCAGCCGCACATTTGCAAACATCGGATTCAGTGCATTTGTACCGCTGGCAAAATATATGATCGGTGTATTGATCGCACTGGCAATCCAGTGTTTCGGTGTATACCAGATCTTACTGAAGATATTTACCGGACTGAATCCTCTGAAATTTATCAAGAAGTTCTTCCCGGTTATGGCCTTCGCATTCTCAACAGCAACATCAAATGCAACGATTCCGCTGTCAATCGATACCCTGACCAAGAAGGTGGGTGTATCTAAGAAGATATCATCTTTCACCATTCCTCTTGGAGCGACCATCAATATGGATGGTACTTCGATCATGCAGGGGGTAGCCGTTGTATTTGCCGCACAGGCATTCGGAATCCACTTAAGTATGACAGATTATATTACTGTAATCGGAACTGCAACACTTGCATCCATCGGTACGGCCGGTGTGCCAAGTGTAGGTCTGGTAACACTGACAATGGTATTCAATTCTGTCGGACTTCCGGTTGAGGCAATTGGTCTGATCATGGGTATCGACCGTATCCTGGATATGACAAGAACTGCCGTTAATATCACAGGTGATGCTGTATGTACAACAATCGTTGCACACCAGAACAAGGCACTGGATAAGAATGTGTTCTATGCGGAAGAGAATTAGGATCGAAGATATTAATTTTTAAAAGATGTTCTAATAAATAAAAAACGTATCTCTGAGATGCTTCCTTTTCAGAC